>Ga0082212_10005782_pt1 | contig 16780 bp, 12 predicted proteins | sample TergutNt197P3_FD_71548 | JGI IMG/M metagenome (GOLD analysis project Ga0082212, IMG submission 71548) | Neocapritermes taracua P3 segment gut microbial communities from Petit-Saut dam, French Guiana - Nt197 P3 | ecosystem: Host-associated > Arthropoda: Insects > Digestive system > Gut ... | reverse complement strand
CGTCCTATGATGTGCTGGCCGTAACCTTGCCGACGATCGCCGCGTGCTGTCATTACAGCATTACAGGCATGGTCTATGAAAATGACCGCTTGCTTGTTCTTGTGTCCTTGCTGGAGGAGGATGTGCAGGTTACACTGTCAAAAAACGTGCAATTCTTAGTTGACCTGACCAAGGACAGCATACCGGACGGCACGGAAATTGAGGTGCGGGTGAACACGATTTTGTTCGTGGACAGCGTAGGCAAGAGGAACCCATAAAACGTCACAGCAGCGGCCCGGCGCAGATGCAACGCGCCGGGCCGTATTTTGCTTGCACCCCCGGCGCTTGACATGGTATAATCACTGTACCGTGATAGGAGGTCGTCCCCTATGAAACAGTTTCTCCCGATCATTCTGACCGTGCTGCTGATCATCGCCGGGATCGTGTTTCTCTCGCTGAGCAGCCAAACGCCGAAGGACGCCGCCCGCGCCACCGCGAAGCCCGCGTCCACGGCAAAACCCGCGTCCACCGCGAAGCCCGCAGCTACGCCGGACCCCGCATCCACGGCAAAACCCACATCCGGCGCCGCGTACAGCCGCCCGGAGATGAAGGACCCGGAAGGCATGGCCCCGGTGATCGTTCTGCAAATGCGGGAGGATTTCCGCCAGCTTCTGATCGAGGCCAACGGGGACGGCGAGTGGGAGCTGAGCGATATCTGGATCAGCGACCACTTTGGGACCTTCAGCGGCTGCGAGGTCGTCTATATGGGCTCGGATTTGCCGGTGACCGCTGAGGAGAGACAGGCGGTGATCGCGGGATATACGATCACGTTTTCCTCCGGCCAGCAGGTGTACGTCTACCAAGCCCCGGAGTTTCTCGACATCGCCGACGCGTATGAAGCGGGCTGGCTCACCAAGGCGGATATTTACAAGCTCGGCCCCCAGATCGACCCGGCCTTTTTAGCGAATAACCCCAACCCGTAGGGACGCCATACATGGCGTCCGGCGTTCCATTTGACAACCCCGCCCTACCTATGATACGATACCACCCAACCCCCAAAACCCCGCTAGGAGGCTGTGGCATGGAACAAACCAAACGCTTCCCCCGGATCGGCAGCCGTCATCTGCGCGGCGCGGCGGTCGGCGCGTTGATCGCCGCCGTGGCGGCCGCCGCGGTATTGCTGGCTCCGCCGGTCCGCGAGACGTTTTATAAAGGATTCGGAAAAATCGGGCAGACGACCCCGTTTGACTACGTTCTGCCGGACGACGGCGCCGCGATTCTGATCAAACACACGGGCGGCTCGTCGTCCGTCACCGTTCCGTCCCAAATCGACGGCAGGCCCGTGGAATCCCTGCCTGGCTTTCTGTTTTTCGATCAGACTTATATCACCAGCATCACCATCGAGGACGGGATCACGCATATCGAAGCTTTGATGGCGCTGGGCTGCCCGAATCTCACATCCATCACCGTCCCCGCCAGCGTGACGGTCATTGAGCCAAACGCCTTCTCCAGCTGCGGCGCGGGGCTGACGCTGTACGGGCCGTCCGGCGGCGCGGCGGATGCCTACGCGCGGGATAACAACATCCGATTTATCACACGGTAGGGGGCATGTATATGAGCAGCGGCCGGAAACGACGGATCACCGCGCAGCACATCCAAGGCGCTATCGCGGGCCTTGCGGCTGTGGCGGTCCTGTTTGCCGTGTCCATGAACCTGCCCGGCGCGCGGAACATGCTGACCTACGACGAAGCGGGCGCGGTCCTGTTTACGGACAGCCCCTGTTATGTCGGGCGCGGGCTGGACCTGACCCGCGCGTCCGGCGTCCGGGCCGGCGCGCTGACGGAGCCGTACGCGCTGATTGAAAACATCTACCAGCCGGACGCGCGGCGCATCGCGGCGCGCGGGGACCCGGAGGTCGCCGTTTCCTACGCGTCACTGCTGACAGGCCGCACCGCCTCGGAGCTGTTATCGGGCGTCGAGCTGGGGACAAAGCTCACCGACGGACGCTCCCTGCCGCTGTTTGGGGGGGCCGTTTCTGAGTACGGCGGCGTTTTGCCGGAACACGCCCTGTTCGGCCGCGCGGCGTCCTACTCCGACCGCTACGGCTTGGGGCTGACCGAAGCGTACACCCGCCCCGTGGATCTGAAAAAAATCATGCGGCAGGAGGCCAAGGACGCGATCAATGACGCGTCGGTCACGCCGGACGAGCTGTTCGCCCAATACGGCACGCATATCATCCTGTCATTTACGCTGGGCGCGCACGCCGACGTGTACTATATCTACCACGGCGCGGAGAAAATCCCGGAGGACGCGTTCTATGCCGCGATCCGGGCGGGGTTTGCGTATATCACCGCCGCCGGGACCGTCGTGTTGCGGGACGAGGACGCGCGCGTTCTGGCCGGCACCGCGATCTTTATCAGCGCCACCGGGGGGCCGGACGGCCTGTCCGGCCAGTTGTCGCTGGACGAGGCGCGGAGCCAATTTGCCATGTGGTACGAAGCCTTGGAATGGGACAACAGCGATATCAGCAAGCTGGACCGGCTGATGCCCGTCTGGGAACTGGCCGACAGCGCCCAGCGCCGCGCGGAGCTGTATACCGCGTTCCTGGCGCGTCTGGACGCCGCCGGACCGGAGATCGACAGCCGCCTGAACGCGGCGGACACGTATATCTCGGAGCTGGCCCTGTTTACCGGCACGAACGAAACCGGCGTCAAGCGCACCATGCGCGCGGGCGGCTACAAGATTTTGGATATCAATCTGAACCAGACTCGTACGGTCGGCGACCCGATTTTGTACTATGAAAGCGACGACAGCGTGGTCTATGCGCACAGCACGCGCCAGAACGCCATGCGGCTGAAGCAGCGCGGCGCCGGAACGGTTTCACAGCGCGCGCCCGGCGAGTTTAAGGGGTTTACGCGCATTGTTTTTAAGGAGTGCGTCTACCTCGGGTACAAAACGACCGCGAATCCCGGCGAGGCCATCACCGATATCTTGGGCGCGGCGGGCCTTGCGCCGGGCGGCGTGAACCTGTTTGACGAAATCGAATATATTACGCTGGACAAAGACTGCAACGAGCATTACGAAGCGGGTCCGACCAAATTCCTGCCGCCGGACGAGGACATCGGAGAATTCCACTATAACGCGTCGCTTGTGGAGGTCATCACGCTGCACTACACGAAAGACCCCGCCGCCGGGGCGCCGATCCGCGAGCTGAGCGGGGCGTCCCGGTACAGCAGCGGGGCCTACGGCGGCGTTGCGCCGGTCTACGCGCCGCATTCCACGCCCGCGCTTTCGGACGAGTACGGCTGGTCGGTGGTCCGCAATGAGAGCACCGGCGGCCCGCAGAATTTCAACGGCGGCATCCCGCTGTCCCTGCAAATCTACTACAACGCAAAGCTGCTGGACGCGGCGGCGTCCGCGTCCAACACGAGCCGGTTTGTGACCGTATGGGTTCGGAGGTAGAGGATTGATATCTGTTCGATCCCATCCCTTTATGCTGCTCTGCGCCGCGGCGATTCTAACCGGAACCGCCGCCTTTTCCATGCCGTCCGAACCGGAATTTTCCCTGACACTGGAAGATAGGGCAATCCTGGAAAACCTTCGGAACCGTCCGGTGGTGATCGCCTACTCCTGCGATCTGGCGCGGTCTGAGCTGTACGATGTCCCATTCGGGATGCTCGACCCGGTGCTGGAGGCGCTGACAAACGAATTCGGCCTGACCGTCGAGCTGGTCAAAACCAACTGGCAGGACGCCTTTTCACAGCTGGAGAGCGGCCAAGTGGATTTTTACGGACCCGTCGCCCTGTCCGAAGCCCGCCGGACGTATATCACCACCGGCCCGTTTTACCGCGGTTATGCTAACATCATCACCCGCGCCGACCGGCCCGTCGGCTCCATGCCGGGCCTATATAACCGCTCGGTCGGCTTGCCGGAAGGCTCGGTCATCGCCCGCGCCATACAAGCCTATCTAGGCCCCAACGGGCAGATTCTGCATTTTCCGACGATGGACGCCATGATCGAGGGCCTTCGGGACGGACGGGTGGACGCTTTTGTCACGGCGGACAACGCGGAGCTTGAGCTTCTTTCCTATGACGATATCCGGTTTGAGTTTACGATCGACAATTTTTACGTGGATCAGGGCTTTATCAGCGGGAATGAGGACATGCGCGGACTGGCCGCGCTGCTCAGCCGGTATTGGGCGGAGCATCCGCGGCTGACGGATCAAATGGACGATATACGCCGTCAGGCCCTGCTCCGATTCTCCCAACAGCGGTTCGCGCCCGAAATCGCGCATGTGCGGGAGCGGTATGAGGAAATCGTTCTGTATGCCGACCCGACGCTGTATCCGTTGTGCTATTTGGAGAACGGGGTTATTCATGGAATGCAGACGGAAATCCACCAGGTCTTTGAGGACCTGACGGGCGTCCCGGTCCGGTATGTCACAGACCGGGACGGGACGGGCGGTCTGTCCGCCGCCGTTCAGGGACTGAAATCCGGCGCGTATATGGCCGTTGCGGGGGGCTGCTATAACCTTGACCTGTGGGAGGATCCGGACGTCCAATATTCCCGTCCGCTGTGGCAGGAAACCATGCGCGTTTATGCCTATCAGGATATCCGCCTTTTCGGCAAGCGGCTGGGGGTCTTGCGGATGTCGCAGGATTATCTCGGCTGGAGCGGCATGACCGGAAACGCCCCTCTCTTGTACGACAGCACCCATGACCTGCTGGACGCGCTGAAACGCGGCGAGGTGGACGCGGTGTTTATGGGCGAGACGCGGTTTGATTACGGGCACACGGTTCTGTCCGACTACCGCTTGCGCGAAATTCCGGGGTTGTCCGCCGAAGCCGCGCGGCACATGCTGTACGGGGCGCAAAACCGGGAGGTCAACACGCTGCTGGACGGGGCGCTGGAGCTGTATCCCATTCTGAACCCGCAGGCGATCGGGCAGTGGACGTCGTACAGCGGCCAATACAAAAACAACTATATCCGCGCGCGCCACACCCGGCAAATCTGGATGGCGGCGGCCATTGTGATCTTTATGTTCATGCTGGCGGCGCTGATCCATCTGCTGCGGCGCGACCGGCGGTCGTTATCCGAGACGAAGCGGCGCAACCGCGCATTGCTGGAGGAAGTCCACCACGACGCCCTGACCGGCGCGTACAACCGGAGGTTTATGGAAGACAGCCTGAAACGGGTACTGAGAACCTTATCCCGCTCCGGCGGCACACTCAGCCTGTTGATGATCGACGTGGACTTTTTCAAAAAATACAACGACGCCTACGGACACACGCTGGGCGACCGCTGCCTGAAAGCCGTCGCTGAGGCGCTGGAGCAAAGCGTCACGCGAGCCGACGACTTTGTGGCGCGGTACGGCGGCGAGGAGTTTGCGGTGATTCTGCCGAACACCGGTGAAAGCGGCGCGCGCCTGATCGCCAACAAGCTGCTGGGCAGTGTGCGGGATCGGAACATTCTCCACGAGAGCAGCGACGCGGCCCCCTGCGTAACCGTGTCGATCGGCGTCACGACCGGGCGCGTGGAGCACACGCAAAACGCCGACGACTATGTTCGGCGAGCGGATCAGGCGCTGTACCAATCCAAGCAGCGCGGGCGCAACCGGTACACATTCGCGCGGTTCGAGGGATGAAAGATATCGGTTGGCGCGGACACATATAGTATACTAAATTCTCTGGGATATGGCGATTAGGGAGGCGTATGGAATTTGGACAACCGGCCGATCGGCGTATTTGATTCGGGCCTGGGCGGCTTGACGGCGGTCAAGGAGCTGCGCCGGCTGCTGCCCGGCGAGGATATCGTGTATTTCGGGGACACCGCGCGCGTGCCGTACGGGTCGCGCTCGCGGGAGACAATTTTGAAATACGCGCGGCAGGACGCGTGCTTTTTGATGACCAACGACGTCAAGGCGATCCTGATCGCGTGCGGAACGGTCAGCACCGTCGCGCTGCCGGGGCTGACGGGAGACTTTTCTGTGCCGATGACCGGCATTATCCAGCCCACCGTCCATAAAGCCGCCAATGTCACGCGCGGCGGCCTTGTGGGGCTGATCGCCACACCGGCGTCCGTGCGCGCGCAAAGCTTTGCGCGGGCCATGCGCGCCGTTGACCCGGCCATCACACTGTTCAGCGACGCGTGCCCGCTGCTGGTGCCGCTGGTCGAAAACGGGCGCGTAGGCCGGGACGACCCCGTAACGCGCCTTGTGCTGGAGGAATACTTAGCCCCAATGCGCGACCGGGGCGTGGATACGCTGATCTTGGGCTGCACGCACTACCCGATGCTGTCCGACGCCATCGGCGCGGCGCTGCCGGGCGTCGCGCTGATCAACTCCGGCGCGGAGGCCGCCGCCCAAATCGCCGCCGCGCGGGGCTGGGACCGCGCCGCGCCGGGGCGCGAGGGGCAAACGCGGTACTATGTCAGCGACAATGTCGAGGGGTTCAGCCGTATCTCCGGCCTGTTTTTGGGCCAGCCGCTGGAACATTCCGTGGGACTGGTAGACATGGATACTCTTGTGTGTTAAGATAAAAGAAGAGCGCATCAAGGCGCAATTCAGCGGAGGGCGGCAGACGTCTGCCGCCCCCGATTGCGCCGACTGCGCTTGACACAGCGTACAGAAAGGGCAGAAGACATGGAACGCGGAAATGTATGGGTATCCATCCGGGGACGGCAGCTTCTGGCTGAGGCGTTCTGGGAGGAAACCTCGGACGTGGTCACCAGCGGGACGCTGTCCCATGGGCCGGAGGGATATACGCTCACCTACGCGGAGGACGGACGGTCGGGTCTGGGCCGCACGCAGACCACGCTTCTCTTTGGCGGCGAGCGTGTGATGATGATGCACACCGGCGAGGTCAACACGCACATGATTTTTGAGAAGGACCGCAAGCATGTGTCGTACTACGACACGGGCATGGGCGCGCTGACCGTGGGCGTCAGCACCAGTAAGCTGAGCTTCGACGTGGGCGGCGCGGACGGACCGATCGACTTGGAAATGGAATACACCCTGGATATCGACAACGAGGTCACCGGCGCGAATGTCGTCAGCATCCGCATCTCCGGACGCGGCCCCGACGGCCGGCCCATCGACGCGCCGCCCCCCGGAACCGTCCTGCGCGGCATGGACGGAACCATTCTGAATTAGTAGAGGTTAGATCAATGAACCTGATGGCTCTTGCGCGGGACGAAGCGCGGACCCGCATTCTGAACGCCTGCGCCGCCCTGCCGGACGGACGCGGCGTAGTCCGTTCTGAAACGGAAATCGCCTTCGCTCCGCCGAAGGACAGCGCGCACGGCGACTTGTGCACGTCGTTCGCGCTCAGCGCGGCCAAAACGATGGGTCTGCCGCCCCGAACGCTGGCGGACGCCCTCAGCGCCGCCCTCAGCGGGGAGAACAGCCTGATCGCCGCCGCCGAAGTGGCGGGACCGGGCTTTGTCAACCTGCGGTTTTCCCCGCGCTGGTACGCGTCCGCGCTGGACGCCGTGGACGCCGGGGGCGGCGCGTACGGACGCGCGGACACGCGCACCGGGCGGCGCGTGATGGTCGAGTTTGTCTCCGCCAACCCCACCGGGCCGATGACCATCGGCAACGCGCGCGGCGGCGTGCTGGGCGATACGTTAGCCGCCGTGCTGGACGCGGCGGGAGATGACGTGAACCGGGAGTTTTATCTCAACGACGCGGGCAATCAGGTGGACAATTTCGCGCGGAGCATCGAGTGCCGCTACTTCCAAGAGTTGGGCCGCGAGGCCGAGCTGCCGGAGGACGGCTACCACGGCGAGTACATCACCGAGTACGCGCGCGCCTACATCGCCGAGCACGGCGAGGCGCTGCTGGACGCGGCCCCGGAGGACCGGCAGGCCGCGCTGGCGGCGTATGCCCTGCCCAAGGCGGTGGCGGCGATGGAGCGCGATCTGGAACGCTACCGGGTGCGCTTTGACCGCTGGTTTGCCGAAAGCGAGCTGCACGAAAGCGGCTACGCGGACGAAACGATGGACAGCCTGATCCGGGACGGGCACACCTACGAGCGGGACGGCGCGCTGTGGCTCCGCGCCACGGCGTTAGGACTGGAAAAGGACGAGGTGCTGCGCAAGTCCAACGGGTTTTACACGTACTTTGCCGTGGACCTCGCCTACCACCGCGACAAATTCCTGCGGCGCGGCTTTGACGCCGTGATCGACGTGCAGGGCGCGGACCATCACGGCCACGCGATCCGCTTCGGGGCGTGCATCGAGGCGCTGGGCGTGCCGTCCGCGCGCCTGCGCTTTGTGCTGATGCAGATGGTCAGCCTGTACCGCGACGGCGAGGTGGTGCGCATGTCCAAGCGCACCGGCAAGGCCGTCACGCTGGCCGACCTGCTGGACGATATCCCGGTGGACGCGGCCCGGTTTTTCTTCAACCTGCGCAGCGCGAATACCAAGCTGGACTTCGATCTTGATTTGGCGGTCAAGACGACCAGCGAGAACCCCGTGTACTATGTCCAGTACGCCCACGCGCGGATTTGCTCGCTGGAAGCCATGCTCCGCGAGGAGAGCATTGGCCTCCCCTCGCAAGGTAACGCCGCCCTGCTGACGCATGAGACGGAAAAAGAGCTTCTGCGCCACATCGCGGCGTATCCCGACGAGATTTTGGAGGCGGCCAGACTGCTGGAGCCGTCCCGGATCAACCGGTATCTGATCGAGCTGGCGGGCAAATTCCACCGGTTCTATGACGCGTGCCGCATCAAGGGTCAGGAGCCTGACCTGCGTGCGGCCCGCTGGAGACTGGCCCGCGCGGCCCGCCAAGTGCTGGCCAACGGCCTGAAATTGCTCGGCGTGGACGCGCCGGTGAAAATGTGAGGAGGAACGACCCCATGAGCCGCAACATCCGAACCCTGTGCTTGCTGCTGATCGCGGCCTTGCTGGCCGCCGCGCTGGCCGCCCCCGCGCTGGCCGTGCCGACGAGTCCGGCGGAGCAGCTGAAGCTGCTCCGGGAGATCGACAAGTGCATCTATACATACTACCTGGAAAGCGACGGTAAAAGCAAGCTGCCCGCGGGCCTGACCTCCGCCGCCTTTGACGAGGGGCAGTACTTCTTCTATGAACAGCTGGACAAGCTGATGGACGGCTTGGACAAGTACTCCGTGTTCTACGAGAGCGAGTGGTTTGATCACTCGCCCCCGGAGGAGCCGGATTCATACGGGATCGGGGTGCTGGTCGACCCGTACCGCCCTTTCGGGACGTACATTTACCGCGTCCTGCCCGGCGGCTCGGCCGAGGAGCAGGGCCTGAGGCCCAATGACCAGATCGTGTCGGTGGACGGCAAGGACGTCCGGGCGCTGGAGCTGGAGGAAATCATATCGCTGCTGCGCGGTCGGAAGGATACCCAGGTGCGCGTCGGCATCCGCCGCCCCGGCGCGCTGGAGGACCAGGAATATACCCTCACGCGCCGCGCGCTGCTCACCTCCTATGTCACGGGCCACATTCTGGACGAGGGCATCGGCTATATCCAGATTGAGAGCTTTGAGGATGAAGGCGACGTGCGCGACTTTGCCCGGCTGATGGACCGTTTCGGCAAACAGGGCGTCAAGGACTTGATTATCGACCTGCGCGACAACCCCGGAGGCACGGTGGACGTGGCGCGTGATATCTTATGCCTGCTGGACGGAAAGCCGGGCGAGGCGTTGTTTACGCTGGTCAATTCCAGGGAACGGAACGCGTATTCCTATGAGAGGAAGGGCACCTGGTCGCCTGACAACGTGATCGTTCTTGTCAATGAATACTCGGCCTCCTCGTCCGAAATCATGGCCGGCAGCCTGAAAGACCGGGGCCGCGCGACTCTGCTGGGCACAAAGACCTACGGCAAGGCGCGCGCGCAGAGCTATATGCCGATGTTCAGCGGGGACATGCTGGTTCTGACGATGTTCCGCGTCGAGCTGCCGGTGACGGGCGATTACCACACCGCCGGTCTACAGCCCGACGCGTATGTGGAACTGACCGTCGGGGAGCTGGACCTCTCCACACTGGCCGCGCTGGAGCCCTCGCGGGCGATCCTGCCCGGCCTGACCGCGTCGTCGCGCGTATTGGCGCTGGAGCAGCGGCTGAGCCTGATGGGGTATTTCTTGGCCGAGCCGGACGGCGTCTTTGACGCGTACACCCTGCACGCCCTAAACGGCTTCCAAATGGCCGAAGGCCTCACCGTCACCCGCTACGGCAGTGTACAGGCGTTGGAACTGCTGGAGAGCTACATGGAACAGGCGGACGGACTGGAGTATGTGGCGAAAGACAATCAGCTGGAATACGCGATTGAGATGCTGGGGAAGGCGTCATGACCGACATCCTTCCCCGTCTGGCACGGGAATTGAACCAGCCTCAACACTGCGTCGCCAATGTGGCGGCGCTGCTGGACGAGGGCAATACCATCCCGTTTATCGCGCGGTACCGCAAGGAGGCGCACGGCTCGATGGACGACCAGCTTCTGCGGGAGCTGGCCGACCGGCTGGAGCGTCTGCGCGCGCTGGAAAAGCGCCGCGAGGAAGTGCGGGAGACGATCACGGCGCAGGGGAATCTGACCGACGAGCTCTCCGCCGCGCTGGACGCCGCCGAAACCTTAGCCGAAATCGAGGACCTCTACCGGCCGTTCAAGCCCAAACGCCGCACGCGGGCCATGATCGCGCGGGAGAAGGGCTTGGAACCGCTGTCGGAGATCATTTTCGCGCAGGAACTGCGGGAAGGCGATCTATACGAGATCGCGCAGGACTATGTGGACCCGGAGAAGGGCGTGGACAGCGCGGAGGACGCCGTGGCGGGCGCGTGCGATATTGTCGCGGAGCAAATCAGCGACGACCCCGCCGCCCGCAAGTCGCTGCGCGAGTTGATGTTCCGCGCCGGCGCGGTCACCAGCCGCGCCGTGACGGAGGACGACAGCGTGTACCGGCTGTACTACGAGTACACCGAGCCGGTGCGGCGCGTGCAGAGCCACCGGATGCTGGCCCTGAACCGCGGGGAGAAAGAAGGCTTTCTGGCCGTGCGTATCGACGTGCCGGAGGCCGACGCGCTCCATTTGCTGTGCAACCAATTCGTCCGCCCCGGCTCGGTCACGTCCAAGCGGATGATGGACGTCTGCGCCGACGCGTGGAAACGCCTGCTGGAGCCGTCAATGGAGCGCGAGGTGCGCTCCGCGCTGACCGGCGAGGCCGACGAGCAGGCGATGAAAACCTTCGCCTTGAATCTGCGCCCCTTGCTGATGCAGCCGCCCCTGCGGGGCCGCGTGACGATGGGTCTGGACCCCGGCTACCGCACGGGCTGCAAGGTCGCCGTCGTGGACGCGACCGGCAAAGTGCTGGACACAGGCGTGGCCTATATCACGCACGGCGCGCGCGGCGAGGCCGACAGCGCCGCCCTGCTGAAACGCCTGATCCAAACCCTTAAAGTAGAGGCCATCGCCATCGGCAACGGGACCGCCAGCCGCGAGACGGAGCGGTTTGTGGCCGGGTTGCTGAAAGACGCCGGACTGGACGCGAAATACGCGATCGTCAACGAGGCCGGAGCGTCGGTCTATTCCGCCTCGAAGCTGGCGGCGGAGGAGTTCCCCGAATTTGACGTGACCCTGCGCAGCGCGGTGTCGATCGCGCGGCGTTTGCAGGACCCCTTATCTGAGCTGGTCAAGATCGACCCGAAATCCATCGGTGTGGGGCAGTACCAGCACGACATGCCGCCCGCGCGGCTGGCGCAGTCGCTGGACGGCGTAGTCGAGGCTTGCGTGAACGCCGTCGGCGTGGATGTGAACACGGCCTCCGCGCCGCTGCTGACGCGCGTGGCCGGCATCGGGGACAAGCTGGCCAAAAACATTGTCGCCTACCGCGAGCAGCACGGGCGGTTCCGCGCGCGGCGGGATTTCACGCGCGTACCCAAGCTGGGGCCGCGCGCCTTTGAACAGGCGGCGGGCTTTTTGCGCGTGCCGGACGGCGCGGATATTTTAGACAATACGGCGGTTCACCCGGAGAGCTATGAGGCCGCCGGGAAACTCTTGTCGCTCTGCGATTACACCGCCGAGGACGTCAGGCACGGGCGGCTGAACGACCTGCCCGCTCGCCTGAGCGCGTTAGGGGAAGCGGACGCGGCCGGGGAAATCGGAGTGGGCGTGCCCACGCTGCGCGACATCGCCGCCGAGCTGCAAAAGCCCGGGCGGGATCCGCGCGACGAACTGCCGCCGGTCCTATTGCGCGGGGATGTGCTGAGCATGGACGACCTCACGCCCGGCATGACGCTGAAGGGCACGGTGCGCAACGTGGTGGATTTCGGCGTGTTTGTGGATATCGGCGTGCATCAGGACGGGCTGTGCCATATTTCAGAATTAACAAATCGGTTTATCCGCCACCCCGCAGAGGTCTGCGCCGTGGGCGACGTCGTGGACGTCACGGTGCTGTCGGTGGAGGCGGCCAAGAAGAGGATATCGCTGACGATGAAGGGGGAATCCGCGTGACCGTTGCAATGGGCAATGACCATGTGGCCTATGAGCTGAAACAGGAAATCCGCGCGCTGCTGGAGAGCATGGGCCATACGGTGATCGACTGCGGCGTGGGGAAAGTGGAGAGCAGCGACTACCCGCTCAGCGGGCGCGCGGTGGCCAAGGCCGTCGCGGCGGGGGAATGCGAGCGCGGGATCGCGCTGTGCGGCACCGGTGTGGGCGTCTCGCTGGCGGCCAACAAGGTGCGCGGCATCCGCTGCGTGGTCTGCTCGGAGCCGTACTCCGCCCAAATGGGAAGGCTGCACAACGATGCCAATATGCTGGCCCTCGGCGCGCGCGTCGTCGGCTCGGAGCTGGCAAAAATGATCGTCACCGTGTTTATGACCACGGAGTTTGAAGGCGGCCGCCACGCGCGAAGGGTTGCGATGCTCGAGCCGGACGAGGGATGAAATTTATGCCCTTTTCCCAAGAGTAGTTGATTTGCAAAAGAGAATTTTGTGTGTATTGACAACGCCCGCAAAAAGGAGTACAATGTATAATAATACTAGAAGCCGGAGGGAAAACCGGGTTCCGATTTCTATGTTTTCCGCCGGACGAATCATCACAAGGAGGAGTTCCATGAAAAGATTCATCCTGATCCTGCTGGTCTTGGCGATGCTGGTTTCGATGGCCGCCTGCACCAGCAAAGCGCCAACCTCGACCAACCCGCCGCCCGGTGAAACTGACAGCAGCGGCACGCCGCAAACCTCGGAAGAGGCCCCGCCCCCGCCGGACGACGTGGAGCCGTGGACGCTGGACCCGAATGAGGATAACAGCCTGAGCGTCACCCTGTTTTCCAATCAGACGACCCCCAACGCCGGCAACCGCCTGAGCCAGCAGCTCAAGGACGAGCTGGGCGTTACGCTGACCTATGAAATCATCTCCCGCAGCGACACGGAAGCCAAGATCGGCACGATGCTGGTCGGCGGCATCTTTAACGACATCATCGGCACGACCGACCTCAACAACCGGTTCCACGAGGCCGGCGCTATCATCAGACTGGACGAGTATCTGGACAGCGGGCATATTCCGCTTTTGTATGAGCATGTTCAGCCGTACCGCGCCCGCCTGTCTTGGGACGGCGGCGACGGCGTCGGGGAACCCGGCTTCTACATTTTTCCGGACTTTAACCGCTTCTACGGCGGCATCCCGAAGAATGAGCACGACATGTCGGCGTTTTATATCCAGAAAGCTGTGTTAGAGGCCGAGGGCTATCCGCCGACGACCCCGATCAGCCTGGAAACGTATTTCGGCTGGATGGAAAAGTATATGGCCGAGAACCCGCAGATCGACGGCCTTGACACCATCGGCTTTATCATCCTCTCCGCGCCGGACAAAGAGTTTGCGATCCAAAACCCGCCGGAGCATCTGGCCGGTTTCCCCAATGACGGCAACGTCATCGTGGACAACAATAAGGTCGTCATGTTCTACGATCAGGATATCGCCAAGAATTGGTACAAATTCCTGAATGACGCGGACAAAAAGGGTCTTGTGTACCGCGAATCCTTTACCCTGACGTATGACGACTATCTGGCTCAGCTGGCCCGCGGCAATGTGCTGGGCATGTTCGACCAGTGGTGGAACTTTGGCGACGCCCGCAACGCGCTGATCTCTGAGAAACGCATCGACCGCACATGGGCTCCCTGCGAAGTCGTATACGACAACGTGACGACCCCGTGGTACGGCGAAGTGCCGGTGCTGGGCGCCAATCAGGGCATGGGCGTTTCAAGCACGGCCGCGAAGAACGGCAAAGTGGAGAAATGCTTAGCGTTCCTGAACCACATCATGGAGGAAAAGTGGCAGAAGCGGTTTACCTGGGGCATGGAAGGCGTGGATTATGAGGTCGTTGACGGTCGCTTTACCCGCAACGAGCAGCAGGTTGAAAACCACAAGGACCCCACATGGCGGCTCAACTACCGTCTGGAAGCCTTCCAGGCGCTGATGCCCAAGCATGAGGGGTATTTCTCGGACGGCAACTCCTTTGACCCGATCACACAGCCGGAAGAGTTCTACAACGGCCTGACCGACTACGACAAAAACTTCCTCAGCCAGTACGGCCTGAAAAACTGGCGCGGCTTTGTAACCAGCCCGCTGGAAAGCCCGGTGTATTATCCGGTCTGGAAGATCAGTCTGCCGACCGGTTCCGAGGCCAAGATCGCCGAAACAGAGCTGAAGAATCTGTCTCTGCGGTATCTGCCGGAAGCCATCCTCTGCCCCGCCGACCAGTTTGAAAAGGTCTGGGCCGAGTATTGCGCCCAAATCGGCAGGGTCAACGTGGAAGAGTACGTTGCCTACCTGCAAGAGAAGGTAGACATCAAGATCGCGGCCGCGGGCGGCTAAACCCCGGCACAGACCTCTGAATCGCGCAAGCTGTGATCCCGCAGCTTTCTGAAACCATTCGGAAACGGCAAGGGGGTAAGTCCTCTTGCCGTTTCCCCTAATCGGGGAGGAATACCATGGCGACGGGAATTCCGGTAAAAAAGGCGAACAGCCGCTTTGGGAGAAAGGGACTTTGGGGAACGCTCTGGTTCCAGCGCGAGCTCCTGCTGATGAGCATCCCGCTCGTGATCTATAAGTTTATCTTCTCCTATGTGCCGTTGAGAGGCTGGGTGATGGCCTTTCAAAACTTCAGGCCGGCCGCCGCGACGCAGCAATGGGTGGGCCTAAAGAATTTCACAGACCTGTTCAGCGATACCGTCACAGGCGAAGCGTTCCGAAACTCGCTGGTCAACACCTTGGGCCAAAGCATTCTGACCATGGCGCTGGGGTACATATGCGCGATCGGCCTGTCGCTGCTGCTCAATGAGCTGCGCCACGTCGGCCTGAAACGCGTGATCCAGAACATCGTCTATATGCCGCACTTTCTGTCATGGATCATCGTGGCGGGCCTGGTGTCCGTGTCGCTGTCCTCCGACGGAGGCATTATCAACGAGGTTCTGCTGAAACTGCATATCGTGCAGGAGCCGATCCGGTTCTTAGGCGAAGCCGGATATTTCTGGGGCATCGTAGCCGGGTCCCATCTATGGAAAGAGCTGGGATGGAATACGATCATTTATATGGCGGCTATGACGGCCATAGACGGGACGCTGTATGAAGCCGCTTCGATAGACGGCGCCAACCGGTACCATAAAATGTGGCACATCACGCTGCCCTGCATCCGCCCCACCATTGTGATTTTGATGATGATGAGCCTGGGCTATCTGCTGGAGTCCGGATTTGAGCTTCAGCTTCTGCTGGGCAACAAAGGCGTCGTCAAGAGCACGGCGGAAAATCTGGACCTTTTTGTGTACAATTACGGCATCGGCTCACAGCGCTACTCGCTGGCGACAACGGCGGGTATGTTTAAGACCTTGGTGAGCATTTTCCTCGTGTCTTCGGCCAACTTTATCGCGGGTAAGCTGGGCGAAGAAAAGCTGATGTGATAAGGAGGCGGAAGAAAGATGAGCCAATTGACTGAAAAGCGGCACAAGCCCGTCCATTTGGAACCGTTGCTGTTCAACACCTTCAATATCATATTTCTGCTGCTGCTCTGCGTGGTCATGCTGTATCCGATCCTGAATACCCTGGCCCTTTCTTTCAACGAGGGATATGACGCGGTAAAAGGCGGGATCCGGCTCTGGCCGCGCGTGTTCTCCGCAAAGGCGTACAGCGACGTTCTGTCCCGGGACGCCATCTATATCGGCGCGTTTATCAGCGCGACAAAAACCATCGTGGCCGTGGTAACGAACCTGTTTTTCACGATGATGCTGGCCTATTCGCTCAGCCGCCGGGAATATATCCTGTCGCGCCCGATCACACTGTTCTTTGTCATCACGATGTACTTCAACGCCGGGTTGATCCCCAACTTCCTTCTCATCAAGGATTTGGGGCTGATCCCGTCCTTCACCGTCTACTGGATCCCGCATGTCATCAGCGCGTTCAACCTGATCGTCATGAGGACGTACATACGCTCTATCCCGGAGAGCCTGGTTGAATCGTCGCGCATTGACGGGGCGGGGGAGTTCCGCATCCTGTTCCGGATCGTATTCCCGCTTTGTCTGCCGACCTTGGCGACCATCGCGCTGTTCGTGGCGGTCGGCTCTTGGAATACGTGGTTTGACACGATGCTGTACAACACGAGCAATCCCAGCTTGACGACCTTGCAATATGAGCTGAAACGAATGCTGGACACGGCGTTTACCGGGGACCCGACCCAAATCAATACAGGCGAGGGCCAAGTGGTTCCCCTCACGATCCGCGCGGCCGCCACCGTCGTCACGGCCATCCCCATCCTGATCGTGTATCCCTTCCTCCAGCGCTACTTCGTCACCG
>Ga0082212_10005781_pt1 | contig 16781 bp, 14 predicted proteins | sample TergutNt197P3_FD_71548 | JGI IMG/M metagenome (GOLD analysis project Ga0082212, IMG submission 71548) | Neocapritermes taracua P3 segment gut microbial communities from Petit-Saut dam, French Guiana - Nt197 P3 | ecosystem: Host-associated > Arthropoda: Insects > Digestive system > Gut ... | reverse complement strand
CGGCGGAGTAGTATTACCCCCGCATCATCTCTATGAACGCCTTCGCCGCGAAGGAAAGATTCACCCTGCGCATTTTCGCCAGCCCGATCTGCCGCTCGGGCAGTGTTTCGTGAAATTTGAGCTCGCGCAGCTCCCCCCGGTCCAGCATGCCCTGCGCCTCCTCCTTGATGGTCGCCGCCACACCCAGGCCGATCTTCGCGAACTCGGACAGCAGCGCCAGGCTCCCCAGCTCGATCGCGGGGTGCAGCTCCACGCCCTGCGCCGCCAGGAACGCGTCCAGCGCCAGGCGGGAATTGCTCGCCTTCTCCAGCATCAGCACCGGGTAGTTCCGCAGGTCAGCCAAATGCATCACATCGTCAGCCAGGCGCGCGTACTTCTCCCCGGCCACGAAGCAGTCGTGGATGGCCATCACCGGCAGGATGTCCAGGGAGGCGTCGTCTTCCACGGGCAGGTTCACGAAGGCGATGTCCGCCGCCCCGCGCCGGAGCAGCTCGATGGATTCCCGCGTGGTGCGGTTGGCCACCGAGATGCGTATCTCCGGGTGCGCGTCGTTGAAGCGTTTCAATATGGGCAGCAGGAACAGGCTGCACACCGTGTCCGAGGCGCCGATCTTGATGGCCCCGGCGTGCAGGTGCTTCATCTCCGCGAATTTTTCCTGGGCGTTCTCGATGTGGGACAGCGCGTCGTCGATGTGCGAAAAGAGCACGCCGCCCTCCGCCGTGAGCGTCACCCCGCGCGCGCCCCGGTCGAACAGCCTCCCGCCGATCTTCTCCTCCAGCTGCATGATCGCCTGGGAGACCGCCGACTGCGAGACGAACAGCCTCTCCGCGGCCCCGGAGATCGTGCCGCTTTTGGCCACCTCCCGGAACACCCGGTATAGGTCAAGATTGATGTCCATTAGCCGCTCTTATCCTATTCATTAAAAAGATTAATTTTACTTATGGTTTCATTTGTATTATAATGCATTGCGGGGAAAAAAGCAACATATTATTTTTCCCGGAGAAAGGCAGGCATTTTTATGAGAACAGTCGGCACCGTGGCGCGGGGCATCCGCGCGCCGCTGATCAAGGCGGGCGACGGCATCGCGCGCATCGTCGCGGACAGCGTCCTGGCCGCCGCGCAAGAGGAGCCCTTCGCCCTGCGCGACAGGGACGTCATCGCCGTCACCGAGGCGGTGGTGGCCCGGGCCCAGGGCAATTACGCGTCATGTGCGCAGATCGCCGCGGACGTCCGGGCGAAATTCCCCGGCGGGGAGCTGGCCATCACCTTCCCGATCCTCTCGCGCAACAGGTTTTCGAATATCCTCAAGGGCGTCGCACAGGGCTGCGACAAGCTCTATATCATGCTCAGCTACCCCGCCGACGAGGTGGGTAACGCCCTGCTCTCCTGGGACGCCATCGACGCCGCCGGCGTAAACCCTTGGACGGACGTGCTTACCGAAGAGGCGTATCGCGTCAAATTCGGCTATGACACAAAGCACGTGTTCACCGGCATGGACTACGTGGAATATTACAAATCCTTCGGCGCGCACGTGGAGATCGTCTTCGCCAACGACGTGCGCAGCGCCCTGCGCTTCACCAGGCACGTGCTGTGCTGCGACGTCCACTCGCGCGTTCGCTCCAAGCGCCTGCTGAAGGAGGCCGGGGCCGAGACCGTCTATGGCCTGGACGACATCCTCGCCTCCCCCGTGGACGGCAGCGGCTACAACAAGCAGTACGGCGTGCTGGGTTCGAATAAATCGACAGAAGACAGCGTAAAACTCTTCCCCCGCGACTGCCAAGCCCTGGTGGAGGACGTCGCCCGGCGGCTGTACGGCGCCACCGGCAAGCAAATCGAGGTCATGATCTACGGCGACGGCGCGTTCAAGGATCCCGTGGGGCAGATCTGGGAGCTGGCGGACCCCGTGGTGTCGCCCGCGTTCACGGCGGGCCTCGCCGGCACGCCCAACGAGCTGAAGCTCAAGCTCCTGCTGGATAACGAGCTGGCCGGCAAGAGCGAGGCGGAGGCCCGCGCGGTCATCCAGGCCAAAACGGACAATCTGGCGGATAAAGCCCTGGGTACCACCCCGCGCCGCTACACCGACCTCCTGGGCAGCCTCAGCGACCTGGTCAGCGGCTCCGGCGATAAGGGTACCCCCATCGTGCTGGTGCAGGGCTATTTCGATAATTTCGCGTCATGATTGAAAGAACGCAGCTGTAAGGGCGGCATTCTTGCCGCCCGCTTTCTTTTGCCCCACCATAATTCCATTGACATCCCCTCTTCTCTGTGTTACTATTATTATACATTATTATGGGGAGGCCACAGCCATGAAATCAATCCGCAAACGCGTATTTTCCCTTGCCGCAAGCCTCGTCCTGCTGCTGGGCATTTCGGCGCCCGCCTGGGCCGCCGATACCGCCGAGGGCCCGCCGCCCCTGCTGGAGGGCGTCCTCTATGACGTCGGCGACGCCGCCCTGCGGGGTCTCGCCAACGGCCTGTCGATGCTCATCCCGCCGGCGAAGCGGCCGCCCCTGAAGTACTCGAATCCGGACTTCTACCCCGGCATGGACCGCTTCATCGACAAACCCGAGGGGGCCAAGAAGTGGTCCCTGGGCTACGCGAGGAAGTCCCTCATCCCCGACGGCTATTTCGATAAAGACGGCAAATATATCGGCGGCGGCGACATCTACCTGGCGGGCAAGATCGAGGTCGTCAACCGGGCGAATCCCGTCTCCCTTGCGGATGACCAGGTCGTGCGCGTGACGGCCCTGAACGACGGCAGCGGGCGGGGGACCGTGGTCCTGGCCACGCTCGACGGCTACGCGCTCACCTCCTCTGACGTGCGCGCCATCCGCGCCCTGCTGCGCGATTTCGCCAAAGAGAAGAACATCGTGAGCATCAACATCGGCGTGCTGCACCAGCACAGCTGCATCGACGTGCTGGGCATGAACGCGCCCATCCTCCTGGGGCTGGCGGTCAACCCCCTGGCGAACCTCACCGGCGGCCTGATCCCGCGCGTCTCCGGCAAGAACAGCGCCTTCATGGAGAACCTGCACAAGACCACGGCGGCGGCTGTCAGGGAGGCCGTGGGCGGCATGAAGCAGGGCACGCTGCGCTACGGCACGGCGGACGCCAAAAAGTACATCCGCGACAAACGCCCGCCCCAGGTGATCGACCCCCTGCTGCACCGCTTCCGCTTCACCCCGGACGACGGCTCGCGGGAGACCTGGCTGGTCAACTACGCCGCCCACTGCGTGGGTCTCGGGGGAGACACCCGCGAGCTGAGCTCCGACTACCCCTACTACATGGAGGCGGAGATCAATAAGCGGGCGGGCGCCAACTTCCAGATGATCCAGGGCGCGCAGCTGGCCATCACCGTGGACCAGGCGGACCTGTGGGAGCCGGACGTCACGCGCGTGAAAAACGTGGAGAACTACGGCCGGGGCCTGGCGAAGCTCCTCATCGGCATCCAAAAAGAGACCAAGGTCGAGCCCATCCTCAACATCCGCCACAAGGAGTTCCGCGTGCCCATCGATAACCCCCTGCACCTGCTGCTGTTCCGCTACGGCATGATCGAGGCCGAGGGCGCCAAGCGCTACCTCATCGGCCCCGCGCTTGACCTGGTCACGGAGACCGGCTACATGGAGCTCGGCAAGGACCTGGCGGTGGCCTTCGGCCCCGGCGAAATCGAGCCCTGCCTGGCCTTCGGCGGGGGCCTGACGGCGCAGGAGGCCTGGAACGGCAAGGAATTCGTCTTCACCCCCATGAAGGACCAGGTGCGCGGCAACCGCAAGCTGCTGGTGTTCGGCATCACGAACGACCACTCGGGCTACTACCTGCTGCCCAACGACATCCAGAGCTTCGTGCTGTTCGGTAACGAGGAGGTCAATACCGCCGGCACGCATGGCAGCGAGCTGCTGCTGAAGGCGTTCGGGGAGCTGATGGGAGAGATCAAACGTAAATAGCCTGATCGCCATCGTAGACTACGGTGCGGGGAACCTGCGCAGCGTGCAGAAGGCCCTGCAATTCATCGGCGCGCCCTGCGAGATCACCGGCGACGCCCACAAAATAGCCACAGCCCCGGGGATCATCCTCCCCGGGGTGGGTTCCTTCGGCGACTGCATGGCCAACCTGCACGTGCGCGATCTGGCCGGGCCCGTGCGCGCGGCGGCCCTTGAGGCCATGGCGAGCAGGCGTCCCTTCCTGGGCATCTGCCTCGGTTTGCAGGTGCTGTTTGAGGCCTCGCAGGAGAGCCCCCACGAGCCGGGTCTGGCAGTCCTGCCGGGCCGCGTGGAGAAGCTGCCCCTCGGCCCCGGCCTGAAGGTACCCCACATCGGCTGGAACGCCGTCGCCCTGCGCAGGCGTGACGGCGTATTCGCGGGGATCCCACAGAATTCGTATTTTTACTTCGTGCACTCCTTTTTTGTGCGCGCAGGAGAGAAAACGGACATCGCCGCCCAATCCGAATACGGCACGGTCTTCGACGCGGCGGTGATGCGCGGACTGCTGGCGGCCACGCAGTTCCACCCGGAGAAAAGCGGGGAAACCGGTCTGATCCTGTTGAAGAATTTTCTGGAATTGTCCAAATAAATAGAATAAACGCTTGTCATCCCGCGCGATTTGTGATACAATATATTGTAGACGAATATTGTTATCAAACGCAGCGGGGTGATATGTAGTTGTCCGGGGAGATCATCGCGGGGCGCAACGCCGTGGCCGAGGCGCTGAGAAGCGGCCGCCCGGCGGACACCCTGTTCGTGGCGCGGGAGGGCGCTTCCGGCGGCTCGCTGGGGGCGGTCATCGCCCTTGCCAAGTCGCAGGGGGTCGTCGTCAAGGACGCGAAGCGCGAAAAGCTTGAGCAGTTGTGCGGGACAAGCCACCACCAGGGCGTGGTGCTTACCGCGGCGGCGCAAGCCTATGCCGAATTGGAAGATATACTTGAATCCGCGAACGCGAAGCACGAAAAACCCTTCCTGGTGCTGTGCGACGAGATCGAGGATCCGCACAACTTGGGGGCGATTCTGCGCACGGCGGAGGCCGCCGGGGCCCACGGCGTGGTGGTACCCAGACGCCGCAGCGCGCCGCTGAGCCAGACGGTGGCCCGGGCCTCCGCCGGGGCCGTGGCGCACATCCCGGTGGCCCGGGTGGCCAATCTCTGTGCCGCCATGGAGACCCTGAAAGCGCAGGGCGTGTGGATCTACGGCGCGGACATGGCGGGCGAGCCCTACGACGCGCGGCCCATTACGGGGGCCGTCGCCCTGGTGATCGGCTCAGAGGGCAAAGGCCTCGGCCGCCTGGTGAAGGAGCGCTGCGACGCCCTGCTGTCCCTGCCCATGCGCGGCAAGGTGGGATCCCTGAACGCCTCGGTGGCGGCGGGGATATTGCTGTATGAGATGATGAAGTATAGATGATGAAAGGGTGGAAAACATATGCCGGAGGAGCAAAACGGCGGCTTGCCGCCGGGCCTGCGCCAGCGCTTGGACGAGGCGATTCCCCTCCCCCGCGCAAGCGGGGGACCCCCCGACGCGGACGAGGGCGGGGCGAAAAGGCAGTGGTCGCTTTTGGATATCGATATGCTGATCCTGGAGGTGAGCGGGGGCGCCGCGGCTTTGCCTGGCGATGTTTCGGGCGGCAAGAATGCCGCCCCTACAGAAATTGCGACACCAGAACCAGCCCCGGAACCGGAACCTGGAGGGGCTGCCAGCAGGCCGCCCGAACCAGAACCTGAGCCTGACCCCCCCTCCGAGCCCGAGCAGCAGACCATCACCATCCTTCCCGTCGATGTGACCGAGCCCGCCCCCGAGCCCGAGCCGCTGCGCTTCGACCTGTTCCAGGACGGGCCCCTGAAGACGCCCGACGACCCCACAAAGCCCGTATGGACCGGGCCCATCGAAAAGCCGGGCACGCTGCTGCGCCGGGTGGATATGCAGATGACCTCGGACCTCTCGCCCGTGCCGAAGGTGGTGGCGGCGGAGGAGATGTACGTGCCCCCACAGCGGGAGCCGCAGGAGGACATCCCGGAGGGGCAGCAGCGCTTCGCGAACTTCGACGAGGAGCCCCACGCGGACAGCGTAGAGGAGGCGGAGATGCTCGCGCGGCTGGAGAAGGGCAAGCTTGAGCGCACCGCCCAGTTCCAGACCCTGCGGTCCCTCAGCGCGCGTCTGGAGAAGGACGGCGAGACCGGGGCCGAGGCCCCGCCCGCGCCCGAGGAGGACAGCGGCGCGCCGGAGTACCGCCGGGCGGACCAGCGGGACTCCGTATTTCGCCTGCTGCAGAAGCTGCGCAGCCGCCGTGCCTCGTCGGCGATGTCGCTGGGGGCGTTCGCGCTGCTGGCCGCGGGGCTGCAGCTGGTGGCCGTGTTCAACCACACGTTTAGCATGGGGCCCGGGCATCTGGCCTCCATGGCACTGCTGCTGGCGGCGGGGCTGCTGGTGTGCGCCGGGGACCTCTCGCAGGGCTTTAAATCACTCATCAAGCGTCGGCCCAACGCGAATACGCTTCTGCTCTTCGCGGCGCTGGCCTGCATCGCGCAGACGGTGCTGCTGTTCGTCTTCATGGACGACATCAACGCGGACCTGCCCGCGGACAACCCCTACCGGGTGGCGGCCTGCGTGCCGCTGTTCCTGTTCGTGGCCGCGCTGACCGCCGCCGCGCGCTGGCAGCAGGCCCGGCAACGCTGCGACAACTTCCGCTTCTGCGCCTACACCTGCGCCGACGGCCTCTACGCCGTAACGCCCATGGACGCCCGTGACGCCGCGAAGACGTCCCGCCAGCGGGCCCTGCCCGGGCGCGCCAAGACGGTGTTGCCCGTGCCCGTGGCCTTCCCGGCGGGTTTCGTCAAGCAGTCCTCGAAGGAGGACGCCGCGGACCGCAGCGCCCGGCAGCTGCTGCCCGTGGCAGCGGGTCTGGCTGGCCTGGCTGCCCTGAGCGCGTTCCTGCTGCAACAGACAGCCGTCGCGACGGTTTCTGCGGCGGCCGTAGCCATCTGCCTGTGCGTGCCCTGCGCCTCCCTGTGGATATTGGCGGGCCTTGTGCGGGGCCTCACCCGCGCCCCCCGGGAGAACGGCGTGGCCATCCTGAACACCGACGCCGCCGAGGAGTGCAGCAAGGCGGGGGCCTTCGTGCTGGATTCCGCGGACCTCTACCTGCCGGCGAAGGGGCGCATGCACGGCTGGCGGGAGTTCCGCCAGGTGCGCGCCGACGAGGTGCTGCTCTACGCCGCGGGGATCGCCATCGCCGCCGGCGGGCCGCTGCAGGCCGTGTTCGAGGGCGTGGTGGAGGGCGACTACTCCGTTTTGCCCGACGTGAAGGAGCTCACCTTCGAGGACCGCATGGGTCTGAGCTGCTGGATACACAACCAAAAGGTCTTCTTCGGCAATCGAAATCTGCTGGAGAACCACGGGATCACCGTGATCCTCAGCGAGAAGGACGAGAAGAAATACGAGCACGACGGTCGCAGGATCATCTACCTGGCCGTGGAAAAGCGCCTGTCCGCCTTCTTCGTGGTAAGCTACTGCCCCGATACCGCCATGGCCCCGGCCTTCCAGCAGCTGGAGCGGGAGGACACCCAGGCCTTGATCTGCAACAGCGACCCCTGCGTGAGCGCCGAGGTGCTCACCGGGGCCTTCGAGCTGCGGGAGGGGACCCTGAACCTGCTGCGCTCCATGCCCGGCGAAATTTGCCGCAAGGCGATGCGCACCCCCCGCACGAACCTGAACGCCGGGGTGTACCACGCCAACAACGCCCGGGCCTTCCTGCGGGCGCTCTCCGCCTGCGTGAGCCTGCGCGGGGGCATCAAGCGCCTGCGGCTGTTCCAGCTGGTGGGAAGCGTCATGGCCTGCGTGCTGCTGCTGCTGTTCGTGTTCATGGGGCAGCTGCATTTGGCCGACAGCCTGATCTTCATCGCAGTGGAGCTGATCTGGGCGGCGATTATGCAAGCGGTGGTGAGGAACTAGGCGCTCCGCGCAACCACCCCGACGCCGGCGTCTCCTGCGGGAGCCGCTCGCGGCGTCACCCCTCCACGGAGGGGAATTGGGGGATTAGGTAAAAACGGTATTTCGGATATACGTTCTTATAGTTGCATAACCCGTTTACGGTGAAGCCCCAAATTCCCCTCCGTGGAGGGGTGGTCCCGCAGGACCGGGGGTGGTTGTGCGGAGCACCAGCAAACTTTCGATAAGGAAAACCTATCGCCATGAAAAAATACGCCTTCGAATTCCGTGATAAAGATGAGAAGCGCCGCAAACGCCGCGGCGCGTTTCTCGCCGTGCTGTGCGTGTGCACGGTGGCCGCGCTGGCGATATTCGCCCTGCTGCCCGGCGAGGGCCTGCCCCGCAAAGTGACCAATGAGGCCTACGACGAGGGTGGTTTCGCCTACTCCGGCACGCTGCGCGCCGGGAAATTCAGCGGGCGCGGGCGCGTCGCGTTCACCGGGGGCGGGACCTACGAGGGCGGCTTCTCCGAGGGGCGCTTCGAGGGGCAGGGCGTGTTCGCCTTGGCGGATGGCTGGTCCTTCGAGGGCGCGTTCAGCGAGGGCAAGCCAGTGCACGGCGTGTTCCGCACGGACGGAAGTGACATCGAGGCCGACTACGAGAGCGGCATCTACGCCATGGAGGGCGCCTGGCGCTATATGGGGTTGCTGGGCGTCAACGGACCGCGCGGGCAGGGCGAGTTCGCCTTTGCCGATGGCGCGGTGTACCGTGGCGCGTTCTCTAACGGCCTGCCCGGCGGCGAGGGGACTTACACCGACGCCGCGGGCACGGTGCTCTACGCCGGCGGGTGGCAGGACGGCCTGTTCCACGGCGAGGGGGAATACCATGCCCCCGACGGCGCGTTCACGTATACGGGCGGCTTTGCCGGGGGGCGCTTCCACGGGCAGGGCACGCTGACGCGAAATGACGGCACAGTGCTGGCAGGGACGTGGAAGGGCGGATGGAGGGTGGACTATGCGAATTAAATGGCTCGGCCTCGTGCGCGTGCTGGGGCTTATGATGGTGTTGCTGTACCACTTCTTCAGGGGCCTGCTGCCGGGCGGTTTCTTCGGGGTGGATCTGTTCTTCACCCTGTCCGGCTACCTGACCACGGCGCTGATTGTGGAGGAATTCAGGAAGTCCGGCGGCTTTCAGTGCTTCGCGTTTCTCAAGCGAAGATTTCTGCGGATTTTCCCTCCGCTGCTGCTCTCGGTGATCATTACGCTGCCCTTCGCCCTGCTCATCTCGCCGGACTTCACCGGCGGCATCGCGCGGCAGGCGGCGGGTACGCTGGGCTTTGTGACCAATTACCTGGAAATCCTCGGCGGCGGCTCCTACGAAGCGCAGCTGCTGCCGCATCTGTACATCCACACGTGGAGTCTGGCCCTGGAGATGCACTATTACCTGCTTTGGGGACTAGCTTGCTTGGGCGTAGCGGCGCTGCTGTGGATTTTCGTGAAAAAGCCAGAAAAGCGCCCGTTCTGGCTGAAGCTCGCCTTGGCCGTGCCCTCTGTGATCCTCGCAGGGCTGTGCTGGTGGAACATGCGGCGCCTGTTCGCGGCGAGCCCCGGCAACCCCACGCAGGCCTACTTCGACAGCCTGTCCCACGCGCTGCCGTTCTTCGCTGGCTCGGCAACGGGAGCGCTGTTCGGCATCAAAATCAAAGAAAACATAGCAGAGCGCCTGAATAGCCGCTTGTGCCTCTGGCTTTCCATCGGCGCGATGGCACTGGCCGCCGGGGGCCTTGGCGTGATGGGTGTGTTCTTCAGCTTCAACGAGGCGCGGACGTACCGGTGCGGCTTCGCGCTGGCCGCACTGCTGGCTGTCGTACTCATCTGCGCGGCGCGCGTGCTGCACGAGGCCACGCCCGGCATCAAACGTGACCCGAAGGCAATCAGCTTTGTGGCCGACACGTCCTATGGGGTATATCTGTTTCATTGGCCGCTGTATATCGTGTTCAGCGAAGTCATATCGCAAAACTGGCTGGCGAGCCTGACTACCCTCGCGCTTTCACTGGGCCTTGCGGCGATGACCTTCTACGGGATCGAGCCGCTGCTGCACACGCAGCCGAAGGCACTGATCGTGAAGCAATGGAAGAAGCACTGGGCCATGAGGGTTTTCTATCCGGCGGCGGCCATGCTGTGCCTGTTCGGCCTGGCGGGCAGCGCGCAGGTCTTCGCGCGCGCACCGGAGATCAACGACCTGGAGCTGCCGATCATGGTGGGGAACCTCTACCAGGACGTGGAGAGCGCGGCGGCCCTGCACGCACGGGCAGCGGCCATTCCCGCCGAGCCCGTGATCGCCCGTGACAAGCCCCCCGCGTGGGCCGACGCCGCCCACGACCCATCCCTGGCCGATTTCGAATGGGTCCCCGCCGTGAACATCGGCGCCATGCCCGGGGGCGTGAGCTTCCTCGGGGACTCCGTATCCCTGGGCGCGGAGCGCTTCCTGCGGGAGACCATCCCGAATAGCCTGGTGGACTGCGAGGTGTCCCGCACGATGCGGGCGGGGCGCGCGCTGCTGCAAGAGTGGCAGGACGACGGCTCGCTGCGGGAGGTCGTGGTGATCTCGCTGGGGACCAACGGCTACGGCGATTGGCAGGAGCAGATCGACGCCATGCTGGACGAGCTGCCCGCGGGCCGCCGGGTGGTGTTCGTCACGCCCTACATCGGCAAGCCGGACCCGGGCATCTCCGAAAAGGAGATCGCCGCGTATTACCGGGAGTTGGCGCAGGCCCTGCCCTACGTCACCGTGGCGGACTGGGCCGAGGCCATCGAACCGTACCCGGACCTGCTGGCCTCGGACAAGACGCACCTGCTGGGGAACAAGGCGGCACAGCTGTTCGCGGACGTGGTGCTGATGGGGATTGACGAGGCGGGAAGGAAAGAGGGGAAATGAGAAGGTTTATTGTGTTTTTGGTGGTGTTGATGCTTTTTTTTCCTTTGGCCTCATGTATGCAGATCGCAGAAGAACAAACGACGAACCCGCCAACGACTACAGAACAACCCACGCAAACGAGCGCTACAAGCGTTTCAAATGAGGAGACAAACGCCAGAGAAAGCGCCATCGAACGTTTTCGGATTTCGGCAAAAGCTATTCTGCTGTATGAATATTATAATGACGAAGACGCACTGCAACTTGAGCTTTACTATGACAAAGAGAAAGAGAGAGGCATTGGTATCTTTTACGGTACAGGCGTGTATGAGCACGAAGGAATAGTGGGCTTCCAAGTCGGCGCGGCTGAAAAAGCCGTCTGGAAAGACCACAAATTTTTGATTACTACAGAGTATCATGACGATGTCAGTTATGCCGCCGTTTTGCCGGGCTATGAAGAGCAATGGGCTTATAACAAGCAGGGGAAGCCTACAGAGTTTCATGTCACGATCCAGTGGGAAGACGAGGAAGCTCCGCTGGATAGAAGCAGGGTCACATGGCACTACCGTAAAGATGGAACACTGTGGAAGAAAGACAGCTTTGTCAACACAGATGGATGGAGAGGTTCGGAAAGGTTTTACTATGATGCCAAAGAGCGACCCATTTATGTCAACGCCTATTATACTGCCGGTTATGTAGAGGACTACTACATTTATGGGGGCGACAGCGAAGCTCCTTCCTACCGCTTGACACTGGTGCATGCGCTGGGGCCAGCATATGCAGATGAGTTCGTGAAATATTAAAAGGAGTATCATTTTGCAACACCGTAACAACCTGCGTAACATCGCCATAATAGCCCATGTGGACCACGGCAAAACAACCCTGGTGGACGAGCTGCTCAAGCAGAGCGGCACGTTCCGCCAGAACGAGGCCGTGGCCGAGCGCGTAATGGACTCCAACGACCTGGAGCGCGAGCGGGGCATCACCATCCTCGCGAAAAATACCGCGATCCACTATAACGACGTGAAGATCAACATTGTCGATACGCCGGGCCACGCCGACTTCGGCGGCGAGGTGGAGCGCATCATGATGATGGTGGACGGCGTTCTGCTGCTGGTGGACGCCTTCGAGGGCTGCATGCCCCAGACCCGCTTCGTGCTGAAGAAGGCCCTGGCCCTGGGCAAAAAGGCCATCGTGGTGGTCAACAAGATCGACCGGCCCGGCGCGCGGCCCGCCGAAGTGGTGGACCAGGCCCTGGACCTGTTCATCGAGCTGGGCGCGGGGGAGGAGCAGCTGGAGTTCCCGGTGGTGTACGCATCGGCCAGAGATGGCTATGCCTCGCTGGACGCGAGCGTGAACGAGGGCGACATGAGGCCGCTCTTCGACGCGATTTTGCGGGAGATCGACCCGCCCGAAGGCGACCCCGAGGGGCCGCTGCAGTTGCTGATCTCCTCGCTGGAATACGATGACTACGTGGGGCGCATCGGCGTGGGGCGCGTGGAGCGCGGGCAGGTCAAGCGCGGGCATATGGTCACGTTGTGCAGCGAGGACGACCCCGAGGGCCGGGCCGTGCGGGTGTCGCGGCTGTACCAGTTCGACGGCCTCAAGCGCGCGGAGGTGGAGCAGGCCGGGCTGGGGGACATCGTATGCGTTTCGGGCATCGAGAATATCAACATCGGCGAGACGCTGTGCGACCCGGAGACGCCGGAGCCCCTGCCCTTCATCCAGATCGACGAGCCCACCATCTCCATGCAGTTCATGGTGAACGACAGCCCCTTCGCGGGCAAAGAGGGAAAGTACGTGACCTCCCGCAACCTGCGCGACAGGCTCATGAAGGAGGTCCAGACGAACGTCAGCATGCGCGTGGAGGAGACCGGCACCACCGACGCGTTCAAAGTCAGCGGGCGGGGGGAGCTGCACCTGTCCATCCTGATCGAGACCATGCGCCGCCAGGGCTATGAATTGCAGGTGAGCCGCCCGAAGGTCATCACGAAGGAGATCGGCGGTAAAACCCACGAGCCGATGGAGCTGCTGATTGTGGAGGTCCCCGAGCAGTACGTGGGCGCTGTGATCGAGAAGCTCGGGCCCCGCAAGGGCGAGCTGGAGAGCATGGGCGCCCGCGACGGCGGCGCGACGCATCTGGAGTTCAAAATCCCATCCCGGGGACTGATCGGCTACCGGGCGCAGTTCCTCACGGACACCAACGGCAACGGCATCATGAACCAGCTCTACGCGGGCTATGAGCCGTGGAAGGGGGAAATCCCGGGGCGGGAGCGGGGCTCCGTGGTGGTTTACGAGCAGGGCGATGCCACCGCCTACGGCCTGTTCAACGCCCAGGAGCGCGGGCGGCTGTTCATCGGTCCGGGGGAGGCGGTCTACGCGGGCATGGTGTGCGGGGAGGCCGCCCGGGGCGAGGACATCGTGATCAACGTGTGCAAGAAGAAGCAGCTGACCAACACCCGCGCCGCGGGCTCCGACGACGCGCTGCGCCTGACCCCGCCGACGAACTTAAGCCTGGAGCAGTGCATGGAGTTCATCCGGGATGACGAGTTGCTGGAGGTGACCCCCGGCAAGCTGCGGCTGCGCAAACGGGAGCTGAACAAGGAGCAGAGGATGAAGGCTGCGGCGAGGAAATAATGACTACCGTGGGCTGTAGATTCTGTAGCTTCCATCGAGGATCAAAACGGCTGAGACTATCAGCATCAGCATCAGCCAGGCCGGAGGGCTTGCACGAAGCTCCGCATAGGTCAAGGCACGCTGCAGGCCAAGCAGAAAGCATATGGCCCCAAAAATGAGAACAGACAGAGCCCCGCCGGAAAATTTGTATTGCTTTTGCGGGGGCGCGATTGGGGCTGTATTTTGAGATGCGCTCTGGGATGCTGCTTTTCCCCCTGTTAAATCCGCCTCGCACGTCCCGCAATACCGCGCGCCCTCGATTACTGTCTGCCCGCAAGTGCCGCAAACCATTTCCCATCTCTCCTTTTCCAAGTGGATATTCCTATTATACATCACAATATACATATTGTAAATAGTTTTTACTTTATTTACTCGGTGTTTATTTCCTCGGAAACTTGTTAAAGTAAATCCGAGGTGATTGGTACGGCAATTGATTATTTAGAGATGGGCCAGCGCGTGGCAAAGCGCAGGCGCATCATGAACCTGACGCAGGAAAAACTGGCGGAGAAGGCCGACATCAGCACGGCGCATGTGCAGAACATCGAACGTGGGCTGACCAAATGCAGCCTGGAGGTGCTTGTGCGAATTGGCAGGGTGCTTGACGCGAACCCGGACTACCTGATTTCCGGCGCTTACAAATACGTGGAGGATAGCCGCCTGGAGCAAATCAAAGAAGCGATGCTGCGCTGCAACCCAAAGCAATACGAGTTGATCACGAATTTTATCGGGTGGGTTGCGGAGCAGCGGGTATGACCGCCACCCCCTGCCCCCTCTGCCCCCGCCGCTGCCCGGACCGCTCGAAGGGCCTGTGCGGCGAAATGGATTTCACCCACGCCCATGTGGCCAAGACGATGCTCCACCGCTGGGAGGAGCCCTGTATCAGCGGGGAAAAGGGCACGGGGGCGGTGTTCTTCGCGGGGTGCAATTTGCGCTGCATGTTCTGCCAGAACCACGCCATCAGCCAGGCACGGCCCATGCCCGGTGAAGAAGTTGACGCCACGCGCCTGGCGGAGATATTCTGGGATTTGATGGGGCAGGGCGCGGAAAACATCAGCCTGATTTCGCCCTCTCACGTGCTGCCCGTGGCAAGGGAGGCCATGCGCCTGGCGAAGGTGAAGGGCTTTCCATTACAATTTGTGTGGAACTCCAATGGATATGAAACAGCCCGGGCCCTGCAATCGCTGCAAGGCCTGGTGGATTTTTATTTGCCGGATTTGAAATATGCAGACGTTGCCATGGCACAGGCGTATTCCGGCGCGCCAGCCTACTTTGAGTGTACAACGCAGGCTATAGAGGAGATGCGCCGCCAGGGCGAGGCCTGCGGGGTGCAACTGCTCATACGCCACCTAGTGCTGCCCGGCGGGCGGAAGGACTCCATGCGGGTGCTGGACTGGATCGCCGAACACGCGCCGGGTGCGAAGATCAGCCTGATGGCGCAGTATACACCCATGCACCGGGCGGCGGAGGGGGAATTCCCCGCCCTGCGCAGGCGACTGACCGGATTCGAATATGACAGCGTTGCGGAATACGCGCAATCGCTGGGGCTGGAGGGGTATTTCCAGGCGCGGGAGGCGGCGACGGCGGGATATACGCCAGAATTTTAGCTACTTCTTCTGCGCCGCGTCATATCCCACCATGCCCTCTTTGTCGAAGATGCGCGCGGCCTCCTTGCAGATGTTCAGCGCGAGGGCCAGGCACTCGGGGTCCATGTTGTCGGGGGTGTCCTTGCGGGTGTGGTAGTAGTGCTTGGCCTCGTGGCTCACCCCGCCGATGGCGTTGGCCCGCAGGCCCAGCTGGGACCAGGCCTCGCTGTCCATGGCGCCGGGGTAGAGCTCGGTGTCGGGCAGCTCGACGCCGCAGGCGCGTCCCGCGTCGCGGAGCAGCTCGCCTATGGCCTGGTCGTTCTTCACCGTGCCGGTGCAGCCGATCTTGTTCACGCGCATCTCCTCGATCTCCCGCAGGGTCTCCAGGCCGATGAAGATGGTCTCGATGTCCGGGTTGCTCAGGTCGTCGTAGTGCGCCTTGGCGTAGGCCCGCGCGCCGCGCAGCCCCGCCTCCTCCGAGCCGGTGATCAGGCAGCCCACCTCGGTGTTCTCGAAGCGCAGGCCACTCTCGGCCATCTCCTTGACCACGGCCATGGCCACATAGTTCGCGCTGAGGTTGTCATTGGCGCCGTCCACCACGACCTTATAGTTGATGAACTTCATGATGGCGACGGCGAAGGGGATGGCCGACAGCAGTAGGATGCTCCACACCAGCCAGCCGCCCGCCCACTTGGATTGGACCGGCAGATCGTAGATGTTGGACGCGATGACATACACCGCGTTGACGATGCTCGCCACCAGGGCGATGGACATGCCGTACACCGCGCCGCCGATGGCGATGGCAAGGCCCGTCGCCTCGCCCAGCCAGGAGTAGGTCCATTCGCGGGCGGCGTCGGTGTGCCCGCCGAAGTAGATGCGGCGCTTGACCTCCCCGGAGGGCTTGCGCGTGGCGTAGACGTTGCGGGAGACCTTCTTCGGGAACAGGAAGTCGACGAACTCCTGGTAGAACAGCAGCTCGAACACGAACATCAATACGCCGAAGATCGACAGCGCCGCCCCCAGCAGCGCCAGCAGAATGCTCCCGCCGCCGAAGAGATACAGCGCGATCGTGACAAGGATGCACACCGCCGTGAGCGGAATGAAGCCCATGAAGGCCTCGGGATGCAGCGTGAAGTCCTCCATGACCACCTCGTCCGCGTAGCCCTCGAGCTCCTTCTTGAAAAAGGCCTGGGCGTCGCGCTCGGACTGGCTGCCCGGCAGCCGGCTTTTGTATGTTTCGCACACGTGGCGGATGCCGTCCTCAATATACTGCCTGGTAGACTGCGCGGGTTCAACGCGCGCGCCGGTTCTGCTGACTTTTGGCCTTGGCATGGTGAACCTCCCAAATAATTTCATTATCATATACTATAATATATATTGGCGGAGAATGCAAGATAATTTTTAATTTAGGTATTGCGTTTTACCAAAAGCTGTGCTAAACTTCTTGCGTTGCAGAACCTGAGGTGGCGTTTCGCGCGCTGTCTCAGTTATGCGGGCGGTTCAGCAAGGCGGCAGCCGGTCGGATTTCCGTGCCGCCATCCCTCCAAGACGACATACTATCCCGGGTAGTACAAGTCTAATAGAAAGGAGGGTGCGTATTTGCAGTATATCACTCTCAGTGACCTTTGCGGGTTATTGATGGTACTCTTTACGTTTGCCACATTGGTTCTTTGTTTATCAGGAAAAAACGACAAGAACT
>Ga0082212_10005780_pt1 | contig 16781 bp, 15 predicted proteins | sample TergutNt197P3_FD_71548 | JGI IMG/M metagenome (GOLD analysis project Ga0082212, IMG submission 71548) | Neocapritermes taracua P3 segment gut microbial communities from Petit-Saut dam, French Guiana - Nt197 P3 | ecosystem: Host-associated > Arthropoda: Insects > Digestive system > Gut ... | reverse complement strand
GGTCGCGAGGGAGGGGTTCAGGTTGCGCACGGCCTCGTAGTCATACGCGCCCGCAACCTTGTCCAGTTTCGGCGCGGCGCCCTTGACGATGAAGGGTTTCAGGCCGTTGGGGATGACAGGCAGGTTCCACGGGAACGCCTCCTCAATCCAGCGGCCGCCCGCCAGCCCGTCCCATTGGAGGGCGAGCGTCCCCGCGAGCCGCCCGCAATCCGCGTTGAAACGCAGCCCCGACGGCGGCGGCATGGCGGTCGTACCGTTGCCGAAGTACCCGCCCAGCACATCCAGCGCATACGCGAATGGGCCGCCCTTCTTCGGGTCTGCGCAAACCCAGTCCACGCACCACCCATAATCCGTGTCCACAAGAACCTGTTGGGTGTCGGTGTCAATCCACAGCAGGCCGCCGATGAAGCCCTTCTTCGAGTACAGCGGCCTGAACAGCGCGACGGCCAGTAGAGACGGATGATTATCCGTCTCTTCGCTCAGCCCGTCCAGCAGTTTACCGCTGCCCGACACCTTCGTGCCGTCCGCAAGCACGCCCGCATATTTCACCACCCCGAGGTTGCCGACGCTCAGCGAAACATACCCTTGCACATCTTCCCTCTGACCACTAATCACTGACCACTGATCACTAATCAGCGCCACATTGTACAACCCCCTGAACTCGTCGAGGCGGTCCTGCGCCGCCTTGACCTTATCCGCGAACACCGCCCTCGCGCCGTCCACGGTGAACGTGCCGCCAACCTTGCCGCCCGAGACCGTGCCATAGAAACGGTCGCCCAGCATGAACACGTCGAGGGTTTCGGCGTTGCCCTTCGTGTAGGCCGTGAATCGCTCCAACGCACCCACGGGCTTACCCGAGAAACTCACCGACGCGACCTGCATCACGGCCTTGGCGGAGACCGTCCAGTTGGTCATCGCGACACCCGTCTTCTTGTCCTTCTTCTCCTTCATCGTGGCCTTCAGCGTCACCGTGCCGCGCACAGTGTTGTCGGCGTCGTACACAAACCCGTCATACGCCGTGGTGGTGAGTAGCGGCGCGGTGTCCTCTGCGTCCTCCATATCCGAGAGGTACGGCTTCACCCATTGCGCCGTGACCGTCATGTCGCCCGTCGAGCCGAATACGATACCCGCGACATCCCAGCCCGTGAAGGTATAACCCATCACGTCGTCCAACGGCGTAAATGTGATGCTGTCCTCGATGGTGTAGGAGGTGGGGTTCGGGTTAATCGCGTCCCGCGTGTCCACGTAGGTGATGGTGTACGCTATGGGAGTCCACTGTGCCGTAACCGTCATTGCCCCAGTCGAGCCAACCGTAATACCCGCGACATCCCAACCCGTGAAGGTATATCCCGTCACGTCGTTCAACGGCGTAAATATGATTTCGTCTTCGATGGTGTACGTTGTGGGGTTCGGGTTGTGGTTCCCCTTGGCGTTTTCATAGGTAATGGTATACGGGACGGCTGCCCACTGCGCATACAGCGTGTGCGCGTCGTACGTTAATATTCTCGTGTCGGAAGTCACCTGCGTATTGCCACTCGCCTCCGTAAACCATCCTGTAAATGTGTACCCCTTATGTGTCGGGATAACCGTAGGCAAAACATATGTGCCGTTGTAGTCCTGCCAGATCGTCTGGTTCATCGGTACTCCGCCATTAGCGTTGAACTCCACCGGTGTCCCCCATTTCACCTCATCCAGCAATCCCATAGGGGGAGGCGTTCCCGCATTAATTGTGTTCCTCTGGAATACCCAGGAAAACGTGTGGGGGCCATTACCGACGACACCTACCTCCTTTTCCGCCCAATTGTCTAGCATCCCTTCCTTGGTAGCCACCCGAGTTCCATTCACGTAAAGGGTGAGGTAGTCATACCTATATGCCGAACGGTTGTACCACCAAAACTTCATACGCCCTGGTCCCACAACGGTTGTTGAAATCCACGACGTTTGACCGGCGGCAGTTAGATTACCACTCCGTGCGGAATGAACCCCGTCGTGTACGACGGATCCGGCTGGGCCAGTCATTCCGAACCATGGGTCATCACCGCCCGTCTCCCAAATGAGGTTGGTATTATTTAGTGCAACACCGAGGCTAACGGTCTGGGCTGTGAGGGCGCTTGCGTAAAGCGCAAACACCATCACGGCGAGAATCGTTGGTTTACAGTATCCGCCTCTGAGGGGTTGCCCTGCCCTTTGGGCTGATGGAGCATTGTTCATGTTCTGTCTCCTTTAAGATACGCTATTCAGTTAAGGTTTTGGCGGAAGGCCGCTAACGCCTCCTCGACATTCTGTGCCAAATCGGTCATGCACACTGTCGTGTGGCGGTTTCTCAGCTGCGCGGTCAAGTCCTCATCTGCATAGGTGCGCCGCGGTACCCGCACGGCGAGCGGCCGGACTTTCCTGAAAAAGCCGAGGTCAATGGCAATGGCGTCATCGCTTTTATCGTCGTTTGGCAAGCAAAGGAAACCGTTGTCGTTCAGGGCGAATGTGCCGCTAACGCTTGCCGCGATTCCCGAAACAGGCAGCACACCGTTGTCCTCAATCTCATAGACGGAGAAGACGCGCCAGCATGGCACGACCACCCGGTCTCCCTTTTTCATGTCAACGATGAAACGCCAAAGGTTCCAGCGGTTTTTCGGGAAACCCCATTCTTTGAAATAACGCTCGAAGCAATCCTGCCTGTCCTGACTCTTATTGAGGCAGACCTCCTTGTGAAACTCGGGGCAGACCCCGAAATCCGACCAGCCGGTGGACAGCAGATGGTGGTCGCCCAAAAGCTGGCACTGGAATCGTTTATGGTGCGGATGTGAAATCCTGTGTAACCAAACGTTCATGTTTTTCCTTTCAAAAAAAGGTTGACTAAGCCATCGAAAACAACCCTTTTGCTTTGCGATTGGTATAATATTAGCACCAAGTGATGTTCATTAAAAGCATAAATACTGATTTATTTAAAAAATTTATGGTGCTGTTATTTCACCGTTCGGCAGGTATTTTATAATGTAAAAATGAAAAAAGGTATCTATACCAAACAGAATCAGGCATTGTGCACGTGGTTGAAGTCATGCCGTAAGAAGAAGGGGCTGACTGTGCGCGAGGTCGCCGAGCGGCTGGAGACCTGCCACTCCAAAGTGGTGCGGGTCGAGAACGGCGAGCGGATGCTCAACCTCGTGCAGTTCGTGGAATGGGCGGTGGCGCTTCAGGTGAACCCCCATGATGCCATTGATGCGCTGTGGGTCATTGAGATGGATGAGCAGACACGCGCGACAACCCCGTCGTGGGAAAAATAGGTAATAAGTGATAAGTAATATGTAAAAGGTGAAAGGTACAAGGTATTCCTGTCCGAAAATCCTTTGTGACCTTTGTGCCTTTGTGTGAGATATTATTTCTCTGCGCCTTTGCGTCCCTGCGCGAAAATAATCCTGTCAAAAACAAATCTTCGTTTATTTAACCACAATGGACACAATAGGATTCACAACAGGCACAATGGCAATGGCACACCACCTTGAAAAGATTCCCGACAAAAAATGCAACCCCTACGGGGTTATGCTTTTGGGGTCGCTTCTTCTATTGATATGGATGCCCTACGGGCAAGGATACGCCGTAGGCGTTGCATGTCAATAGAAAATCAGGTCACACCCACCCCCATACGCCGTAGGCGTTGCATATCAATAGAAAATCAGGTCACGCCCGCCCCCATACGCCGTAGGCGTTGCATATCAATAGGGTAAAAGGTGTTCCTGTCAGAAAATCCTTTGTGACCTTTGTGCCTTTGTGTGAGATATTATTTCTCTGCGCCTTTGCGTCCCTGCGCGAATATTTTCTCACACAAAGGCACAAAGGTCACAACGTTGCATTTAACCACAATGGACACAATAGGATTCACAAAGGCACAATGGCAATGGCACACCTCCTTGAAAAGATTCCCGACAAAAAATGCAACCCCTACGGGGTTATGCTTCTGGAACCCGCTTTTTCTATTGATATGGATGCCCTACGGGCAAGGATACGCCGTAGGCGTTGCATATCAATAGAAAATCAGGTCACGCCCACCCCCATACGCCGTAGGCGTTTCATGTCAATAGGGTACAAGGTATTCTTGTCCGAAAATCCTTTGTGACCTTTGTGCCTTTGTGTGAGATATTATTTCTCTGCGCCTTTGTGCGCCCCACTCGTCGCACGTCGCGCGAGCGGGGTCCCCTGCCCCTGCGCGAATATTTTCTCACACAACAGGATTCACGATGGACACTATTTTCAAAACAGCGAGTCATTGCTTTGTGCCTGTTGTGGGAAAAAACATACGCGTCCCGAAGGGGAAATCCTGTCTGGGAATTCCCCCTTATTCTAATTTCCGCCCTGTTTTTAGAATAGCGGCTTTCTGATTCTAAAAACATTGACGTTTTTTAGAATAAGTGTTACCTTTATTATGTTTCAAGGGGAACGGAAGAATGAGGCATTTTTGTGCGTCGATTTGAATCGACTCGAATCGGTATATGTTTTTGTAACTCGAAATTATCAACTAGAAACTCCTCATCATTATGTTATGTGACTTACAAGTGAACGGTTTCATCGGCGTGGATTTCTCCGCGCCGGATTTGACGCCCGACGGGTTTCGGGAGGCGGGACACGCGCTCATTCAGCGCGGCGTGGATTTGTTCCTGCCGACGTTCATCACGTCGGCGATGGCGACCTACGAGCGGAACTTTTCGATTGCCTGTCAAGCGTTGGAGGCGGACACGACGCTGGCGAGCCACATCCCCGGCTTTCACTTGGAAGGACCGTTCATCTCCCCCGAGCCGGGCGCGGTCGGGGCGCATGACCCGCACTGCGTCCGTTTGCCCGACTGCGCCGCGTTCGACCAAATCATGGCGTATGCGAAGGGCAGGATCAGGTTGCTGACGCTTGCCGCCGAACAGCCCGGCGCGGACGCTTTGGCGCGTCATGCCGTGGCGCAAGGCGTGGCGGTGTCGTGCGGTCATCAGCTGGCAAGCGCGGCGGATTTGGCGCGGCTCGCGGATGCGGGCGCGACGGCACTGACCCACTTGGGCAACGGGATGCCCAACAGTGTGAACCGCCACCGCAACGCCGTCTTGGCGGGGCTGGGCGAGACGCGGCTGAACATCATGTTCATTCCTGACGGTCACCACCTGCCGCTGGAGTTTTTGCAGATGCTGGCGAGGCTTGTCCCCGTGAGCCGCCTCATCGCGACATCGGACGCGTCGCCAGCGGCGGGGTTGCCGCCCGGACGCTACCATGTGCTGGGCAACGATGCTGTCCTCGAACCCAACGGGCTGCTGCACAACCCCGAGAAGCAATGCCTCGTCGGCTCGTCGGCAACGCTGGTCGAGTGCGCGGAAGTCCTGCGCTCAATCCGCCATTTCACGGAAAACGAAATCCAGCAGATGGTTTGGGACAACCCACGAAAATTGATAGGAGTGTGATCGACATGGAACCGACAATCGGGGCAGGCGTGACGGTTTTGGACTATGCGGTGATCGGCGCGTTCTTCGCGCTGATGGTCGGCATCGGCGTGTACTTCGGGCGCAAGACGAAAAGCATGGCGCAGTATTTCGGCGGCGGGAAGCAGATACCGTGGTGGTTGAGCGGTGCGTCGTTCTATATGTTGAGCTTTAGCGCGATGGCGTTCGTCATGCACTCGGAGCTGGCGTACAAATACGGTATCGTCTCCTTTGTGCTAAGCTGGATGGCGGTGCCGGCGGCGGTGCTGAGCGGCGTACTGTTCGCGCGACGGTGGCGGCGTGTCGCAAACACAAGCCCACTAGAGTACATCGAGGAGCGCTACGGGACGGGCATGCGGCAGGGGCTGATGTGGCTGGGCCTGCCCACGCGCCTGCTGGACAACGCCATCCGCCTCTTCGCCATCGGCACAGTGGTCTCGATGGGGCTGGGCTTCTCCTTTCATCAGACGGTCATCGTCTGCACGATCATCATCTTGACCTACTCCTGCATGGGTGGTCTGCTGGTCTCCATCGTGGGGGACTTTACGCAGCTCATCCTGCTGCTGATATCTGTCCTGCCGTTGCCGTTTCTGGCGCTCAAACGCGCGGGGGGCGTGGGACCGGCCTTGCAAGCGATTCCTGCGGACTTCTGGTCATGGACGCGCCCCGGCACCGATTACATCTGCGTTTACTTCATCTGCTATTTCGGGGTGCTGTTCCTGAACTACTCCACGAACTGGGCGTTGGCGCAACGCTACTACTCCACCAAGGACGACAAGGGCGCAATCAAAATCGGGTTGCTCGTTGCGGCACTGTATCTCCTCGGCACGCCCCTGTTCTACACGCCCGGGCTGGTCGCGCACTCGTTCCTGCCGGGGCTGGAGAACACCAAGGAGGTCTATCCCCTGCTCTGCCGTACCCTGTTGCCCGCAGGGATGCTGGGCATGCTGGTGGCCGCGCTTTTCGCCGCCACCATGTCAACGCTGGCGGGCGAGTACAACGCCATGTCGGCGGTCGTGACCAACGACTTCTACAAGCGGTTCATCCGCAAGGGCGCCTCCGAAAAACACCTGCTGTTCGTTGGCCGGCTGGGGGCTGTCGCGGCCGGCTTAATCATCCTCGGGCTGACACTGGGCATGCGTGCTGTTTTGCAAGGCCCTGACCTGTTCAACTCCATGGCGACCGTATTCACGATCTTCCTGCCGCCTGTGGCGATACCCATGCTACTGGGGATGCTCACCCCGCGCGTCTCCGCCTTTGGCGGGAAGCTCGCTCTGTCGCTTGGCATTATCCTCGGCGTCACGACGTTCATCGTGGGCATTTATCATCCGGAACTGAAACTGCACAAACTGTGGGTTCTCATGCCCTTGACCTGTGGCTCGACCCTCCTCGCCATAACGCTCGGCTCACTCGCCATCCCCGACCGAGGCGAACGCCGCGCGCACGTACTCCGCTTCTTCGAAAAAGCAGACGGCAACACATGAAGATGAAATTATTTGACATCATGTTTGACAGGATTATTTTCGCGCAGAGACGCAAAGGCGCAGAGATTTTATACGATTCCTACCTTGAAAAAAAACTCTGCGTCTCTGCGCCCCTGCGCGAGATAAAGAAAAAAGAAGGAGTTCCCTTCCGCTCTACTAGCAACTAGAAACTAGCAACTAGAAACTTCCCCAGTCATAACACGCATGAAAACACTACCACGCTTTTCAATGGGCATCGGCGACCGCTTCGGTCAGCAAGGGCTGGCGCAACTGTCCGCGTTCCAGCGCCTCAAAGACGAGACGGGCATTGAGGTATGCCCCGTGTGGAACAAGTCCAACCGCGAACACACCCTCATCGGCACACGCCCCGCCTCCGTGCGCGAAGAGGCGGATGCCGCCACCCGCGCCTCGGGCTGGCAAGGCGCGTATTGCGTGGACGCGGATCACGTCAACCTCTCCAACGTTGACGCGTTCATCGACGCCTCCGACTTCTTCACCCTCGACGTGGCGGATGCTATGGGCGTCCCGGCGGAGGCACACGCAGTCGACGCGTTCATCGCCGAACACCCCGCGCTGGTCGGTCGGCACGTCATCAACGGGCTTCCCGAGCCGCTTGTCCTCACGCGGGAAACACTGCGCGAACACGTGCTGTCATCGCTCTGCGCCGTGCGCGAGGCGGGCGCGTTGTACCGCCACATCCGCGAGGCGAAAGGACACGACGGTTTCATCGTCGAAGTCTCGATGGACGAGACGCTCCAGCCGCAAACGCCCGACCGCCTCTTCGTCATGCTCGCCGCCCTCGCGGGCGAGGGCGTCCCCGCGCAGACCGTCGCGCCCAAGTTCACGGGACGCTTCAACAAGGGCGTTGATTACGTTGGCGACCTGCGGGCGTTCGAGCGGGAGTTCAACGCGGACGTTTGCGTGGTGCGCGACGCCGTCACGCGCTTCGGGTTCCCGCAGTCCCTGAAACTGAGCGTCCACTCGGGGAGCGACAAGTTCTCGCTCTACCCGATTATCGCGGACGCGCTCAACACCCATCAGGCGGGGGTGCACCTCAAGACTGCCGGGACGACATGGCTGGAGGAGGTCATCGGCTTGGCGGAGTCCGGCGGCGACGGCTTGGCGCTGGCAGCCGAGGTGTATGCCGGGGCGCTGGCGCGGTTCGATGAGATATGTGCCCCGTACGCCACGGTCATCGACATCGACAAGGACGCGCTCCCGCCCCTCGACACCGTAAGGGCATGGGACGGCGAAACGTTCGCGCGCACCCTGCGGCACGATCCCAGCGACGCGCTCTTCAACCCCCACTTCCGCCAACTCATCCACGTCGCGTTCAAGGTCGCCGCGCAGATGGGGCAACGCTACACCGCCGCCCTCCGCGCCAACGCGCCGACCATCGCCCGCAACGTGATCGCGAACCTCTACGAGCGGCATTTGAAGCCGCTGTTCGGGGCAAGGTGAGAACCAACAGGTAAAATGTAAAATGTAAAATGTAAAATGTGAAAAAAACTTTGTGACCTTTGTGCCTTTGTGTGAGGATAAAAAACGGAGGTTTATTTTAGGTAGGATTATTTTCGCGCAGAGGCAAGCGTCCTCACTCATGCGACGTGTGACGAGTGGGGCATACAAAGGCACAGGGAGAACGGAGAATTTTTAGAGATAGCCATTTAACTTGAAGTTGTCACCGCCATCAGCCCCGGCAGGGGCTGAACAAGGAACATCATTCAGCCCTTGCAGGGCTGGGGTTTCTGACGGTCCCTGCCTGCCGCCGGTTCCGCTTACGTTCCACCGACGGTTACTCACGTTTAGCACCTGCGGCGCGATGTGACAACATTAGGTTGGCAAGCGTCGTAGAGACGGATGATTATCCGTCTCTTGAAGGCAATGACACGGGGAGACGGATAATCATCCGTCTCCTGAAGGCAATGACACGGGGAGACGGATAATCATCCGTCTCTACCATTAAACCTGTCCTGTCGTCATTACAGATTCTGGAGGGCGAGACAGGGGTTCCCATTGGCGCGGCGTGCGGTCAATAGGGTAGGAAGTCGCAATGTGTCTAACGGCTCGCGAGGACGCTCGCCCTCCATTGTGAAATCTGTATTTTACAGGACACTAGCACCTGCGGTGCTATGTGACAACATCAGGTTAAACTGCTACAGGATATTTCCTTCGGGCGCACATATTACAGGATTTTACAGAACCACTGTTGACATATAACGCCTACGGCGTATCCTCACGAGAAACGTCTTCAGCCATTCTTTTCCCTCGCCATTGTCTCCTCGCGCATCCACTTATTACTTATTACCTCTTCGGCAGATGGATGCACGCGCCATGAAAAACGTGCGCGGCTTCCATCCACGACTCGGACAGCGTGGGGTGGCAATGGATCGCGCGCCCGATTTCGTCGATGGTCAACTCGTTGCGGATGGCGACAGCCGCCTCGGAAATCAATTCCGTGGCATGGCAGCCGATGGCTTGCGCGCCGAGCAGTTGCCCCGTCGTGGGGTCGGCGACCCACTTCACGAAGCCGTCGGTCTCGCCCGCTGCCATCGCTTTGCCCAGCGCGGCGAAGGGGAACGCCGCGACCTTCACGTCCCTGCCCTGCTGTTGCGCCTTTGCCTCGGTCAGCCCGACCAGCCCGATCTCGGGCGAGGTGAAGATGCACGCGGGGCAGATGCTCTCCGCCTTCGACTTCAAGCCCGCCGCCGCTTCTGCCGCCGCCACGCCCTGCTGGGTCGCGGCGTGGGCGAGTTGGATGGAGCCGGTCACCAGGTCGCCGATGGCGAAGATGGATGCGACGTTCGTGCGCCCCTGCGCGTCCACGGGGATCGTGCCGCGCTCGTCAACGTTGACGCCCGCGCGGGCGAGGTCGAGCGCGGCGGTGTTGGGCTTGCGCCCGACCGCGACGAGCAGCGCGTCGCCCGAGAGTTTCCGCCCGTTGAACGTGCCGGAGACTTTGCCGCGCTTCACCGCGATGCCCGTGAGCGGCGCGCCCGTCAGCACCTCCACGCCGAGCGCCTCCATGCGCCGCCGCAACACGCGCCGCACGTCGCGGTCCAGCACCATCACGATGTCCTCGAGCATCTCCACGACCGTGACCTTCGCGCCGAGCATCGCCGCCATGCACGCGAACTCGCACCCGATGACGCCGCCGCCGAGAATCAGCAGCGACTCCGGCAGCGCCGTGAGGTCGAGGAACGCGCGGCTGTCCATCACGCGCTTGTCCTGCGGCAGGAAGCCCGGCATGGCGGAATCGCTCCCCGCCGCGATGATGATTGCGGACGCGCTCAGCCACCGCGCCGAGCCGTCGGGCTGCACGACGGACACGCGGTGCGCGTCCTCGAACCGCGCCGCGCCGCGCACCATCTCCACGCCGTTCGATTTCAGCAGCGACTGGATGCCGCCGACCAGTTTCGCGACGATGTCGCACTTGCGCGCGACCATCTTCGCGTAGTCGAACGCCGCGCCCTTCGTGGTCACGCCGAACGCCTCCGAGTGCGCCGCGTGGCGGTAACGCTCCGCCGAGGCGATGAGCGTCTTGGTCGGGATGCACCCCCAGTTCAGGCACGTCCCCCCGAACGCCTCGCGCTCGACGATCGCCGTACGCTTGCCCAGTTGCGCCGCGCGGATCGCCGCAGGGTATCCCCCCGGCCCCGCCCCAATCACAATCACATCGAAATCGTACATAACATTCCTTCCTCAGTTTATAGTTTTTAGTTTACAGTTTTTAGTTTTCCCAATTTTCGCAGCCAAGCCTCTATAAACTAAAAACTGTAAACTAAAAACTTCTCAAACCAGCGCCTTCCACAACTCCACATTCTCCAGTTTCGCGCGCACCGCGTTGACGAACCGCGCCGCCGTCGAGCCGTCCACGATGCGGTGATCCGCCGAGAGCGTCATCGCCATGACCGTACGCACCTTGACCTCGCCGCCCACGACCGCCGGAACCTGCCGCCCGCTCGACACCGCAAGGATGCCCGCCTCGCCGGGGTTGATGATCGCCGCGAACTGATCCACGTCCATCATGCCCATGTTCGAGACCGTGAACGAACTGCCCGCCATCTCGTCCGGCAGCAGTTTGCCCGCGCGCGCCTTCTCCGCCAACGCCTTCGCCTGTGCGCCCAACTCCCGCAGCGTCAGCGTCTGCGCCGCACGGACGACCGGCACCACCAGCCCGCTCTCGACGCTCACCGCCACGCCCAAATCCACGTCGCCGCGCCACGCCACCGCCGCCCCGTCCGTCGCGGAGTTCACGACCGGGAACTCCTCCAGCGACAGCACCACCGCCTCCAGCACGAAATCATTCACGCTCAGGCTCACGCCCTTCGCCTTCAACCCCGCGCGGAACGCCATCAGGTCCGTGATGTCCGCCTTCACCGTCACATAGAAATGCGGGATCATCTGCTTGCTCTCGACCAAGCGCCGCGCGATGACCTGCCGCATCCGCGACATCGGCACGGGTTTGCGTTTCGCCGCCCGCTCCACGTCATCCACCATGATGCGCCCCCCGTCGCCCGACCCGCGCACCGTGAGAATATCGACCCCTTTCTCCGCCGCCAGCCGCTTCGCCGCCGGCGTGACGCGCAACGCGTTGTAGCCCGAGGATTCCAGATAAGCCACCACATCCTTCTCCACCACGCGCCCCCCCGGACCCGTCCCCGCGACACGCGACACATCGATGCAAGCCCCCTTCGCCAACGCCTTCGCGCGAGGAGAAATCGGCTGCTGCTGCTTCCCGACAGGTCGGGAAGCAACAGCAGAATTAGGAATTAGGAATGAGGAATTAGGAATGGTGGGCACGGCTGGCGACGCTTCGGGAAGGCGCGTTTCGACTCGCGCCGGCTCGACTCGCGGCGACTCCACTCGGCTCGGCGTGACAGGCTCGGGCTTTGCGGGCGCACCCTCCGCCTTCGGCGCCACATCCGGCACCTTCTCACCCGCCGCGCCGACGTATCCGACCACCGTGTTCACGGGGACGGTCACGCCCTCCCGCACATAGATTTTCAGAAGCACGCCCTCAAAGAAACTCTCGACCTCAAGGTTCGCCTTATCCGTCTCAATCTCGAAAAGGATGTCGCCCTTCGCGACCGCCCCCCCCTCCTTCTTGAGCCACTTGACAATCGCCCCCTCCTCCATGGTCTGCCCGAGTTTCGGGAAAATAACAGCCTGCGCCATATCGCCTCCTCATGCACTCACGCTACGATTTGAAACCCCGCATTATAGACAATTCACTCTCGGATGTCACTGCGAATCCACCGTTTTTCTTTAAACGCAAAGGGCACGGCCTCCCCTATCGCCGCTCCTCCAGCGACGGCACCTCGTCTTTGCCCAGCACGCGCCCCACCGCCGCGCGCGCGATCTCGATGTTCACCTTCGGCGCGACCTCCACGAGGAAGGTGTGCTCGCGCACCTCCGTGACCGTGCCGAGCAGCCCGCCCGAGAACATGATGCGCTCGCCCGCGCGCAACTCCGAAATGAGTTTCGCGTGTTCCCGCTCCTGCCGTTGCTTCGGGCGCCACAGCATGAAATAAAACAGGCCAATCATCAAGACGACCATGACCAAGATGCTTTTCATGTCGCCCGGATTAGCGGCTTGCCCTGCCGCCGCAACCATCATCAGTGTGTTCATCATTTCTCCTTTTCCCCTTCTCTCAACGTTGCCGCCAGCGCCCGCCGCCACTCGCGGAAGGCGTCGTTGGCGATTGCCTCGCGCATCTCGCGCATGAAATCCAGATAGCGGTGCATATTGTGAATCGTCAGCAAGCGCACCCCCAGGATCTCGCCGACGTTGATCAGGTGCCGAATATACGCCCGCGAAAAATTACGGCAGCAGTAACACGCGCAACCCTCCTCGACGGGGCGCAGGTCGGCCTTGTACGAGCCACCCTTCACGGGGTACGTCCCCGCCCGCGTGTGCGCCGTGCCGTGCCGCGCCACGCGCGTGGGGATCACGCAGTCGAACATATCCACGCCACACGCGACGGACTCGCACATCTGGTACATATCGCCCAGCCCCATCACATAGCGCGGCTTCTCGCGCGGCAACAGGCGCGTGCCGTCCGCCACGCCTTTGAGCATCACGTCCTCCGGCTCGCCCACGCTCACGCCGCCCACCGCATAGCCGTCAAAACCCATCGCGGTGAGCTCCCGCGCACACCGCTCGCGCAACAGCGTGTACTCGCCGCCCTGCACGATGCCGAACACCAGCTGCCCCGCCGCGCGCGGCTGTTCGAGGCACTGCGCCGCCCAGCGCAGGGTCGTCTCGACGGACTTCTGCGCGTAGTCCGCATCGCACGGGTACGGCATGCACTCGTCGAAGCACATCGCAATATCCGACCCCAGCACGCGCTGAACCTCCATCGATTCTTTCGGGCCGAGGAAAAACCGCGTGCCGTCGATGTGCGACTGGAACGTCACGCCCTCCGCCGAGATTTTGCGCAGGTTGTTCAGGCTGAACACCTGAAACCCGCCGCTGTCCGTGAGGATGGGCTTGTCCCACGCCATGAATTTGTGCAGGCCCCCGCACGCGGTCATCACATCCATGCCGGGCCGCAGCAGCAGGTGGTACGTGTTGCCGAGGATGATGGACGCGTCCGCGAGGTCGCGCGGCTCCAGTGCCTTGACCGTCGCCTGTGTGCCGACAGGCATGAACACGGGCGTGTCAACCGCGCCGTGCGCCGTCCACAACCGCCCCAGCCGCGCCCCCGTGTGAGCGTCCTCCTTCAGAACCTCGAACGTCCCCGGCGCCTTCATCTGACCCTCTTCCATTGCCATAAAGGGATGTAGTAAACCACAATCCCGCCAGAAAAACAAGCCTGAGGTTTTTAAATGCAAATTGCAATATTAAATGAACCACCCTCTTGCATGACGCCGGGAGCGCAAGGCTTCCGCCCTGCATGACGCCGGGAGCGCAAGGCTTCCGCCTTGCCAAATGACAATTGCAGGGCGGAAGCCCTGCGCTCCCGGCACCTCATTCCGGCTTGCCGAAGTCACGCGCCATGAGCTCGGTGAGGTTGGTGCTGACGTTGGTCTTGAAGAGGCGGAAGCGGAAGGAGGCCAGCGCCTTTTTCAGGTCATTGTAGGTGTCGCTGCCTTTGGGCGGCGACTGTTTGCTCATGCGCTGAAGCATCGCGAGCCGCTGGGCGGAGGTCGCGTACTCCCTGCTCCGCTCGGCGAGTTGCTTGTCCCTGTAAGAATATGAAATTCCAGACAGCATTGCGAGTAATCCCGTCATCATTGCCCTTTTCATTTCAGTCTCCTTTCGTTCTGGTTGTCATTCGTGCGCGGGAGCGCGGTTCATGCCCTCCAGCCCGACCTTCCACATGCCGAGCTTCCAGTCCCTGTACGGGGCACCGAGCAAAGTCTCCTTCGTGTACCCGACCCCGTAGATGTCGCCCCTCGGGATACGGCGCCCTGTCCCTGTCCCGTGCATCAGCAGTCGCCTGATGATTTCATCCTGCGTTATCATCGCGACGGCGGTGTAGAACGGCGGCGGCACGGGGGGCTTGCCGCGGGTCACGGCGGGGAACTTGCGATACACGCTTGCGGACTCGCCTTCAAACACATCGCGGCCCGTGGAGACGTGGAGCGGGCTATTCGCCGGGCTTTTCATCACGGAGGAGATAGCGGAGGTAGTCCTTCACCTCTTTGCGCACGCGGCCGTCGATGAGGAGCTTATCGAGGTCGGGCGCAGGGTCTTTCTCCTTGGTGTAGAACAGCACGAGGTCGCTCTCCGCGTCGTCGCGGATGCGCTTGACGGGCGAGGCGAGGAGCGAGCAGAGGAACTCGTAATATTTGTCCCTGTCCCGTTTTCCTTTCTCGCCGAAAACATCAAGGTACCCTTTCGCCGCGCGGATAGCCTCCTCCTCGGTCTCCATGTCGTCTAGGACGATATGTGACCAGATGTATGTCAGGTTCATCTTTGATTGACTGAACCTTGCCCTGTCAAAGTCAAAGAAAAATATATTGTTCGGCGAAAACCTTTTGCCTAAAATATGGGAAGAATCATACCATGTGTCCGCTAGAAAAACCAGCATCCTGTCTCCACGCTTGGGCTCGCGTTGCTCTATACTATCGGGGAACACCCCTAGTTCATTATCAGCAAACATAAAGGTCATGGTTTTTCCCGATGCCTTCCCGTACAGGCACGAGTCAACGGAAAGGTGTATCCGTTGCCCGGAAACCATTGCGCCGAGGGGAGCCTCTTTTGTCAGTACGGCTTCTTCAATCGCACGCGCTTCTATCTCGTCAACTGTCCCCACAACCACCCAGCCGCAGAGTTTTGAGGCTTGCCCGAAAGTGCCGCGAGCCATCCCGCACGCAATTATGGGGACGGGGTGGCCTGCATTATCGAGCCAGTCCGCCTTTTCCTGCTCTTCGGGGGTCAGAGTGACAGGCTGCCGCGAGCCCCAATATTCCCTGGCCTTCTCAAAGGCGTCAGGCGTTTCCTCTGCCCTGCGGTCAACCAAGAGCATACAGGCGATACAGCACAATGCGATTATGGCACATAACGCCAGCACGAGCGTCACCGTTTCCCGTCTCATTTTCACTCCTCCTGTTTCGGCAAGACAAACTTCAGGTAGCCTTTGTTCAGCGGCATCCAGTCCCAGTCCCCGTTCCGCCCTATCTGGCTGGCTTTTCATCACGGAGGAGGTAGCGGAGGTAGTCTTTCACCTCTTTGCGCACACGGCCGTCGGTAAGGAGCCTGTCGAGATCTGCCAGCATCTCCCGCTCATAGAAGAGCACGAGGTCGCTCTCCGCGTCGTCGCGGATACGCTTGACGGGCGAGTTGAGGAGTGAGCAGAGGAACTCGACATACCTCTCCCTGTCGCGCTTCCCCTTTTCGCCGAAGAAATCAAGGTAACCTTTTGCGGTGCAGGTTGCCGCTTTCTCGGTTGCCGTATCGTCAAGGAGAAGATATGACCACGCATACATTCCGTCTGTCTTTTCCCGTTCAGGCCCTTTAGCTTTTGCCTTGTCGAACTCAAAGAAATCGGCGTTTTCCGCAGGGCGGGGACTAGTGATAAGGTGCATTCCGTCATACCCCGTGCCTACCAGAAACACCAGTATCTTGTCGCCAACCTTGACCGTCCCGTCTGCAATATCCGCAAACAACGGGTCCATGTAGTTTTTAACCCTAAACACTTGTTTTCCTTTCGGGAGCTTCCCGTGCAGGCATGTCTCAACCAAAAGGTTGATTTCAGCATGGAAATCGGTTATCTCTCCGATTGTCCCCACGACTACCCAGTCGCAGAGTTTTGCGCCCTGCCCAAACGAATGGCGTCGTAGCCCCGTGCTGATGTTGACATTGGGGATGGCGAAGCGCAATTTGACCTCCAGCGCTTTCCTTTCCGTTTCATCGGAGGTAAGCTCGGAGGGCGGACGGTAATCCCATTTTAACGGGCGCACGGGCGCATAGACTACTTCCTCGGGTGTGCGGTTCATCAAAAGCGTGAACACAACGCCACACAATAAAGCCGCGCCAAACAGCACCGCCACTAACATCATTTCTTTTCTTTTCATTGCGCTTCCTCTTTTTTAGGCAAGATGAATTTCAGGTAGCTCTTATTCAGCTCCCGCCATTGCCAAGTCCTTCCGTCGCGTCCTATTCGGTCGTGAAAGCGTTCAATGCGGGTTTCAATCGGGACGAAGGTGCTGCTCTCGCCCGCGTTCATGATTTGCCGTCTGCTCAAAGGGGGACTGTTATGCCACCCGCTGTCGCCCCCTCCCAGCACATTATTGTCCGCGACCAACCCCAGCAGATGCCCCACCTCATGTGCAATAACCCTCCCCCAAAGAAACCCAACCTCGCCTTGAGTGACGGGGAGACCTAAAAGCAGCAGCT
>Ga0082212_10005779_pt1 | contig 16788 bp, 13 predicted proteins | sample TergutNt197P3_FD_71548 | JGI IMG/M metagenome (GOLD analysis project Ga0082212, IMG submission 71548) | Neocapritermes taracua P3 segment gut microbial communities from Petit-Saut dam, French Guiana - Nt197 P3 | ecosystem: Host-associated > Arthropoda: Insects > Digestive system > Gut ... | reverse complement strand
TACTTCCGGAACCCTCCTTACTGTTTGCAGCTATTATATACTGTAGTGCTCATCATGTCAACACACGATGATCATCTGTGCTGCATAGAAATAGTATATAGTCGATTTGTTAATCGGAGCAGAATGGTCAATGTGATCATTCTGCTCCATTTTATCGCTAGGGGTTTAGGGTGCAGGGGATAGTCCACTGCCTCGAAAGTCGAGATTTGACCTTAACATTTTCCTTTTCATGATAGCACTTTGTCTATTGCGAACGCCAAAACTGTGTCGGAGACATTTCCTGAGGTTCTTCGTCAGTATCGGCCAGTGCAAACCATACTGTTGCTATTGACAAAAACTCATCTTCGCTGTCAGTTCCGAAAGAATAACTCATACTCTGATCTTTTATTATTCTATTCATGTCATCAACTAAATTGGTTAAATAAACCTTACCTCCGGATGCAGAATACCTGCCGGTTACTGTAGTTGTCAATGAACCGGAAATCTGAATATAGCTATAACTTCCATCGTCCTTAAAAGATAGATAGTATCTGTAATCAGAAGTTCCAATACTACGAACCCAGAAGCCCAATAGTCTCGCGTCAATGCTGCTACTTGGCGCTGGCGTCGGAATTGGTGTCGGCGTCGGTTCTGGCGTGGGCGTGGGCGTCGCGGCGCCCTCCGGCACGTACCCCTTGCTTGTGTCAAGCGTGATCGCTCTTGTCGCGTTGTCGTAGCCGACGAACACGTCGAGCACTTCCATTAAGTCGCGCAGTTTGAAGAAGTTGTTGCCGCCGATGATGTACACAGTCAAGTTCAGTTCCCTGCCGTCGAAGTAGATCCTCGACGCCGTGGGCGAAGCAGTTTTAGCGGTTCCGTCGCCCCTTGCCATCTCCCCGCCTGCGGGCGTATACGGTTGGCCGCTCGTCAGCGTGATCGCCCTCGTCGCGTTGTCGTAGCCTACCTCAAACTGTTTCGCCGTACCGCTCAGCGCGTAAGCGAGGTCCCGCAACTTGAAGTAGTTGTTGCCGCCTATGTTGTAGGCTTCAAAAGCCGTCGCCGCCCCGTTGACGTACACGGTCGAGGCCGTGGGGTTCGCGGCGAGCGACGACGCCGCCGCCGCGGGTATTGCGGATATGCCGAGTATGAGAGCAAGGGCGAGGGTCAAGATTCTCTTTTTCATTGTGCTTTGTCCTTTCCGATCTTTGTTTTCATTTCCTCATATTTCTCAATTGATTACCTCTAATAACCTGTCATTCTGAGGGAGCTAAGTAACCGAAAAATCCTAGAGCTTATGTTTTGCAACGGGAGAAAGATTCTTCGCTATACTCAGAAAGACACTTCGTGGGTTTTAGATATATGAAGACTACGCCTATAGTCAAAAAAAGTAATGGGTAATTCTCGCACAAAACTGCCCATTACACAAAAAAGGGCGGGCGATTTTCGCACAAAACCGCCCATTCCGGTTGAATATCCGCTGATTGCACCTAAGCACTTGACTTTGGCGTCCAGTTCTGAAAAAATAGCCTCGCAGAACAACCTAAAGGAGGACGAAAAAATGCTGAGTGTTTCATATTATAACGACGTCGGCAGCGAGCTGATAAGTACGCTAATGCTGCGGTTTTCGCCTATCGCGTTCAAAGTGATTTACGACGAAGACGACATCCCGGCAGATTCAACGCAGCCATCCCGAGACGCCGGTAACAGGCCGGCGCTGTGCCAGGCGTTTTCGCTAGTCCGGCGGAACCGGATGGCGATCACAATGCTCAAGGACGACCATTGGTGCGTTTGGCCCCTGGCATGCTTCAAGATGTGCCCGCTCGACGACAGCGACTTTCAAACATTGGGTACGAAACTATTCATGAAAGACCCCGAAAAGAGCGTTCGCTTTCTCAGGGAGCAGTATCCGTGGTTTGAAACTGATAAAGCACCGCTCGGTATCACAATGGCGCCGCTGGAAAAATGCGGGTTCCTTCCGGACGTGATCATCACTTATTGCCGCGTGGCTCAACTGCGCTCCCTTATAATGGCCGCTAAATATCATGAGAGTGATATGTGGAGCGTCGTCCCGGATACGATCGCTTCATGCTGTTACTCAACTATCCCGCTGCTGAACGGCAAGAAGTACAACGTCGCGTTACCCGACCCCGGAGAGTACGAACGCGGTCTTGCCGGCGAGGACGAGATCATCTTTTCGGTACGCGGCGACTGCCTCGAGGGTTTGATGGAAGGCCTGAGAACCATAGCGGAGCGGGGTTTTGATTACAATGGCTTGAGTTTCGACATGAATTTCAACTTCCCGCGCGCGCAGTTCTATAACGACATGGCGGCGAAATGGGGCCTTGCGACCGGCGAGTCATGGAAACCGGGACAGCGCTGATATAGTCATAGCTATGAATGATATGGTATTACTTGTCTGCGTATGATACAATGAATTTACGCCTAAGGCTTTTATTTCCGATGAGATTGATTTTTTCGCATATCAATCTCAGGCTTATGACGGGCAATTGCGCTGCATGAAAGGGGTATAGTTATGGGCAAAGCTGTCAAAGAGAAGACATATACGCAGGAGCAACTGCAAAAAAAGGTAAACAGGATAAGGGGCATGATGGCATTCGTGATGTCATTTTCCGACAAGGTCCTGCGAAAGCCGAAGGTCATCACCGGAAAAGAGCTGTATCCGGATACGCAAGCCGGAAAAGTAAAAGTCCTGACCTATAACATGGACAATGATGAAATACTTCCCTTATTCGTCAATATCCACGGCAGCGGATTCACTATCGGCGACGCGGGCATGGACGATCCCTTTATGATGAACATAGCCGTAAACGCGAATGTTAAAATAATAAGCATCGATTACAGTCTCGCGCCCGAAGCGCCTTTTCCGGTCGCGCTGAACGAGTGTTACGCGGTCGTGAAGTACGCGAAAGAACACCCTGAAGAGTTCGGAATAGACCCTGACAGGATAGCTGTCGGCGGTCAAAGCGCGGGCGGCAATTTCACCGCCGGTATCGGTTTGATGGAAGGCGACGAAAACGCGCTGGGAATAAAATGCCTGATCCTCGACTACCCGCCCCTCGACGTGTACACGGACGCGGGGCAGAAGCCGCATCCGAAAGGCTCGATTCCGAACTTTATGAGCCGGATGTTTGACGCGTGTTATACCAACAACAAGGAGGAGCGGAAGAATCCGCTGATATCTCCTGTTTACGCGACTGCGGACCAGGTAAGGGCGTTCCCTCCGACGCTGGTGATAACGGCGTCCAGGGATTCCCTCTGCGAAGAGGGTGAGAAATTCAGGGACAAGCTCATAGACGCGGGCGTGGACGTAACGCATAAGCGTTTTGACGCGATGCACGGGTTCAATCTCAAGCCGGGACCGGTCGCGGACGCGTCATGGCAATTGATAATAGATTTTCTGAATCGTCATTTATGGGAACGGTGAGACGTTTTTGAAGCAAAAAAAGGCAAAGCCGGGAAAAACGCTGTGGCCGGGTATCCGGTTCGCGGTCCTTATCTGCTGGAACGAGCATAAAGCAATACCTGTTCTGTGCGGGGTATCTGTTATTATGCGCGTGGCGCTGCCGTATCTGAGTATTCTGATGCCGAAAGTCGTACTCGACCAGGTCGCCGCGCATGCCTCGCCTGAGCGCTTCTTTATTATCGTCGGCGCCATGGCGCTGCTGCTGGTCGCCGTCAATTACATCAAAGCTTTCACCGACCAGATTGCCAATAACGCTATCGGAACGATCTGCATCTCGAGTGTAATATTTCTTCAACTGGAAAAATGGTTGAAGATGGATTACGAACTGATGGACGACCCCGGGTATAAAGCGGTAAATGAGAAAACTGAAAAGGCGGTTAACAGCAACCATGCCGTTGCAATGAACATTCCGAGGACTGTAGTGGAACTGTTGTCAAACATCCTCGGGTTCCTTCTCTACGCGGGCGCGATCGTGCTGATTCATCCGCTGATCCTGCTCCTCCTGCTCTTTACGGCGACTATCAACTGGCTTATGCTGTCGCGCGCGAGGCGCTACATGGAGAAAACTCATGACGAGAGGAACAAGTATTACAAGAAACTGAGAGTCCTGAACGATACACTGAGAAAACCTGAAGCGGCAAAGGACATCCGGCTGTACGGAGCGTTCGGATGGCTCATCGGGCTCCACAGATCCCTATATGCCGAACATCACAAGGCGGAGCGCAAGGTATTGTCAAAAAATATGCACGCGCAGCTCGTCGACGCGCTTATGATCCTGCTGCGCGACGGCGCCGCGTACGCTTTCCTGATATGGCTCGTTCTCGAAGGCCGGATGTCGCTGGGAGACTTTGTATTCATTTTCGCCGCTATCGGCGCGCTGGCGGGCTGGGCGGCGGGCATACTGACAGCCGCGAGCGATCTTGCAAGGTCGTGTTCCGAAATCGGCGACGTCCTCGCAGAGCTTTCATACCCCGACCGGATGAATACCGGCCCCGGCGCCGATCTGCCCGCTGCGGAGATGCTGCCGCCTGCGCTTGAGATACGCGGGGTTTCATATAAATATCCTGAAGCTGATTCTCCGACCTTAAGGGACGTCAGTATAAGCATCCGCGCAGGCGAACGGATCGCCGTCGTCGGGGCAAACGGCGCGGGAAAGACGACGCTCGTTAAGCTTATTTGCGGCCTGTTCATGCCGACTGAGGGAGAAATCCTGCTGAACGGGATACCGCTGAGCGAATTCAACCGGGACGAGTATTACACGCTTATCTCCGCGGTATTCCAGGATATACACCTCATGCCGTCAAGTATCGCGGAAAATATCTCCCAGAAGCCGCCGTCGATGATCGATCATGAGCGCGTCGCAAGATGCCTTGATTTGACCGGTCTGAACCTAAAGACAGATACGCTGCCTGAGAAAGCCGATGCGCTTCTGGTAAGGGCTATTCATCCTGAGGCGACAGAACTGTCGGGAGGAGAGAAGCAAAAGCTCGCGATGGCGCGGGCGCTCTACAAAGACGCGCCGCTGCTGATCCTCGACGAACCGACGGCAGCGCTCGACCCGCTGGCCGAAAACGAGGTGTACCAAAAGTATGCGGAACTGACCGAAGGTAAGACGTCGGTATATATTTCGCATCGTCTTGCGAGCACTCGTTTCTGCGACCGTATCCTGCTGATCGACGGCAATGTCGTCGCCGAACAGGGGACGCACGATGAGTTGATGGCACTCGGCGGGATATACGCGAACATGTTCAGCGTTCAGGCGAGCTATTATACGAGTGATTACGGGACGTTGGCGGATAGTGATTAGTGGTTTGGGGACACTGGCGGGTAAGAGCTAGTAGCGGTTAGGGGCGCGGTAATGACAGACGAGAAGACCAATTTATCCATAGGCGAAAAGCTACGGTTGCTGGGCTATGGCTGGAGGCTGGTTCATAAAATGACGCCCTCCTATCTGCCTTTCACGGCGCTGCGATCGTTGTTTACAGCCCTATCGCCTATGCTGGTGCTGTTCTTCTCGGCGCGAATACTCAACGAACTTGACGGCGCGCGGGACTTACGGACAATAATTACTTATGTCTCGCTGACTGTCGGTCTGTCTTTTATAGTATCGGTACTAAAATCCCTGTGCGTCCGCGAGGTCGAAACATATTCAGCCTGGGAACGCGTCTACGTAAGGCTGCAGTTGATGCAAGCCGAACAGTTCACCCGGATAGACTATATATACGCCGAGGACGCAAAGATAAGCGAAGCGCTGGCCCGCATGGATATGCAGGAGGTCAGCAACGGGCTGGGGTTATTGAACATGTTTTATTACTCCGTTCCGCTGACAGAAAACATATTCACTCTGGTCTTTGCGATACCTCTTTTCGCGGGAGCGGTTTCCGGCGGAGGTATCCCGGGCCTCCCGGTCCTGGCGCTATTCGGGCTGTTCGTACTGGGAATGCTTCTTTCAGTGTGGTATAACCGCCGCGAAGAGTCCGTGTTGGAGAAAGTGTTCGTTGGTAACGCTAAAGCAAACACTATCGCGAATCATTACAGCGAGTACATAAAGCCGGATCAGGCGGCAAAGGACGTAAGGCTCTACGATCAGGGTCCCGCGCTGCTGAAAATCTTCAGGAGCAGCTTCAGCGCAAAGGCCTGGATACCTTACTTCTTCTTCAATAGCCGGCACCAGGGATTCTCTCTTGGGGTACTGGCGGTTCTCAGCGGCGGCTTCTATATGCTCGCGGGGTACGGCGCGCTCGGCGGAACAGTTCCGGTCGGCAGCATCGTCCAGAGCGTCGGATCTATGCTGGCGCTGGCAGGCGCGGCCGGCACTCTGGTGAATACACTCGGAAAGCTGTGGAACAACGCCTCGTTCATCAAGCCGGTGCGCGATTTCATGACGCTGCCCGACATACTCGTCAAGGGGACAAGGCCTGTCCCTCCGCCGGACGGGCGCGACTATTCGATCGAGTTCCGGGGCGTCTCTTTCAAATATCCCGGCGCGGATACTTACGCGCTGCAAAATCTTGATTTGAAGCTGACTCCCGGCGAACGGCTGGCTGTCGTGGGCCTCAACGGAAGCGGAAAAACCACGATGATAAAACTGCTCTGCCGCCTCTATGACCCCACTGAAGGCGAAATCCTGCTCGACGGAGTCAACATCAAAGAGTATGATTACACGCAGTACATCGCGCTCTTTTCAGTGGTATTTCAGGACTACATCATCTTTCCCCTGCGGCTGGGGCAAAATGTCGCCGTCAGCGAGGCATACGACGCGAAGCGGGTGGACGCCTGCCTGGACGGGGCCGGCTTTTCCCAGCGGGCCGGCAGGATGCCAAACGGCGCGGATACCATGCTGTACAAGAGTTTTGACGAAGACGGTATTCAGATATCAGGCGGTGAAGCGCAAAAAATCGCCCTCGCGAGAGCGCTGTTCAGAGACGCTCCGGTAGTTGTGCTGGACGAGCCGACAGCCGCGCTCGATCCCATCGCAGAATATGAAGTGTATACCACCTTCGATAAGACTATCGGCGGGAAAACCGCGGTTTTCATTTCACACCGGCTGTCGTCGTGCCGCTTCTGCAACCGTGTCGCAGTTTTCGACGGCGGCAGGCTTTTACAGCTCGGTACGCATGACGGGCTGCTCGGCGACGCGGGCGGCCGGTATTATGAATTGTGGGAGGCTCAGGCCAGCCATTACCGCGACGAAGAGGGCGCGTAACGCGCATAGCGCGGCAGACCTCGCTATTACACGCGCAGATACAGCGATCGACGGCGTCGCGATCCGGCGCCGGGAATAAATATAGGAGGCAAAATCATATGGTAATCACACGAGTAACCGCGAAAAAAGTTAGCGTTCCCCTGGTCAAACCCTTCATTGTATCGATTGGCACGGTCACATCGGGCGAGGTTGTCTTTATCAAGCTGGAGACAGACTGCGGCCTGACGGGTTACGGCGAAGCCGCGGGCGTCACCTTCGTGACCGGCGAGACGAGCGACACAGTGCTCGGCGCTATATCGCTGTTTGAGCCGATACTGCTGAATCAGGATCCTTACGCGATCGAGCATATACACCGCGCAATGGATGAGTTGCTGGTCGGCAACGGCGCAGCCAAAGCCGGCGTGGATATCGCGCTTTACGACCTGATGTCCAAAGCGGCGGGTCTGCCGTTATATCGCTTTCTGGGCGGCGTCTCCGGTCAGATCGAATCGGACATGACTATCTGCCTTAACCCTCCGGAGACAATGGCGGAGTTCGCGGCAAAGCACGTAAGCGAAGGATACCGGGAAATCAAGATCAAAGCGGGCGTCGATCCTGAACAGGATATACGGGCGATCCGGCTTATCCGCGAGGCCGCGCCGGAAGCGCATTTGAAGGTCGACGCCAACCAGGGCTGGACTGTAGCCGTCGCCCTGCGCGTCATGCGCGAGTATGAGAAATACGGCGTCGGAGCTGTGGAGCAGCCTGTTCCATACTGGGACGTCGCCGGCCTTAGGGAAATACGTATGCGGTCAAGCATCCCTGTCATGGCGGATGAGAGCTGTTTTTCGCCGCAGGACGCTTTTAAGATCGCCCGCTCAGAGGCCGCCGACATACTGAACATAAAACTTATGAAGTGCGGCGGCTTGTACCGCGCGGGGCAGATCAGCGCAATAGCGGAAGCGGCCGGTCTGCGCTGTATGCTCGGCTGCATGGTCGAGAGCCGTCTTTCCATAGCGGCGGCGGCGGCATTTGTCGCGGCAAGGCCAAACGTCATCTATACCGATCTCGACGGCTTCCATGATTTCAACGACTCTTTCATCATCAAAAGCGCGTTTGATTATGACACGCCTTTCATAAAACTGCCCGATACGCCGGGCCTGGGCGTTGAAGTCGATTTTTAAGTTGAGGGACAAATGAGCAAAGCGGATAATTTCAACCTTACTGAGGGCGGCATACTGAATAAGCTCTTTCTTGTCGCCCTGCCGCTGATCGGGACCCAGATCATCCAGATGGCTTACAACCTGACGGATATGTTCTGGCTCGGCCGGCTCAGCAGCGACTCCGTCGCCGCGTCCGGAACTGTCGGCCTTTATCTGTGGCTGGCAATGGCCTTTATGCTGTTGGGGCGTATGGGGGCGGAAATCGGCGTTTCACAAAGCATCGGCAGGGGGGAGAAAGCGACCGCGCTGGCTTTCGCGCAAAATTCAATGAGCACCGGAGTCGTCCTCGGGATCGCGCTTGCGGTTATCTATGTATCTGCCCGAGGCCCGCTGGTCGCGTTTTTCGGTATCAAGGAGCTAAACGTCGCGCAGGACGCGAGGGATTATCTTGCGATCGTAGGCTTTGGGATTCCGTTTACGTCCATCGCCGCCGCCGCTTCCGGCGCCTTCAACGGCGGCGGGAACACGCGCGTTTCGCTGCTTGTCAACGGCGTCGGGCTGGTGCTCAACATGGTGCTGGATCCGATATTGATTTTTGTCGCGGGGATGGGGATAAAGGGCGCCGCAACCGCGACGCTCATCGCGCAGGTCGCGGCGGCGAGTATGTCGCTTGTTGCGCTGATCAAGCATAAGAACAGACCCTTTGAAAAATTCACGCTCAGGGTGCGGCCGGACAAGGCTGTCATAAAGCAGATATTCAAGTGGGTGACGCCCATTTCCGTCGAGAGCTTTCTTTTCACTTTCCTGACGATGATTACGGCTGCGCTTGTGGCGTCCTACGGGTCGAACGCCATGGCGGCGTCGCGCGTCGGTTCGCAGATAGAGAGTCTTGCGTGGCTGATCGCCGGTGGTTATGCGTCGGCCTTGACGGCGTTTGTCGGGCAGAATTTCGGTGCGGGCAAGTGGACGAGGATCCACCGTGGTTTCCGCATATCCTCGGTGATGATGGTCGGGTGGGGGATCATTGTTAGTTGCGTCCTGTTCTTCGGCGGCGGCGCGCTTTACAAGGTGTTCATTCCCGATAACGCTATCGTGGTGGAAATTGGCGCGAAGTACATGGGTATTCTGGCCATAGTGCAGATACCGACCTGCCTGGAGGGGGTCGCGTCCGGTTCGTTCAGGGGGCGCGGTCAGACGCTGCCGCCGTCGATAGCCAGCGGTACGACAAACGCGCTGCGGGTGGTGCTGGCGTTCATTCTGACGCGGTTCACGTCGCTGGGGCTGACGGGGATATGGATAGCGCTCGCGGCGGGAGGCGGAGTGCGCGGCTCATGGATGTTCGTTTGGTACCTGATAAGCACGCGCAGCAAACCGAAAAACGATATACAGGAACAAAGTTCTTTCTAGTTTTCTCGCCTCAAATCAGACATCGGAATTACATTCCTTTCCGCCGGAAGGTGCGTCCATGCACCTACCGGCGCGCTACACCGTCCGTGGTTTCGCTTGCGGAATGTAATTCCGATGTCTGATTCGAGGCTTGTATTGAGGAATCATCAATATGCACTTTGCAGATTATAAGACTATTCTTTCGCCACAGAACGGTATGAATCTATATCGTGGTTGCTCCCATGGGTGTATTTACTGCGACAGCCGGAGCCATTGCTACCGGATGGACCACGATTTTGAGGATATCGAGGTCAAGCGCGACGCGCCGCTTATTCTTGAGTCGCAACTGAAGCGGAAGCGGAAACGCTGCATGATCGGCACCGGTTCCATGTGCGACCCCTACATCCATCTAGAGGAGGAGCTGCGCGTCACAAGGCAGTGTCTTGAGCTGATTGAGCGGTACGGGTTCGGGCTTACGATACTGACAAAGTCGGCGCGCATCCTCAGGGATATGGATGTGCTCAAAGCGATAAATTCCCGGACAAAATGCGTAGTGCAGATCACCCTGACGACATTTGACGAGGATTTGTGCAGGATTCTCGAGCCGAACGTTTCAACCACGGTTGAGAGATTTCACGTTCTGGAGGCTATGCGCGACGCCGGCATTCCGACGGTTGTGTGGCTCGATCCCTCCCTACCTTTCATAAACGACACAGTGGAGAATCTGCGTGGGATTCTGGATTACTGCATCAGGGCAGGGGTGTTTGGCATCGTCTGCTTCGGCTTCGGGACGACGATGCGGGAGGGGAGCAGGGATTATTTCTACCGCAAGCTAGACAGCCATTTTCCCGGAATGAAGGAGAGATACATACGGCAGTATGGAGACTCCTACGGGTGCATCAGCCCGAACAACGGGGAGTTGACGCGCGTATTGCGGGAGACGTGCTCGCGGCATGGCATCCTCTGGGAAAGCGACGCCGTCTTTGAATACCTGAGGGCGTTCGAAACCAAGGAGCGTCAGACGTCGCTGTTCGCCGACACAGAGTGACTATCAATATTCAATAATGCCCTTTACGAAAACCTGTAATTACCGTATAGTTTAAACAGATTTGTTGAACGTCTGGAGAATGTGCGAAACTTCTATCTTATTTACTCGAATTTGCTAGACGTGTCTGGCAAATTGACATGGTCCCAGATTTTTGTCTCACGCTATGTGTACTATATCCCGAATAAGGAAGAACTGATTGCTCAGGTTGAAACAGTCTTAAAAGATTGGCATGAGCAGGATAGCGATGATTGAGAAATACTCAACAGTATCATCAAATACGCCCGCAAAAACGCCACAACCGTTTTTTCGGCGTGGGGTTTTACTGGATTATCGGAGTTTGAGGCGGTTTGGAAATGAAATATGAACTGCTGATCCGCAGGGGCTATGACATTGCAAAGCTCGACACGATTGTATTATTGTTATTGAAGCAAACCAAGTTATGTCTTACAAATATACTGCCGTCCCTGTTGATTTCAATAGCCCCGATATTGCCGGATTGATTGTGTATGGATATGCGTTGTTCATAAAAATCATATCTTACAACGCCGGCAGCCTTTTCCATAAATGTCACGCTGTCGCAAAGCAGATGAACCGTCCCACGCTTTTATAATAGGTGCGCGGCATACAGCGGAATCGATTTTATCCCGTCGCTGAACCCGAAGTTCCTGCCGGAAACCCTGATGCAATACTCCGGTTTATATCTGCTTCTATACACGTTCAGGCTTTTTGACTTTGAATGCAGGTTCGCTTTAACCTCTATCGGTATGACGAACCCGTCCTTTTGGATAAGGAAATCCACCTCGGCTTTGTTCTCGGAATCCCAGTAGTACAGCTTATAGCCGGAGGATTTCAACTGGCAGGCAACATAGTTTTCCGCCAAACCGCCGGTGAACATCCTATCCTCGGACAGCAAGTCGGCATAGTTGATATTGTTTTTTCGCGACAACAACCCGATGTCATTCATATATATCTTGAAGCTGTCCGGTTCCGCGTAGATGGACGGCGGTGTAAGACCCTTTGTTTTCAGACACTTCACGATTATCCCCGCGGAGTTGAGCCACTCGATGGCATCCCCGAAAATACTTGCGCTTCCGCCTTTCTTTACGACTTTATATTGAAATTTCCTGTTGTCTTTGGCAAGCTGGGCCGGAATCGAGTCGTAACATGCGATAATCTTTACCGTATCGCTTGCAGAGGCATATTTCGACATGTCGCTTACGTATGAGTTCGCAATCAACTCCTGAAGCGCCTGAACGCCTTCGGTCGTCCTGTCGTCTGTAGTTGCATGTTTAACTACAGCGGGCATTCCGCCCGTTATGACATATTGCCTATAATAATCCATTGCTTTTCCGTGCCAAGCGTCGGGCATAGCCGTCAGCTTATGAAAGTGTTCACTTATCATATCCCGTAGAATTGTTTCCTTATGTGCAATGAGAAACTCCTCAAAGTCCATGGGAAACAGTGTATCCATGTACACTTTTCCAACCGGGAACGAGTATTTCCCCCTGCTGACCGCGACGCCCAGAAGCGAACCGGCAGCCGCAATATGGTATTCCGGTGCTTCTTCCGCGAAGTATTTGAGAGAGGTAAGCGCTCTTTCGCAGCTTTGGATTTCATCGAGTATTATCAGCGTATCGGCGGGTACAATGCGGACGTGCGTTGTTTCTTCCAGCAGCTTTATGATTCTACCGGGTTCAATGTCGCCTCTAAAGAACTCGTGGATCGTTTCCATTCTTTCAAAGTTAATGTAAACAACGTCCTTATAGTATTCTCGCCCGAATTCCTTCAAAATGTATGTCTTGCCGACTTGCCGTGCTCCGTAGAGAAGAAAAGGCATCCTGTTTGCAGTTTGCGCTTTCCACCTTATGAGCTTTTCAATGATTTTTCTCTGCATATCTCTATCTCCCGATTTGAGCATACACAAATAATCGCCAAATGTCAACTTATTCGTGCGAATAAATCTATCATATTAGATTTATTCGCACGAATAATACTTGTTGCATATTTTTATTTCAGCGCCGCCGTCAGTATGCGCCGTATTCCTTTGCGGCTTCGAACATCGCTTCGACGTTTTCGCGTTTGCATTTGCTCAGGCCGCTTGAGGCGGAGAAGATGTAGCCGCCTCCCGGCGCGCAGTCGTCCATCAACCGCTTGATCTCGTCGCGCACCTGCTCCGGCGTGCTCCATTCCAGCATCGCGACGGGGAAGCCGCCTGATATGCACGCGATGCCGCCGAGCTTTTTCTTCGCCACCGCCATGTCGACGTACTCAAAGTGGTAGAACACCTTTCCGGGCGGCACTTCCGTCAGGCAGTCGATGCGCGTGTCGTATTTGCCCTCGGTGTATATAAAGGGTACGTGCCCGCTGTCGATGATGGCGAGGATTATCTTCTGCAGATGGCTCCAGTAATACTTCCTGTAATGCTCGTGGCTCAGGAAGCCGTCGAAGCCCTTGTGCAGCGCCATGAACACATGCTTTCCTTCATTGATGCCCTTTGTGCGAGCTATCATTTCCAGCATGTTTTCGAGCGCTTCGTCTATGTACTTTTCAATGTCCTGCGGCCTTTCGTAAAGGTCCTCCATTGTGAGGATCGAGCCGCGCAGAAAGTCACTGTAGCCGTCATAGGGGACTCCCGCGCCGCCGCCCATGAATACGGGATAGCCCATATCATGTACCTCTTTGTTGATTTCTTCGACCTTTTCCTGGTATGCCTTGTAGAAATCATCCACCGCCCAGAGATCACTTATCATTTTCCTGAAATCCGGCGACGCGAACATCCTGGCCATCTGGCGCGCCCCCGACATGCCGCCGAGATAGTCCTTGAACTTCTCGAAGGGGTCGAATATCGCGGAGTTTCTCGGCAGGGACTTTGTGATGGTCCAGCCCGTGCGGTCGCTGAAGAACTCGTCGAACTCGTCGTCGAGAAGGAGCGGGAACTCGATGAATTGCTGCAGGGAGTTTTTGTCGATCACATCCCCAGGCATACCGGCCCACCGCATGTTCTTTGGCCTGATGATTTCCATCGCGGGGCCTTCGCCCGCGTTTATCATGCCGGTGCCCGTGCCGACGTCGGGGTCAAAGTCGTTGAGGTACTTGACCGACGCGTTTCTGATTTTCTGGAGCGATGTGTCGTAGATCACTTCCGCCACTGTGTAGCCCGCGTTGAAGACCGGATACAGCTCCGCGATTGGCATTACCGGCACCCTGTCAGGTTCCTTCAGGGCAATGGCGTCCTTGACCCTTTTTTCTTTCTCGTCGTATTTTTTTTGGTTCTCAGGCAGCATTTTCGCCGCTCTCCTTTCCGTTATTATTGCTATCTCTCAAAATGAGATATAGCAATAATATTTCATAATTGGAATGGCACTGACAACAATACGCTTACTCCTTCAGGGCTTTGCGGCTTTCCGCGTAAAGGGTTTCCGTATACTCGCCGGGGAGTCCGAACGCGCTTGCAAGGACCGGTTTTTTGGCGAATCCCGGCGCATATTTATCCACGAAACGTTTTGCCGACGCTTTGGCTTCCTCCGGGTCGACCGTGTCGCCCATGCTGAATTCAAGGTCTGTCTCGATGCCAAGAATCAGCTTGTCGCCGTACTTCTCATACAGCATCGCCTTGTCGTTCATCGGCTGACCGCTCCATGAGTCGCAGCCGCCCTCGATGTACGCCGGGACAAGTATTTCATTCTTGCCGCACGAGTGGATGTCAAAGTAAACGCCCCTCGAATGGCAATGGTCGGACACCTTTTTTATATACGGCACCAGCATTTCACGGACTGTGGCGAGGCCGAAAAACGGCGCGCGCTGGCTGCCCCAGTCGTCGTGGAAGCTCAGTTGGTCGATGCCGTAGCATTCGATGAATTTATCGATCATCTTATTATAAAGGTCGGCAAGTGCGTCAAACAGTTCGTGGACGGCGTCCTTCTGATCCTCGTCTATCAGGGCGAGGGCGGCGTTTTCAAAGTCCATGAAGGATATAAGCCTCTCATAGAAGCCCGTGAGGATGGTGGCCGAGACGAACCTGTCGGTGTTTACGTGCTCCGCGTTGGCCGCCTTTGAGCCTTCCCAGTCCCAGGTCTCGATATCCGGAAATTTTATCACTTTCTTCCAGTCGTTCACGTCTTCGAGCGTCGGATTGCCCGGCTTGACCATCGAGCCGTTGACCATGGGCACATATACCCATTCAATGCCGAACTTGTCAGGCCCGCCGACCATTTCCTCGGGCTTCAGCGGGTTTGCCTCGAAGCAGAAGCAGCGGGCGACATTGTCGGGGTCCACGCGCGGGGTCAGCATGAGGGAGTCGCCGCTGATGGGGATCCAATGCGGGACCTTGCGCTCATATACCATGCGATAGTTTTCCCTTGGGGTTATCGGGGTCTGGAATTTTTTCGTCATCATCCCGAAAAAACCGGGAACCTCCACGGCGTTTTCGATTTCCGCAGGGTCAAAAGGTATTCTGCTCATGGTTTGCCTCCTTGATTTCTAATTCATATTTGATGGTTAAGTTTACCATATTGGCCGGCGCGTTTCAATTATCACTTACCAAATATCCGGCTTCCTTGCCAATGACGGGGGCTTCCGGTAGAATCTCCACGGAGGTGCGAAAAGTATGTTTGAAGGATTTTCGTCCGGAACGCTCGACTTTATGTGGGGACTGCGGCTCAACAACAACAAACCGTGGTTTGAGGAACACAAGGAGGAATACACACTTAACTTCCTTACACCCATGAAAGAACTGGGGCGCGAGGTTTTTGAACGCGTCAAGGATACCTGCGGCGACCGCGGCTTCGTCCACAAGCTCTCCCGAATATACAAGGATGCAAGACGTCTGCACGGAGAGGGGCCGTACAGGGCAAATATGTGGTTTTCCATCGAACAGCCAAGCGAGGAGTGGACGAGCGTCCCCGTGTTCTGGTTCGAGCTCGCCCCGGAGGAGTGGAGCTACGGCATGGGTTATTATCAGGCAAAATCCGGTACAATGGCAAAAATGAGGGCGAGGATCGACAGGGATCCCCGCGGGTTTGAGAAGCTCATAGCGCCGCTTGGCAAACAGCGCGAGTTCAGTCTTGAAGGCGACGGGTACAAACGCAGAAAAGACGCGCCGACGGAAAAGACGGACGCCTGGTACAATCTGAAGTCGTTTTCGCTGATACACCGCGAGCCGAATGGGACTTCACTTTACTCACGGGAGCTGGTCGGCAGGATTGTCGGCGGGTACAAGTTCCTCATGCCGTTTTATGACTATTTTTCCACGCTGGAGTCCGACCCGACACCGGTTGCCAAGTAGATTTGACCGCACGGCCTGCGTATCACCCCATTATCTTTTGAAGCAGCCAAAGAACGGGGGGGAACCAGAACGGTTCCATCTTCTTTTTTACGGTCAGCAACGCTTTGGAAATTTCGATGTTCTGCGGGCATTTGCCCGCGCACGTTCCGCAGGCGACGCAGTTTTTTGCCCTGTACTGTTTTTCCGGGTGGTTCGCGCCGGTGCCCGTGATGTATTGGGTGTATCCGGCTATCAACCCCATCGTGTAGCGCGTGTTGTAAGCGGCGAAGCATCCGGGGATGTTTACGTTTTTCGGGCATGGCATACAATAATTGCATCCTGTGCACGGCACCTTGTACGCTTCGCGAAGCGCCGCGATCACCGGCGTGAAAACAGCGGATTCCGCTTCCGTCAGCAGGTCCTGATTTTCACAGCTTGCCGTTTTGATATTGTCCTCAAGTTGCTCCGCGCCGTTCATGCCGGAAAGGACGACCGATACCTCCGGCTGGGTCCATAACCATCGGAGCGCCCACGACGCGGCGGTGCGGTCGGGGGTAATGTCGCGGAACAATCCGGCGGCCTTGGGCGGCAGACCCGTCGCAAGCTTGCCCCCGAGCAGCGGTTCCATTATGATGACGGGCATACCCTTTTCGTAAGCCCTGCGCAAGCCGGTGCGCCCTGCCTGATAGTTTTCGTCCAGGTAGTTGTACTGTATTTGGCAGAAATCCCATTCATAGGCGTCGATAAGCGACATAAAACCGTTGAGCGCGCCGTGGAACG
>Ga0082212_10005778_pt1 | contig 16790 bp, 14 predicted proteins | sample TergutNt197P3_FD_71548 | JGI IMG/M metagenome (GOLD analysis project Ga0082212, IMG submission 71548) | Neocapritermes taracua P3 segment gut microbial communities from Petit-Saut dam, French Guiana - Nt197 P3 | ecosystem: Host-associated > Arthropoda: Insects > Digestive system > Gut ... | reverse complement strand
TGAGGAATTAGTATTTACGAAATATTTCAAAGGTATCATCAGCTACAAAGGACTTCAAAGATACGAAACTTTTCCCGTACCCCGTCAGGCATTCCGTGAAGCGGTTGTGAACGCAATCATACACCGCGATTACAGCACAGGCAATCCGATTCATATTCATATCTACCCGAACGAAGTCTTGATTTATAACAGCGGCGGACTGCCTGAAAAATGGACGGTTGACGATTTATTCACCACGCATACATCGGAAGCGCGTAATCCGTTGATTGCGGGAGGATTTTTCAAATCGGGACAAATTGAAGCGTGGGGACGCGGGGTTGAAAGAATAACTGAATCTCGTAAATTTTTCGGTCAATCCGAGCCGTTTTATCGGGTTCGTCCAAATGAAGTGATGATTGGATTTAATACCGATGTTAGCATCGGAATAAACATCGGAATAAATGAGACACAGGGAAAAATTGTGAATTTAATGAGAGAATATCCGGCAATTACCGCACAGAAAATTGCAGATATAATTGGAATTGCGCGGCGTAATGTCGAAGTCAATATAGATTATCTCAAAAAAAATAATATAGTAGAGCGTATTGGCGCAAGAAAAAACGGCAGTTGGAAAATATTAAAGTGAGGAGAAAAATTTTATGGATGTACATAGCATACGCGAACAACTCAGATTAAGGTCGATTTACGATTTACCAATTCGAGTAACATTTTACGCCCGCGTTTCAAGCGAAAAAGACGAACAGCTTAACTCATTAGACAATCAGATTTCGTATTATCGCGACCTGATTCAAAACAATAAAAACTGGACATACATTGACGGATATATCGACGAGGGGCTGTCTGGCATATCGACGCTTAAACGCGAGAATTTTCACAATATGATTACAGACGGAGAAAACGGGAAATTCGATTTGATTATAACAAAAGAAATAACCCGTTTCGCCCGTAATACGTTAGACAGTATTCAATATACCCGCAAACTTCTCTCAAACGGGGTCGGCGTTTTTTTTCAGAACGACAACATCAATACGCTAGACGAGGACAGCGAATTGCGTCTAACTATCATGTCGGGTATAGCACAGGACGAACTCCGTAAATTATCGTCGCGTATCAAATTCGGACATCAGCAGGCAATCAAAAACAATGTCGTTCTTGGCAACAGCAGAATCTGGGGATATACTAAAAAAGATAAACGTCTTATCATAGACGAGGACGAAGCTCAGATGGTGCGTGAACTTTTTGAACTTTACGCGACCGACGAATACAGTATGATGCAAATAGAAAATATATTTTGGAACAAAGGCTACCATAACCGTAACGGAAATAAAATCAGCCATTCAACAATGTCAAACACTATATCAAACCCCAAATATAAAGGTTATTACGTCGGGGGTAAAGTAAAAATAATTGATATGTTTACGAAGAAACAGAAGTTTCTGCCGCCCGAAGAATGGGTAATGTTCAAGGACGAGACGGGCGAGATTGTCCCCGCTATCGTAAGCGAAGAATTATGGGAAAAAGCCAATGAGATTTTGAAAAGGCGAAGCAAAGACGTAAAAGACCGTCAAAACCTATGCACTCACAGAAACTTATTAACGGGAAAACTATTCTGTACCCACTGCGGGACTGCGTATTACCGGAGGGATTCAAAAGACCGGACGGGCAAAGTAAACAGCAAATGGGTATGCAGCAATAAAATAAAAAGCGGGACGGATACCTGTCCGTCGTTCGCGATATATGAAGATGAGATAAAGCCTGTACTCTTTGAGATATTCAAAGAAACCTCAGAAACTGGCGAAAAGTTAATTGAAACATATATAGATATGTATAAAACTATGGAAGACGGCAATAACTTCGCGGGCGAGATAAAAAAACTTCAAATCACAATAGAATCGGAAACGAAAAAGAAAAGCAAATTATTAGAGTATAATATAACCGATAAAATATCCGACAAAGATTTTTTGAAAATGAACGATGAATGTACCAAAGTTATTGAAGAAGCCGAAAAGGAAATCGCGGAACTTGAAAAGCAAATGAACTCCCGCGACGAGTTCAAGAAACACATCGAAGAAATACGCAGGATATTAATTGAGGCTGAAAAAGACGCGCAGAACGGGATTATAAACAGGGCGTTTATCAACAAATATATCGACAAAATCTATGTCACGCCATATAATGATGATAAGATGAAATTAGAAATAAAAATTTTCACCGGAGAAACCACGGAAAAATATCTCGCCAAAATTAAAAGTCGTACTGGTCATATCTTTAAAAAAATGATTAGAGACGCTGAAACCGCTATGAAAAACAAATAAGTAAATTTAAAGATTATATAAAAACAGCCGGGGAGATAACTCCTCGGCTGTTTTTTGTTGTTGACAAATAGTTTTTGAAAGATATATAATATTTAGAAAGTACGCGAATAAAATTAAGGAGAACCTATGAGGCTGTCAATACGCATACGCAATATCTGTTTTATCTCGGTTTTTACGGCGATTATCGCAGTCTGCGCCCAAATCAGTATACCTGCGCCTACAGGAGTACCGTTTACTTTGCAAACTTTCGCCGTCCCGCTTGCGGGAATCATACTCGGGGCGAAAAACGGCACGCTGTCAGTAATTATTTATATATTTCTCGGCATTCTCGGAGTCCCGGTATTCACGGGATTTTCCGGAGGATTCGGCGTTATTTTCAGCCCGACCGGAGGGTTTATTTTATCTTTCCCGGTAATGGCTTTATGCTCCGGTATTTTCGCGAATATAAGCGCGGACAAAAAACTTCCGTTCAAATATTTTTTAATTACAGCAGGACTTATTTTAGGCGCGGTCATAAACTACATAGCGGGAGTGTTGATGTTTAGCATGATAACGTCGGTTAATTTACATGAATCATTGATTGTATGCGTACTGCCGTTTATTATCCCGGATTGCGTTAAAATAATTCTATGTTCGACTGTTGGGTTAAATATAAGAAAGATTCTTGTGAAAAATAAAATTTTAACGTGATTTTAAGCCTTTAATTATAATATAAACTCCGGCAACCCACTCCCATGGCACATACGGGATATACAACGCAAAAGGAACCGGTATGCCGAACGCCGCCAGCGACCAGCCTACAAGAATAAACGGCACGGTTATCAATCCCCATAAACCGAGCCATTTGGGGATAACATCAGCTTTCATTATAAGATAATAGAACAGTATCGCCCCAAGCCCGAAAGGCATCATAGCAATCGCTCCGCCGAAGTTTCTTGCCGAGAATAACAGTTTCACAATGTTAATCAATACAATATCGCCGTTACTTGCAAATTGTACGCTGACATCGGTTATAGCGTATATTATAATCTGGTCGATTATTACAATAACAACTTCAAGCATATAAAACCCCGTAGCAATCATCGCGGCAGTTTTGTTAATTTGTTTTCCCGCCTGATAAAGAGCCGCCGCAAGCGCGATAATCACAAGCGCGGTTATAATCTGCAAAAATATTCCGGTGTAAAAACTGTTGATGTTTCCGGCGATGTTGTTCATTGCAACGCTTATGTCCTCTGTTTCGATAAACGGTCCGATACCGACAAGACCGCCGATTAGGCTTGTTGTCGCCTGAGTGAATAAACTTATGCCCAATAACAGATATAAACTCTTTTTATTTGATTTCATTTTTTATATCCTCCGTTATTTGTTTTGAAAACCCTTTTACAATCAGCCAAACAGCCATAATCATCTCCTGTACGGCTATCGGCAGGTTCATGACAAGGCTTCCCGTGTCGAAATTTTCCTGTAAGCCGAACATTACTAAAACACCAGAAATAATATGCAGTAAAACAGCGATAATCCCAAAGCCGGACAGCCATTTTGGAATAAGCCTGTATTTATACAGCGCGGCATAGAATATCAACGCTCCCGCCCCGAATATAAACGCGTTCACGGACGAATCCGTTATCGCTTTGACTGCCGCTCCCGCGTTCGATAAATCCCGCGTCCCTGCCGCGTATGCCGCGCCGAGCAAAGACAATGCCAAATAGCCGACGCTCCGGATTATATATGTAAAAGTTTCCAGCGCGCCCCTGAAAATTACGTATCCGATTCCCAATGCCTCGTTGTATTTCTTTAGTATCGGAAACATAAACGCCGGAATCATGGCAAGCGACAACCCCATCGCCAATACCAGCAAAGCTCCAAATATGAGCGAGTTTGGGTTCTTTGAAATTTCACTCAGATAATCAGGCGATTTCAGCGCGCTTAAAAACGAGACGCTGAGAGTTCCCGTTACAGTGCCGATAATATAAAGTATGCCAATTATTTTTGCGGTTATTTTAAAGTCAGGTTTTTTCATGATTTTGATTCTCCTTTTGATTTTTGTTATATGCGCGACTTTTGGAATAAATATAAGAAATATTTTGGTGAAGAATAAAATTCTTTATTAATAGCCTACGTTTTACTCATATAATCTGCCGCTTTTGCTTTTATTCCCTTTGACGCGAGGCCATTTATTTGTTTCAATTATCGTTGTTGCGTTAATATTACCTAAATGAGCATAAAAATGGCGATATTGACCTAAAATATGTGATAATCTGTTTGTTGAGCAGTCTTGCGGTATTTCGTACAGCATTTCATCTGTTAGTGAGTTTACATAATTCATAATTTTATTGCGAACACATTCAAAATATTGCAATAAATCCTCTCTCGACAGCACCTTTTCAGTCATAATATCAAGTGAGTTCATGTTAGGTTCATGGAAATCCGGTTCGGTGTAACGGTTAGGATTGATAAACCATTGGTCGCAGGAATGGAGCATATGATAAACATGTTTCCATATTGGAAAGTCGCATAAAATAAAATTCATATTGCATGTATGCAACATATTATTGGCATTATCGAAAAGCATATCTGTATGCCTTTGTATAGCATTGGCTAATTCATTATTCAAATTAATTCCTCCTGCCTATTTATAAATTCAAAGGCGGGAAAACCCCGCCCTTACTCAATCGCATTTATTTTTTACCCGTCCGCGTTTATTTTCTCGACAAGCTCTTTGATTACTTTATCGCAGTCTTCATATACAACCTGACAAGTGCCGACCTGCTTGTGTCCGCCGCCGCCGTATTTTAATAATAACGACCCAACGTCTGTTTTAGAAGTCCTGTTTAATATGCTGTGACCGACGGCTATCGGGGCGTTTTGTTTATTTCTTCCGTCAACAACCCAAAGCGAGATATTCTGTTCGGGATATAACGCGTATATCAAAAACCTGTTTCCGGTGTATATCGGGAAAACGTCGCGCAAATCCGTCACAATGGCGTTACCGTAAACTGTCGTGTGTTTCGCGACCATTTCTTTAAATAAACTGTCCTGTTCCCGATATTTTTCTATTCTTTCTTTTACATCGAAATCCTCAAGAATTTCGTCTATTTTTTTAACCCTGCATTCTTCTATGAGTTTTTCCATCAAAGCGTAATTGCTTATGCGAAACTCTCTGAATCTGCCCAGACCTGTGCGAGGGTCCATCAAAAATCCAAGCATAACCCAGCCCTGAGGGTCAAGTATATCGTCAATACTGAGTTCTCCCGAATCCACAATATCCGCCGCGTCTATCATTTCTTCAAAGTGCGGCAGTTTTTCTTTGCCGCCGTAATACTCGTAAACTATACGCGCCGCGCTTTTTTCGTGACGGCTTTCGCCTTTGTATTCGACGTCTTTTATTCTTTCTTTTTCGCTTGAATGATGGTCAAACCACATGCCGCAGCCGGGGACATAAGGCACGTTTGTCAAAACGTCGTTTTCCGTGACTGTCACGATACCGTCCTGCAAATCTTTGGGGTGTACAAAAGACCAAGTGTCAATCAAGCCTATTTCTTTTAAAACAGTCGCGCAGGCAAGTCCGTCAAAATCCGAACGTGTTACTAAATTCATAATAATTTCTCCTTTTTGTTTTGGTTTATAATATATTTTGTTAAATTTATGTTATATAAATTTGTCAAGAGCAAAGTAGCAATAGCGAATATTATGCTTATTTTATACATCGGGTCTTGTTGTAGGGACGACCGCCCCCGGTCGTCCGTAAATCTGATTTATCTCCGATTTTACGCAAGCATTTCGTTTTACGCGGACGGTCGAGGGCGACCGTCCCTACGGATTCACATTTTCGTACAAAATATAAATTTCCTTCGTTAATCAATATATATTTCTACAAAAACACTTCTTTCCCAGTCTTTGCCGACTCATAAACAGCGTTGACTATCCTTACGCTTTTTATCGCCTCCAACGGCACGACTAAAGGCTGACGGTTTTCGATAACCGCCGAAATTATATCCTCGACCTGTACGGCGTGCCCCATCATAAGCGCGGGGTCTAACGCCGCCGCCGCGCCGTTGCCTGAGCCGTAAGTCTCAAGCATGTCGTTTTCTTCAAAAGTATCTCCGTCTTTGATTTTCCATAATTTCAACGCGTCGCTGTCTATTTCAATCGAGCCTTTGTCACCGTATAACTGTATATCCGTGCATATCCCCGGATAACAGCACGTTGACGATGTAAACGTCGCGACTGCCCCGCTCTTGAATTTCACGATAGAAACAGTCAAATCTTCGGTGTCGATTTTGTGATTGAATATTCCCGTAGTCGAAGTGACGCTTAAAACGTCGCCCATCAGCCATTGCATTATATCGACCGTATGCACCGCCTGATTCATAAGCGACCCTCCGCCGTCCATTTCCCATGTTCCCCGCCAGCCGCCGTTATCATAATAATTCTGGTCTCTGAACCATTTCACAGCGAACGAACCGAGTATCAATTTGCCGATTTTGCCGTTGTCAACGGCTTCTTTTACAGGTTTCATGACTGCGTTAAATCTGTTCTGATGAATAACCCCGACTTTTAACCCTGTCTTAACTCTCGCGTTTTCGATTTTCATAGCGTTTTCGACGGTTATATCAATAGGTTTTTCAACCAAAACATGCTTGCCGTTTTCCATAGCCATAACCGCAAGTTCGGCGTGAATCCCGCTTGGGACGCATACCGAGACTATATCAATATCAGGATTTTTGAGCATTTCTTCAAACGATTTATAAGTCAACACTCCATCATACGCTTTTTTAGCCGATTCAAGTTTGTCGTCCAGCAAATCGCAGACCGCGATAAGCTCCGCGTTTTTTGAGTTATACGCCGCGTCGCAATGCGAGCGTCCCACTCCGAGACCGACCACGGCATAACCGATTTTTTTTGACATATTTATGTGCCTCCTCTTTTTGTTTTATATATATTTTGATTTTATGAATCGTTTTGTCGTAGGGACGACCGCCCTCGGTCGTCCGTGTAAAATACCAACGTAAAATCAAATTCGCGGGCGACCGAGGGCGGTCGCCCCTACAATACAAAATCCTATATCGCCTTATTATTTATCTCGTCCAAAATTTCTTTCACAAAATCATCGACCGCGACCGCTCCCAACTCGCCTTTTTTGCGCGACCGCACCGAAACTGTACCACCCTGTACTTCTTTATCCCCGATTATAAGCATATACGGCGATTTTTCTGTCTGCGCCTCACGGATTTTATAACCGATTTTCTCATTTCTGTCGTCAACTTCGACTCTGATTCCCAAATCCTGCATTTTCTTGCTTATATCATACGCGTAATCGTGCTGGTTAAATCCGATAGGCAGTATTTTCACCTGCACCGGCGCAAGCCAAACCGGGAACGCTCCCGCGAAATGCTCCGTCAGTATCGCGATAAATCTCTCGATACTGCCGAATATCGCCCTGTGCAGCATAACCGGACAATGTTTTTCGTTATCCGCGCCTACATAATTCAACTCGAATAATACGGGCATCTGGAAATCAAGCTGAATCGTTCCGCATTGCCATGTCCTCCCAATGGAATCTTCGAGGTGAAAATCTATTTTCGGGCCGTAAAACGCGCCGTCGCCCTCGTTTATTTTATAGTCTTTGCCCAGTTCGTCAAGAGCTTCCTGCAACGCTTTTGTCGCCATTTCCCATTGTTCGTCTGTTCCCATTGAATTTTCCGGGCGTGTTGACAATTCCATTTTATAACTGAAATTAAATATTTTATAAATATTTTCAGTCAAAGCGATAACGCCTTTTATTTCGTCTTTGATTTGTTCGGGGGTCATGAATATATGCGCGTCGTCCTGTGTAAAACAGCGCACGCGCATTAAACCGTGCAACGCTCCCGACAACTCATGCCTGTGAACAAGACCAAGCTCCGCCGTTCTCAGGGGCAAATCCCTGTATGAATGCATTTTGCGTCTGAACACAAGCATACCGCCGGGGCAATTCATAGGTTTTACGGCATAATCCACGTCGTCTATCTGCGTTGTGTACATATTGTCTTTGTAATGTTCCCAATGTCCCGAACGGTGCCATAAAGCCTGATTTAATATTATCGGGGTTTTTATTTCTTCATAACCGTGATTTTTGTGTTCGACGCGCCAGAATTCTTCAAGCAAATTTCTTATAATCATGCCTTTCGGCAGGAAAAACGGGAATCCCGGACCATCTTCGTATATATCGAACAAATCAAGTTCGCGCCCAAGTTTTCTGTGGTCGCGTTTTTTTGCCTCTTCAAGCATAGCAAGATATTCGTCAAGCATAGTTTTGTTCGGGTAAGACACACCGTAGATTCTTGTCAGCATCTTATTTTTTTCGCTGCCTTTCCAATATGCGCCGGTCGCGTTTATAAGCTTAAACGCTTTGACAGAGCTTACATAATCCAAATGCGGACCCGCGCACAAATCCGTAAAGTCGCCCTGTTCGTAAAACGAAATCTCCTCGCCATCGTCAAGTTCTTTTATCAGTTCGACTTTATACGGCTCATTTTTTTCCGTCATAAATTTTATTGCTTCTTCTTTCGGTAAAGTAAATCTTCTTAACTTTAAATTTTCTTTGATGATTTTCGACATTTCTTTTTCGATTGCTTCTAAATCTTCAGGCGAAAACGGTTTTTCAACGTCGAAATCATAATAAAAACCGTTGTCTATCGCCGGACCAATCGCAAGTTTCGCTTCGGGATATAATCTTTTCACAGCCTGCGCGAGAATATGCGACGAAGTATGCCAGAAGATTTTCCTGTCTTCGGGCAAATCAAAATTAATTTTGCTCATGATAATACACTCTCCTAAAATTTAATTGTTTTTGCCGTAAATTGTTGATATTTTGTAGGGCGTGACGCCCTCGGCACGCCGCGAATATGATTTTATATTGGTTTATATCGGCGGCACGCCGGGGTCGCCGTGCCCTACATAAAAATATTTGCAAATACAAAGGCAAAAAATCCCGACAAAAAAGACTTTTGCCCCTGTTAAAATAAATCCAAAGGGACGAAAGCCTTGATAAACAACTTCCGCGGTTCCACCCGATTTCACCGTATAACGGCGCACTCATGATTTTGCTTAAAAACTCAAACCGGCGGTACCGTAATAAAATTATACAGGTTCTTTCACCAAACAAACCCTCTCTGTAATATAATCGTTTATTTCGACGTATCCGGTTTTCAAACGTTTTTATTAAACTATATTTTATCACCAATTATCTTTTTTGTCAACTGTTTTTTAATAAAATTTATTTTTCATCGTTCCAGCCGTTTTGCTCCATCCATTTTGCCAACTGTTCGGCTAAAGCCGTATTGCCAGAACTTGCTTTTTCCTGTTTCTCCTGCGATTCGAGATATTTTTTCACGTCGGCTTTGCTTGCCCCGGATTCTGCGCGGCGTTTTTCAAAATCGGCGACTTTTTCGCGGTGTCCGCAAACGCACGCGAATATCTTTTTTTCTCCCTCGCCGCGTATCTGTAATTTTTTATGGCAGTTGGGGCAACGCGCGTTGGTTTCGATAACGGTGTTCTTGCGGTAACCGCATTCGCGGTCTGAGCATACAAGCATTTTGCCTTTTTTACCGTTTACTTCAAGCAAAAATTTCCCACATTCCGGGCATTTCTGCCTTGTCATATTTTCATGTATATATTTAGCCGTACTGCCCGAAACCATAGAAACAAGATTTGTCGAATATTTCCGCATTTCAGAGATAAAATTATCGCTTTTCGCCATGCCTTTGCTGATAAGGTTCAACTGCTGTTCCCATTTCGCCGTAAGTTCGGCTGATTTTAAATCAGCCGGAACAATCGAAACCAACTGAATCCCTTTTGACGTGGGGACAATTTCTTTTCCCCTGCGTTCCACATAAAAAGACGAGAATAATTTTTCTATTATATCCGCCCTTGTAGCCGGAGTTCCCAAACCGCTTGTATTTTGAAGAACGTCGCGCAGGGTTTTATCCTGAACCTGCCCCGACGGGTTTTCCATAGCTGAAAGCAAAGTCGCTTCGTTGTATCTCGGCGGAGGCTTTGTTTTCCCGTTTTCTATATTGCATGATTTCACAGTAAGTTTATCGCCCTGTTTTATCGGCGGGAGATTTTGCTCGGATTCGTTTTCGTTTTCATCTTCGCCGCTCTCGTTGTCATCGTCGTCAGACATTGACATTGAGCCGTCGTATATAGATTTCCAGCCCGCGGCTTTTACTATTTTGCCTTTGGCGTAAAAATTCTCCTGCCCGATTCTGACCGTGAGTTTTGTTTCTTCGTATTCAAACGCGGGGGAGAGAACCGCTAAAAATCTTTTCACGACCAAATCAAAGATATTGCGTTCCTCAGGCGACAGAACGGCAAAATTCACAGGTTCTTCCGTCGGGATAATTGCGTGATGGTCGGTGACTAACTTGTTGTTTACGAGATATTTTGTCGATAACGGACGCATTTTCAGGAGATTTCTTGCCGTTGTTGCGTAATTGCCAACCGAAACAGCCCTTAAACGGTCGGGTAAAGTCGCCACAATATCGTCGGTTATATAACGCGAATCAGTCCGCGGATATGTGACGATTTTATGGCGTTCGTACAGCGACTGCATAAGCGAAAGCGTTTGTTTCGCGGAATACGCGTATTTTTTGTTCGCGTCACGCTGTAATTCCGTCAAATCATACGCGGCGGGCGGCGGCTTATGTTTGTATTGTTTGGAAATTTCCGAAACGATTGCCTGTTTACCGGCAACATCTGACAAAATCTTGTCGGCTTTTGTCTTGTCAAATATTCTTGACTGTCCGTCTTTGCCTTTCCAGACTGCTGAAAACCCGTCAAATTTGGCTCTGATACTAAAATAATCTTTCGGCACAAAACTTTTGATTTCCTGCTCTCTCGCGGTAATTAAAGCGAGCGTCGGCGTTTGTACGCGTCCTGCCGAGAGCTGGGCGTTATGCTTGCAAGTTAATGCGCGGGTGACGTTAAACCCAACCAGCCAGTCCGCCTCGGCTCTTGCTTTTGCCGACAGATACAGATTGTCATAATTGACCGCAGGCTTTAAAGCGGCGAATCCATCGCGTATCGCTTTATCCGTCTGCGATGAAATCCAAAGGCGTTTCGCAGGTTTTTTACAGCCCGATTTTATAAGAATCCAACGCGCCACAAGTTCACCCTCGCGCCCCGCGTCGGTAGCGATAATAATTTCCGAAACGTCCGCTCTGCCTAATAATGCTTTAACGATTTTAAACTGCTTTGAGCTTTCTTTGATTACGACAAGCTCCATTCTTGGCGGCAATATGGGCAACGATTCAAGATTCCATGTTTTATACTGTTCACCGTAGCTTTCGGGGTCAGCAAGGGTCACGAGATGTCCGAGAGCCCATGTAACTATATATTTATTTCCGGAAATACAGCCGTTTTCATGCTGGCGGCAGCCGAGAACTTTCGCAATCTCTTTTGCCACCGACGGCTTTTCTGCAAGAACAAGCGATTTCGACATTTAATACCGGTCTCCTTATCTTTGTTTTTACGATAGGCAATATGAAAAATTTATTGTAGGGCGCGGCTTCCCAGACGCGCCGCCGATAGAACCAATGCGTTATTGACCGCGCCGCCAAACATATTAATATTGGCGTAATTTCGCGGCGTGTCAAGGATGCCATGCCCTACGGACATTGTTTTCTTGTTTCCTAATCGCCTATTTATTCTGATATATTATAGCATAACATAATATTTTTTACAATAATTTTAAAAATATTCAAAAAAGCTGTTGACAAACAGAATTTTATGTGATATAATTCAGTTAGTGACATATATCATTAACTAATTAACTATATAACGGAGGTGTTTAAAATTGAATGACAGCCAGCCGGTTTTTATGCAGATAATGGAAATTATCGAAAGCGATATTATCACGGGGATATATAAAATCGACGACCTGATTATTTCGACGACACAGATTTCCAAAGTGTATTCCGTCAACCCGACGACGGCGGTCAAGGCTATAAGCAAACTCACCGACGCGGGAATTCTATACAAGAAAAGAGGTATCGGCATGTGTGTCGCGGAGGGCGCGAAAGAAAAAATAACAAAACGGCGCAAAGACATTTTTATGAACCAGACGGTTGACGCTCTGCTTGCGGAAGCGGAAACATTGGGGATTTCGATGGACGAACTAATAAACGTTATTAAAAACAGAAAAGGGACAGGTGATATAATTTATGATTAAATTAAAAAACGTAACAAAAAAATACGGCAATACTACAGCTATTGACAATATCAGTTTAAATATCCCGGACAACGGGTTATATTGTCTGCTCGGCAGGAACGGCGCGGGCAAAACTACTCTGATGAAACTGCTTGCCGGGCATATACCCGCCACGCACGGCGATATTATACTCGACGGTAAATTTATTTCTCCGGGCAGTATGCCCGACGGCGTGAACTTTATCGAGAGCAGCTCGGCGCAGTTTAACATGAAAGTATCGGCTCTGATTGATTCCGCCGCAGGACTTCAGGACAGCTTTGATTATGATTTCGCTCAGGAAATGCTCAAACGGCTTGAACTTAATCTCAACAAAAAATACAAGCAGTTATCTTTCGGCATGAAAACTATGCTCACGACTATTATAAGTTTGTCTAACAATTCAAAAGTTATATTGCTTGACGAACCGACGCTTGGTTTTGACGCTATCATGCGCGACCAGTTTAATAATTTGCTGCTTGAAAGTTACAACGCCCATCCAAGAGTTATTATAGTATCGACGCATTTAATCGACGAAATAGCGAAAGTGACCGAACGGCTTATTATCATAAACAACGGCAAAATTCTGATGGAAACGGGTATTGAAGATATTGACGAAAAAGCATATACTTTAACGGGAATGACGTCGGCGGTTTTACCGTTGCTTGACGGGCTTAACTGCATAGGAAAAACAACGATGGGAAGCGTTATGGCGGCGCATATATACGACAAAAGAATCACCCCGCCGGACGGCGTAAATATAGACAGAATATCGTTACAGGATTTCTTTATTAATATAGTTGGAGGAGGGAACAGAAATGAAAAATAAATCTCTTGCGGTCGCGAAGATAAATTTCAAAAATATAAAATTAGCGTACGCTATCACGTTTATCACGATGGGCTGTATTCTGGCGCAGGACATAGTTTATATTATCTTAAGTTTTTTTAACATATATCCCGGCAAAGATAACAGTACGGTCGGGTTCGGCAATTATTTATATCTGATTATTATTTTGGGCGCGATTTTTATACCGTCGATGAATTTTAAAAAGATGATGAATCTCGGCGGCAAACGAAAAGATTTTTTCTGGGGCTGTATTTTAAATTATATAATAATGGCTGCCGTTATGTCATTAGCGGGCATAATATTTTATTACACTTACGAGCAATTTATATTCTCGAATTATTATCAGGGCGGGTTTCCTCTCAATCCTATATACTGGTTCGGCTGGATTGATAACGGTCCTGTAATCGCGTTCTTCCAGCAGTTTGCTTTCCTGTTATTTTTCGCGGTATTTATACACACGCTCACGGCAATACAGGATAAATGGTACGGCTGGGCAACTGATATTATTCTTATCGCGATAATTTCTGTATTTACGCCTATCGCCCCGTTAAGGGAAAAATTGATATGGTTTTTCACCCTTATAATTTTCAATTCAAACGCTTTACTGCAAATTGTTGCCTGTTTAGTATTATCTGCTATAATTTATCCGCTCAACAAAATAATTTTCGCACGAAAACCGTTTTGATGTTTCTTAAATTTATTTTATACTGAAACAAAATAATAAACAACTCCCCCCGTCACTTCGTGAATGATGCGCCGTTTTTTCGTAGGGGCGACCCTGCGTGGTCGCCCTGAAATTTATACCGGCGCAGGTTTTTATCAGGGCAACCACATAGGGTTGCCCCTACTGGCTATGCGCTGTTACGGTGAAAATAAAGAGCATGGATGATTATTTCTTATTTTCAACCTGATATTTTTGCCAGAGCTGTGCCAATACGCCGCCTGTTTCTTTTAAAATTTCAAAAGTGCCGCTTTCAACGATACGTCCGTTTTGGAATACGTAGATATAATCAAACATCGACAGCAGATGAAGCCTGTGCAGAGTGCTGACAATACAGGCTTCCGGAAACGCTTTAAACAACCGGTGATATATATTTGTTTCTGTTATAACGTCCAGACTGCCTGTCGGCTCGTCCAGTAATATCAGACTGCTGTCCCTCATCGCGAAAACGCCTCGTGCCAAAGCAAGCCTTTGCTTTTCGCCGCCGGATAAATTTACGCCGTTTTCACGTATATCAGATTTATATTCTTTCGGAAGATTTTTTACTACTTCATCGAAACAAGCCGTATACGCGGCTGTTTCGATTTCTTTTATTGTAGCGGGAAGCCCCAGCGTGATATTATAATATATTGTGTTTTCAAAAATTTCCGCTTCCTGACTTACCAATGCCGTTATATCGCCCAGTGCGCTTAACGGGAAATCTGTTTTCCCGTCTATTATAACTTCGCCGTCCACAGGCAGTAATCCGCGCAGAATATTAAGGCATGTGCTTTTCCCCGCGCCGCTTTCACCCACAAAAGCAATGCGTTTTCCCCGGTCAAGTCTAATCATATCACAATGAAGCTCCGCCTGCCCGACGCCGTAACTAAAATCAATATTCTTAACCTCAATCGTCCGCCAATTATCAGGAATTGTTTTTTGATATACTGAAACAGATACCGGAGCAGATAAATCATTTTCAAATATTATTGCCGCCGCTTTAAAGTCTTGATACCAATGGATTATTTCTTCATAATCACCGGTGTAAAACCCGAACGCGGTCATCAATATATCGAGATACTGAAAAACCGCCGCCACAGAGCCTACCATTATTGCCGTACCCGCCAGAGACCGCGATAATATATAATAAGCTATCATTCCGACATTCAACGCGACAACAAGCAGAGCGTTTAAGAAACATTTAACTTGCGTAACCCTGTGTTCTTTTCGCACGTGCGGAAATATTTCGTCGGTCCTGTTTTCCAAATCAACGCGGGCGCGTCCTCCTAAACGGAGTACGATAGTTGTTGTGATATTGCTTATGTAATCCATCAGAGCCGCCGCAAGTTTATGAAACAGCTCGTTTTGTGCGCGGTATTCGGGAACGGATTTTTTGTACAGCCATTTCGTTATAAAAACCGATACGATTCCCGTTATACAGCCCACCACAGCCACTAACGGCGATAAAGTCCATAAAAATATCAAAGAGCCGATAAGATTTACGATAACCTCAATATAGGTGTATTGACATTGACCGAACCCGAAAAGAGCGTCGGCGGCTTTATTGATACGGTCAATGACATTTGCCGAATGGTGGTCGTTGTGCCATGACAACGGCAGCCCTTGAAGTTTATCATATGACGATAACAAAAAACGTTTACGGTTGCGAAAAGCTAAATAACGTTCCGTGGAACGGGCTAATCGGTGACCGAGTTCAAAAACGGCGAAACCCGCAACATACCAGACAAGCCATTGCCCCGCCTGATTCAGCGAACCCGATTGCAGGCTGTTGAGAGCCATGGCGAAAGCGTAAGGTTTGCATAACTGCCCGGCAACAGAAAACGTATGCCAGAAAAGATACCATATAACACGCCATTGCTCCGGATAGGCGTATTGCCAGTGTTTTTTAAAAAGACGCAAAAATTCCATAAAAAATCCCTCTCACATAAATACTTTTAAGCCTTATACATATTGCTTTACGCAACCGTATAAAGCCGTGGAGGACCTCGTATGTATTTGGATTTACGTCAAATTCAATGCCATGACATAACAGTTTTCCCCTTTTTGATTTTTGTTTTGTCAGTTATTGCCGATATAGATATTATATCATACAAATAAATATTTTTCAAGCATTCCTTGCATTTTTAAATATTTTTCAAATTCAACCAATGCTTGCTTGAATATTATAGATATTTGATGTATAATAGCAATCATAAAAGCTGAAAATCAGGAGAAATTCAAAATGAAACGAATATTTAAAGCGTACAAAGACTTGCTCGGCATAATATTTGCGGAAGCACCGATAATGGTGGTGATTACTTTTATATGCACAATCGTCAGCGGATTATTAACTCCGATTGGAGTTTATGTGAACCAGAATGTTTTCGACGGGGGACTGGCAGTCGCAAAAAACGAAATGACTTTCGCGAATTATTCTGTTTATCTTGTATTGTTCGTAATTATTGCGCTGTTGCCGTCTGTTATCGGAGGAATTGTGTTTAATTATGTTCAGCCACGTTCGCTTTTGATTTTGCGGACGGCATATAAAGCCCGTATGCTGAAAAAACTCAAAACGATGAAATACGAACACTTCGAGAGTGAAGCATCTGCGGAAATAATTGATAAAGCATATAACAGGGCCGAAAATTCGGCAAGGCATCTCTGGCCCATGTATGTTCACTGGCGGGGAGCTGCATTAAT
>Ga0082212_10005777_pt1 | contig 16791 bp, 15 predicted proteins | sample TergutNt197P3_FD_71548 | JGI IMG/M metagenome (GOLD analysis project Ga0082212, IMG submission 71548) | Neocapritermes taracua P3 segment gut microbial communities from Petit-Saut dam, French Guiana - Nt197 P3 | ecosystem: Host-associated > Arthropoda: Insects > Digestive system > Gut ... | reverse complement strand
TTTCGCGGTTGAAGAAAATCTTGGAACGATACATATTGCGGTTTCAAATCCAGAGGATTTTTTTGCGCTAATTGTTTTGGGCGAGTCTATGCGTGACGCCGGCATACTCGACGGGGACATAGTCGTCGTAAAAAAGCAGCAAACTGCCGACTCTGGGCAGATAGTGGTGGCCTTGCTTGAGGATGAGGCCACTGTCAAGCGGCTTTTGCGAGAAGACGGAGAAATATGGCTCATGCCGGAGAATCCAGACTATGAGCCTATCGACGGCGCCGGCTGTTCGATTTTGGGCGTAGTGAAAAAGGTGCTGCGGGATTTGTAGTGTTGTGTGTTGTTGACAACGTCGGCGATCTGCTCGGCGGCCTCCTGCAATTGCTTTTGAGATGGCCCGCTTATGGTTTTAATGACTATGTGTGGCATTATGCTTCCTCCTTGTTGTTCTTTTTCGCTGTAATTATAACGCCTAGGGGCTGATTTGTCACCATTTTTGTCAATATGCAAACTGACGATGTAAATTTTACCGTTTTGCGTCCGGTATCCCCAGTGGAAACCGGGCATCCAAAAGGCAAGGTTATTATTATCCCGTAGTTATGTAGGTGTGTGGATTTGTAGTTGTGTGGTTGTGTAGTTATGTGGTTATGTGGTTGTACAGGAGTGGAGCAGTTGATTTTTTATTTGCGCTAACTGGCCGCAGGGCATTAATTGGATGCAAGTGGACGCAAGAAAAAAAAAGAGCTATTTTACCGATTTAGAAAAGCATTTTAGGCTTGCAGTAGGGCGTTGAAACGTATATAATCATTGTAAAGAACTCCCAGTCTTTGGATAGAATTGAGAAACGGCTGCTATCCAATACATCAAGTGGACTGCTTCAATATCTTTTTGGAGGGAAAACAGGTATGTACATTTTCACAAACGCGCTCAAGAATTTAACGCGGAACAAGGGCAGAAATATTCTTATGGGGGCTATAATTCTCGCAATCATTGTTACCACAGTTGTATCGCTGATTATCAACACCGCGTCCGAGTCTATTATCGAGGAATACAAAACGCGTTTCGGCGCAAGGGTATTTATCAACCCGGACACTTCAAAAGTCTCTGTCCTGTCCGGCGTACAGTCTGAGCAAACCGTGCCGCTGCCTGTTGTCTATGCGGCCCTTGCCAATTCCGACTGCCTTATGAGCGCGGATTTGTCCTGCCAGGTGCCTTCTGTAAGCGATACGCTTTTAGGCCTGGGCGAGGACGCAGGCGAAGGCGCGATACCGATTTCGCCTGACGGCGGCTCGTTTACAAAATTCCCGACGATGAACGTGAAGGGCTATACAAACCCCGAGCAGCTCAGCGATTTCAGGGAAGGCTACCGGGGGATAACGTCCGGCACGTTCCCCGTAGAAAACAACGAGTGCATCGTCAGCGAGGATTTCGCGGCGCTGAACGGGATCGGAACCGGGGACATAATAGGCCTGGCGCAGGGCATGGTCGCAGACAACCCCTTGTCGCTGAAGGTCGTGGGCGTGTATTTTGATTTGACGCAGAACCAGTTCGGGGACACGACAGGCGCCCCGGCCGCGATAAACGTGCGCAACGATATCATTACGAATTACGAAACGGCTTCCGCTTTCGCCAAGTCGGACCCGCGCGTGGACACGGCCGCGTACTACCTGAAAAGCCCCGACCTTATTGACGCGTTCGAAGCCGAGGCGCGCGCCGCCGGCCTGTCCTACGACTACAAGGTGACGATAGACGAGGTGGCCTATAACAGGGTCGTCGCCCCGGTCCAGGGCATGGCGAAGATAACGTTCACGTTCATGATGGTGGTCCTGGTCCTGGGCGCCTTGATTGTCGTCCTGCTCGCTTCAATGGCCATCCGGGAGCGCAAGTACGAGATCGGCGTGCTCCGGGCCATGGGCATGAAAAAGCACAAGGTCGCTCTCGGGCTGATTTGCGAGAGCCTCGTCGTCACGGCGGCATGCCTGGCCATAGGGCTTGGCGTCGGCGCGGCGGCCGCGCAGCCGGTAACGGATACGCTGCTCGAGGGGCAGGTCGCTGCGGCGGCGGAAGCAGCCGCCAACAGCGGCAATACGAACGCGCCCGACATGATGTACGCCGGGGTGCAGACGGATGTTAACGCGCAGCCGTTGGCGGACCTGGCCGTGGGCTTGAACCCGGGCGTGGTGATAGCCATTGCCCTGATCGCGCTCCTGCTCGCCTTTGTCGCGGGATTGGCGTCGATTCTGAATATTACCAAATACGAGCCGATCAGGATCCTGATGGAGCGGAATTAATGAGGGAGAATTGAGGAAGGGGTTCAATTGTAAGCATATATATTTTTAGCAACATGGCATGCAAACGCGAGGAAGGTTTAAAATGTCAGGCCAAATGCATATTGTCTTTGGGCAGCAGGGCCTGTAAATACGAGAGGTGTCGAGGAGGTGCCAAGCCGTGAGCATTTTAGTTTTGGAAAAAGTGGTCTGAAAATAATAAAAGAAGTTGAACTGGAGAGGTACTGAGGAGGAGCCAAACCGTGAGTGTTTTAGTCTTGGATAAAGTGGCATATAAGTACGAGGGGATGAAGAGGGACGTCCTTAAAGGCGTGAGCGCCGCTTTCGAGGCAGGGAAGGTCTATGCTATCGTCGGGAAATCCGGATCCGGCAAGTCCACCCTGCTTTCGCTGATCGCCGGGCTGGACGTTTGCTCCGGCGGGAAAATCCTGTACGGCGGGGCCGACCTGAAAGAGCTTGACCGGGATGATTACCGGGCGAAGGGCATAGGCGTGATATTCCAGTCCTACAACCTCATTACGACATTGACAGCCGTCGAGAATATCGTGCTGTCCATGAATATCAGCGGGTCAAAAGAGGCGGACAAGAAAGCTTTTGCTTATGCGCTGCTTGAAAAGTCCGGCGTCGACCGCGAAACCGCCGGGCGAAAGATACTGAAGCTGTCGGGGGGCGAGCAGCAGCGCGTCGGTATCGCGCGGGCGCTGGCGCACGACCCGGGCATCCTGGTCGCGGACGAGCCGACGGGAAGCCTGGACGCCTCTACCGAGGACGGGATCCTGAAAATTTTCGCGGCGCTGGCACGCGAAGACGGCAAATGCGTGATAATCGTTACCCATTCTAAGAAGGTCTCATCTGTCGCGGACATTGTCTACAGCCTCAAGGATGGCCAAATGTCCGTGATGAGGGACAAGCGGGGCAAGTAAATGAGTTAAATCGATCCATCTCCAGATACGGGTTGCACTTTATTAAGTCAACTACAGGCACTTCCATATTGGATCCATGATAAAGAATCACACTATCGTACCTCCTGCATTATTTGTGATGATTTTCAAATCATCAACTGCGTCGTCGAAAGACAACAGGTGCTCTGTATCGTAATGCTCAAACAGAAAGTCGATGCCGCCATATGAATCCAGGTACCGAAAAGCTTCCTGTGCGGAAAGGCTCGTCGAACGTGCAAATTCGCTTATGCAAGCGATGACATATGCAAGCAATTTCCGGTCTTTATCTTCCATAGGTTAATTATAATCGACGATGGGAGAAAAATCATCCTCTATGCTTTCCCGCGCGCGGGCGAGAAGGAGCATCGTTGTCCAGTAGTTTTTTTCTGTCGACGCGGCGTGTTTCAGTCCCTTCAGCCCCTTCAGCCGCTCCTCGATCTCGCCGGAGGGAAGGTGCCAGTCGGCGGCGATTCGCCCCCTGTCAATTTGGGACTTCGCGCTTGATACCTGTTTTTCTGACGCGCCGTTCTCCACGAGCCGGCCTGTGACAAGGCCCGCAAGCCTGTCGTATTCCAGGCAGCGGATGGCGCCGGACGCCATGTCTCCCGGCCCCATGTCAAGATAAAGCTTTTCGGCATAAGCGCCTGAGCCGGGAAGGTACTCCGGGCTTTCTGCCGTGGTCGGGACGTAGAGATAGAAAATGCGCTTGGGGATGTTGCCCGGGGTTTTCCGGAGTACGCGGCCAATGCGCTGTATCCGCTGGAGCTCCCCGGCGGAAGAGGAGATGACAACGGCGGCCTCGGTGTCGGGCACGTTCAGCCCCTCGTCGAGCGCGCGGCAGCAGACCAGCATACGCGTACGGCCTTCGCGGTAACGTTCAAGCGAGAGGCTCTTCTGCAGCGGATGCATTGCGCTGTGATAGAGCCCGGCCTTCCCGGGAAAAAGCGTGGAAAGGCCCTCATGCAGCCTGTTCGCCGTCGCGATCCTCTCTGTGAAGAAGATCGTCTTGCATTCCGCCGTCAGTAGCCGCCCAAGTTCCAGGCCGCATACAACGCGCGATTCCGCGAAGACCAGTATGCGTTTCCGCTGAAAATACAGGCGCTTCAGGCGCGCGGCCGCATCCGCCGCCTTGCCGCCCCCCCGGATAAGCTGGTCCAGTTTTCGGATATAGTCCGCAAGCCCGTTTGAAAAGAAATTGGGGCATGCCCTGCGCAAGGCCGCCTCGGCCCACGCGATCCGGTCGGACAGGATATCGTATTCAGACTGCTCCTCGCCCGAGAACGGCACGGCGACATGAAACAATTTATAGGGTGCCGTGATGCTGTGCCGGGTCGCCTCTTCAATGCCGTAACGGAAAAACAGCGGCCCGACAGCGGGCGCTATAACGTCCTTGAACCGCTCCGATTCAGGCGTGGCGGACAGGCCCAGCGAGTATACGCTCCCTTCCGTCGCCTTCGGGACAAAGTCAAAGACATGCGCGTTTTCCCTGCTGCCAAAGTGGTGGGCTTCGTCGCAGACAAGAAAGACCGGGTTGCCGGCCTGGATGTCAGTAAGTATATGGCGGGACACGCAATACCGCGCGGAATTGAGGACATAGACCATGAACGGGCGGTCGGGCGTGTCTTTCCTGCCGCCGAACCACAGCCCGATTTCGCGCTCAGGCATGCCATAAAACGAAGCGATTTCCGATTTCCATTGGTGCGCCAGGAAGACTTGCGGAACTATTATGCGGACCCGCAGCGTTTTACCCGGCAAGCTCTCCTGCAAGCGGGCCGCCGCTTCAAGCGCGAGATGTGTTTTGCCGGCGCCCGTGGCAACGCCCGCGACGCCGCGGCAGCCGTTTTCAAACCAGAGGCGCAGGCAGTCCTGCTGCCAGCGGTAAAGCGTTTTCTCAGCCATCAGCCCACACGGAAGAGCTTTCCCTTTGCGCTGCCAGATGAACAGGCGAACCATTCCATTTTATTCCCAGCCAATATGGAAGACCTGCCCTTTTGTATTCCAACGCCGCATAGACAGCTCGCTGTATTGTATCGTAAAGCGTATTTTTATCCATAGGGGTATGATATAATTTTTTCGGTTTTATTACAAAACAATTACATTGGAGAAGGAGACTACAGGGAATGGATTATGAGGCATTGCACGCGGAATACACTGAAGCGCACGAGCAGCTTAAGGCCTGCGTCGCGCAGCAGCAGAAGCTGCTTAAGCGCATGGAAAGGTTCATGGGGGCGGGCGACCTGAAAAACGCCGTGAAGGATACGGCGGCCCTTGACGCGCTCGCCCGGGACGCGATACCGATAATCGAGGCAATCGCGCAGATAGAAAACGGCGTGGATGTCGGCGAATATTTGGAATCCGGGGATTTCGCGGCGCAGCTTATAGACGCTTGCAAGGAACGCGAAATCGATATAATCGGCGAGGAGAACTCTTACGAAATCTTTCCGTACAGGCTCAGGATCCACGCTTCCGACGAGGAAGTCAAGATCAATGACAGGAAAGTGCCGGGGGTGCGGCCGGCGGCTATCGCGACGATACTCGAAACCGGCAGGAACAAGCTCCTTGCGGTAAATTTCAACGCGGAAAAATTCGCGGCGGAGCTGGCCGCGGCCTACGACGTGGCGGTCGTGCATACAGCGAGGGGCAAGGCGCCCAAGCTGGACGCCGATATATACCTGAGCACCATTTACAAGTATATGGCGCCGATGGCGCGGTTCCGCAGGGAATATGCGCCGCAGAGCTACGCGTTCGACCTGGCGCGCCTCTACAGGGCGGGGGACATTATCCTGGCTGACGGGCGCAGGCTGCAGTTCGGCCCGAGCCGCATTAACAACCGCGCCATCCGCATCCTCGACGCATATGGAAAAGAGTATTTCCTCGCCACCGTCCGTTTCTTTAACGAACAGTAGGGAGGGGGCGTAGTGAACAATAGGCAGAGACCGCAAAATGTTTTATTAGTGACAGGTCGCGAAACGAGCAATAGGGAGGGCCCGCGATGAGTATGGCCGAATATATAACGGGCTTTTGGAAGGCGCAGTATCTGGAGACTTATATAAAGGAAGGCGGGAGCAAGATCAAATTCCTGACAGGCGGGGACGAAGCCGCGCGGTCGCTCGCGCTCGGGGACTATCTGCGCGACGCGGATGCAAGCGGCTACAAAACTGCCTACATCCCGGCCAGGAAAGTCTGGCTGCATGATTTCAAGGATATTTACGTCGCGGTCTTTGACGCGGTGGATTTTGAGAGCTGCCTTCACGCTTGCGCGGTTCGCGTCATAAAGGAGCTCGGCTACGATCCGGGCCTTGTCCCTGACGCGCAGGATTTCGCGTCCTTCCTGATGGCGCACTCAGCCTTTGACCCGTTGACGAAACGCGAAATCCGGGAAAAGCTCAGCGAGATGTTTTTCGGCAATACATGGATAGACAATAATTTTGCCATCAGCGCCGCGTTGATCACGGGAAGCATGCTTGGCTACCCCGCTATAGAGCCTGCCGCAAAAGACCTGCTTTTGGCGTGGCACCGGGGCGAGAAGGAGGCCCGCGTGTCTGCCCTGCGCAAATTGGGCCTTTCGCCGGCCCGCATCTCGAAGAACAACGCGCGGCATATGCTGCGCTCCCTGATAGAAGTCATCCGGATTTCCGGTTACGAGGGGCTGGCGGTCGCGGTCGACAACCTGGAAATCCTGGCAAGCGGATCGGCGCTCGAAGAGATACGTTATACAAAAATGCGCAGGGAGGACGCGTACGAAAGCATACGCGAATTGATCGACGGGATTGATACTTTCTCGCATTTCATGCTCGCTTTCGCGTTCGGCAAGGAGTTGATCGATGACGAGGTCTGCGGTTTCAAGTCCTATCAGGCCTTGTGGATGCGCATACAAAACGAGATAGAGTCGGGGCGGATCAACCGCTTCGCGGACATTATAGACATAAACCGGGCAGGACAGGAGGCTACAGCAAATGGCTGATTTTGAATCGCGCAGGATAATCGAAGCGCTAAGGTCGGGGATTTCATCGCACGAAGTCGGGCTGTATTTCTCTTCGGCGCGCCCGAAGATCATGCGGGAGATACAGGATACGCTGGATCGCGTCGCGTCGGACGGCGCCTCGGGGGGCCGCGTCATCACCGGGAAGTACGGCGAGGGCAAGACGCATCTTTTGAATACCGTGCGCGGCATCGCGCAGGCGCAGAACATGGTCGTGAGCGTCGTGACGGTCAGCAAGGAGACACCGCTTTCAAACGCCGCCCTGCTCTACGCGAAAATAATACAGGGGACGTACTTGCCGGGTTATTTGCAGCCGGGCATCGCGCCCGCGCTTGGCCGGTTGTCGCTGACCTCGCCGCCCGTGCCTTCGCTGCTGGAATACTCGCTCACGCATTTGATGACGGGCAAGATTTATTATTTGCTGAAATCCTTTCTTGGCACTCAGGACGACGAGGAAAAATACCTGCTAAGGGCCGATTTCGACGGCGATTTCATCGCGCCTGCGTTGCTGCGCAAAATATACCGGCGCATTTTCGGCGAAACGGCAATAATGAACAAGACCTTTATTAAGACAAAGCATTGTTTTGACTATATAGCGTTCCTGTCCAAATGTTTCCGCATGCTCGGCTATTCCGGCTGGGTAATACTCTTTGACGAGGCCGAACTCATTGGCAGGCTTGGCCGGGTATCGCGGATGAAGGCGTATCTGTCGATGCATGCTTTTTTGAAGCCTGGCGAATGGGAAGGCGTCTATTCGATCTTTGCCATGGGCGCTTCGTTCATCCCGGACGTCGTGGAGGCAAAGCAGGAGTATCTCGCCGCCGAGCAGAGCGAAAGGCTTTTCCCGGCAGAAAAGGAATGCGTCAATGAGGCCCTGGCCGAGATAGAGAACGCGACGCAGCTTACGCCGCTGACCCGGGAGGAGACCGCCGAGGTCCTGGCGAAAATCCTCGTCTATCACGGGCGGGCCTTCGACTGGGAACCCGTAATGGAAAAGGACGATTTCATGCGCATGACAGATCCTTACGGGTATCTTTTGCGGACACGCATCCGTGCCGCGATCGAAATGCTGGACCAATTGTACCAGTACGGGGAGATCGGGGATATCCAGGTAGGCGAGCTGGGGGATATCCGGTTCACCGAGGAAGAAGGCGCCTCCCTGGACGAGTTCGTGTGAGCAGCGCTTACAGGAGCGGCGAAAGGGGTTTCGTTCAGCAGTCGGGGGTTCAGTCTGGCCGTTGAAGATTCGGTTTAGAGCCGAAGGTTCGGTTCAGCAGTCGTGGGGGGGGAGACCAACGAAATGAAAGACAGGTTGATTGAAATATGGAAAAACCGGCGGAACAGGTACGCGATCATAGGCGCGGCTGCCGCGGTTGTTTGTGTCCTGGCATTGCTTGGGGCGAGCAGCCTGATGCACCCGGCCCCGGTGCCGCCCGACGATGCCGGCGAGGGATATCAGGCGGAGCCGGAACCGCCGGCGCCGGAGCCGCCCGAGCCCGAACCGGAGCCTGAGCCGTTATTCTCCGCCGATGAGTTGGCCGCGCTCAGCGAAAGGATCGATGGCTCGACCGCCACGATTCCGCTGACAGAGGCGATTTACGATTTTTTCGGGCAGGGCGAAAGCGCGCCCCAACACAAGACAACGCCGTTTGCGTATCAAAGCCTGATCGATAGAGAAGCAAGCCTCATATTCGTGACCTACCCGTCGGAAGACGAATTTGGGCGCGCGGAGGAAGAGGGGGTCAAGCTTGAAATCGTGCCTGTCACTAAAGACGCGCTGGTTTTTCTCGTAAATATCGACAACCCGGTCGAGAGCGTTACGACGGAGCAGCTCAGGGATATCTACACGGGAAGAATAACGAACTGGAGCGAGGTCGGCGGCCTTGACGAAAGCATTATCCCTTTCCAGCGAACCCCTAACTCCGGCAGCCAGACATTGATGCTCAAGCTGCTGATGGAAGGGAAGGAGCCTATGGAACCTCCCGAAGAGTATATCCAGGAGCAGATGGGAGATCTCGTCGACGCTGTGTCCGCTTACGACAATTCGCGGGCCGCCCTTGGCTATTCCATGTTCTATTATGTAAACAATATGTACGGCAACAACCGGTTCAAGCTGCTCGCTGTCGACGGCGTGAAACCTGTCCGCGATACCATTACGAAGGATGAATATCCTATGGGGACCGGATATTATGCCGTTATCCGGGAAAACGAGCGCGCCGGCAGCGTCGCGCGCCGGCTGATAGGCTGGCTGCTTACGGACGAGGGGCAGGCAGTCGCCATCAAGGCAGGCTATATCCCGCTCAGGCCCATTGAGGGCGCCCTGCCGGATACGGACATAGACCCTGTCTACCTCGGGGATTACACGAATTCCAGCGGCACCGGCGGCACTGTCTGGAAAGGGTGGGACGCCAGGGAAGAGCTTGTGACAAACGGCGTCAAGAAACCGCTGTCTGCCGTATTCTACGACGGTTTTAATTATATAGATTACATTAACACCCACATCGCGGACGAGCTTCAGGCCCTGGGGCAGCTCATCCCGGGGGTGAATCTTGCCAAGCCGGTTGTCAGCATGCCGGAGGCGCAAGACGTCGAGGATAGAATTAACGACGAGCTGCAATCATGGATAAGCGGGTTCAGAAGCGATAAGGAGGCAATCCGGCAGATCGAATGGAGAGCGAAGGAAGTGTACGAACGCGCAGAGGAAGGGGGATGGAGCGATTTCAATTATATCTTTGAACCATATATCGGTTACTGGAAAAACTACATTACGGCCTTCTATTCCCTTAGCGGCGACGAAGGCATCGGCGGCGCCGGGCCCCTGATGTTCTCGATATGTTTTGATATCGATACAGGCGAGCGGGTAAACCTTGCCGAAAAGCTTCCGGACAATATCGATTTCAGCAAAGCCTCATGGGTAGTAACCCCGATTCGGCAGACCGAGGGCGGGCAGATTGGCGGCGAAGCCGTGTCGGGAAGCCTTGTGCCGGCGCCCGGCTCGGTTATTACAAACGCTGTTATGTGGGGCAGCACGATGATAATATATGTTACGGAACCTGATGGCGGGATGTTGGAATGTTTCTTTTCGCCGGAAGTGTTTTGAATAATATATAGAAGTGTTTTGAGCAATATATATATGAAGGGTTGAATAGATTGTGAAGAAGACTTACTTTGGACTAAGCAAGACGGCTATTACGATTTGCATTGGCATCCCGTGCATAATAATGATACTGGATTTTATTTACTCGGGAGTGCTAAATCCGTTCAGCACGTTGTTCTTGATTATCATAATGATCTGTTTTGCAAAACTCATTAAGTTTATTATTGCTAAAACGAGGAAGAAATAAGGCCGGGTGTTCCGCGAGAAGAAGAAAACAGGCGAAGCGAGTAGCGGCATGGATCGAAATACAGGAGGCAGGCGGCGCAGTGAGAAATGGTGGGGCAGGCGGCGCAGTGAGAGGCGGCATGGGGCATATTACAGGAGATGATTGACACAGTGGGAGGCGGTTTGCGCCGCAGTGAGCAGCGGAATGGGGCAAAGCACAGGAGGCGATTGACACAGTGGGAGGCGATTTGGAGAAAAGCGGCATGGGGAAAAGCGGCAGGGCGCGCGGCGTCTTCTCCGCGCTCGCGGCGGGGTGCTTTTGGGGCTCGGTCGGCGTCTTTGTGCGCATCATGACCGGCTTTGGTTACAGCCCGCTGACAATCCTGTTCGTCCGGGTGTCCATCGGCTTTGCGATACTCTTTGTCGTGCTGATCGTTACCGGCAAGAGGGATTTGCTGTATATGCGGCTGAAAGACCTGTGGTGCTTCATCGGCACGGGCGTGTCAAGCGCGATACTGCTCAACCTGTTTTTCAGCCTGTCGACATTGATGAACTCGCTGTCGCTCGCGGCGATACTGCTTTCGACAGCGCCGATTTTTGTGGTCATGCTGTCCGCGCCGATTTTCGGCGAGCGCGTCACTTCGGTCAAGATACAGGCGCTTGTCATATGCTTCGCGGGCTGCGTCCTGACGAGCGGCATTGTCGACAACGGGGCGGTCTTTTCTGCGAAGGGCGTCATTATCGGCCTGATCGCGGGCGCCGGCTACGCGCTGTACAGCATCATGACGCGCTTTGCGCTGAACCGCGGCTACGATTCGCTTACCATAAATGTATACAGCTTTGGCATAGGCGCGCTCGTCAGCATCCCGTTCACGAACTTCGCCCTGATCGCGGCGACCGTCTCGGCCGAGCCCGGAAAGATGGCCGTCTTCCTGGTCCTGCATACATTATGCACATCGCTTCTCCCGTACATGCTCTTTACGTACAGCATGAAATTCATGGACACTGGCAAGGCGGCAATCCTCGTGTCCATCGAGCCCGTCGCGGCGACGGTGTTCGGAATCGCGTTTTACGGCGAGATCCCTTCGGCTGTTTGCGTGGCCGGGATCGCCCTCGTGCTTTTCGCTCTCGTCCTGCTCAACGTGCCCGGGGGGCTTGCCGCTCTGCCGGGCGCGGCGAGATCGCTGCGACGGCGCTGAACGATGGCTGTCTGAGATACTTCCGGGCGCGGCGAAATAATGTAGCTTGCAAGCAAATATGGATTTTTTAGCAGTTTTTTTCGATAATCGGCGGTTTTCATGCCAATTATGGCCGCTTTATCCGATTTTACCCGTTTTTTCGCCTGTTTTTAAAGAAAAAACGCCGATTATCGCAATTTTTTGCTAAAATTTCAGTTTTACCTTGTCGTGCAATCTATAAATGGTGAATGTTCCAGGCATAATTCCATGCACGAGTTCGATTCATGCAGATTTATTCGCGGTTTCCAGCCAATGTGCCACTGAGCTACAGATAAACAGATAAACTGCCAAACCATTAGGCTGTTTATGCCCTATGGCCCTTCCGCGAGGAGGCGCGGGATCATTTCCTTGAAATTCAGCAGGAAGGCGGAAATCGGCTGGCAGGCCTTGAGGGACGCAGGCCTTTGGTCATAATAACGGGATTGTATCTCTGACAGTATCTCGCCCTCTGGCTTCCCTTCGGCGGTAAGGCGGAAGACGAGGTCTTTCGTTTCAACGATGGCTTCTTTCTGCCTTTGAAAGAACTCCACTACGTCGGCGCCGGACAGGCAGCCGGTGTGCGGGACAACTATGGTTTGCGGCCTGGCTCTTTCGGCCCGCTCCACGGCCGCAACCGAAGATTTCCAGCTGACGATGAACGCCGGCTCGACAGTCATTGGCTTTCTTTTCAGCATGACGCCCGTGGTTTCGGACAGGACCAGCAGGCCTTCGCCGGGAAACCAGTAGCTAAGCGAATCGTTTGTATGCCCTGGCGTTTCCCATACCTCGAAGAAAAAATCCCCTGCGTTTATACAATCCCCGTCCGCAGGCACGCAGTCGATTTCGTATCCGCTGACGTCTTCGTCCGATGCTTCAAGCGTCCCGCCGGCCAGCGACGCAGCCGCGCGGTTGAGCCTCCGCATGGCTCTCAGCGCGCTCTCCTTTTGAAGTATATCCCGCGCGTGCGCCGCCGCATAGACGGTCGCGTCCGGGAAAGCGGCCTTGACGCGGGCAAGCCCGCCAGCGTGGTCATAGTGGCTGTGCGTTATCAGTATGCCGCACAGAGGAAGCCCGCCCAGCCGCTCCCCCAGCTCTTCCGCCAGGGCCTTGCCGTAATACGGAAACCCCGTATCTACAAGGATGGCCGAATGCTCCGCGCGAATCAGCCACGCCACACCGCCGCCGGCCCCGACTCTTTCAATACAAAAACTATTCGACATTTTCCTACTATACCATAAGGAGGAGGAGCCGTTCGAAACCACTGAAAAAGTACTGCACTGACCCTCCTTCCAAACACGGTTGTTCCGGGCGAAAGAAACCCATTGCCGGAAATGTAGCACTTTTCCGCTGCATTCCTGGCAGCGGCGAGGGCCGTGAAGGGAAGGAAGGAAGTTTCCCGTTTCGCTCGAAACGTCCCCATTGTATCCCCCATTGTGTTCCCCTTTGTCTTTCTCTTTTGTAGAAAAAATCGCAAAATGCGTCGCAATGCGAAAGCGAAACTGATAGACTATGGCTGGTAGTTGCAATAGAAACAAGAAGGGAGATAGTTGCTATGTTATTGTCACCGTGCGGGATAGACTGCGAAAGCTGCGAGTTTGACGACAGTTGCAGCGATTGCCACAGTATCGAGGGAAAGCCATTTTATCTGAAGGATTTCGATGTCGACGTGTGCCCTATGTATGATTGCCCCGTCAACAAGAAGGGGTACAAGACCTGCGCCGAGTGCCCGGAGCTTCCCTGCCAGATCTATTATGACTGGAAGGATCCGAGCATGACGGACGAAGCGCATATTGAATCCATCAACGAAAGGGTGAAAACCCTCAAAGCTTCGCTGTAGGGGTTCCCGGGGCAGATCGTCATGAAAGAGAAGACCTGGACAGATGAACAGTTGATAAAGAAAGTCAACCGGATGAGGAGCATGATGGCATTCCTTGCGCCGAAGGCTTTGAAGAAACAAAAAAACCATATCGGCAAGGAAATGTTTTTGGAGACGGACGAGGGGAAGGTACGGGTGCTGGCATACAATCTCGACAAGCCGGAGAAACTGCCTTTGTATATCAATATCCACGGGAGCGGGTTCACCATGGGCAATGCCGAGATGGACGACCCCTTCATGATGGACATCGCGGAGGGCGCCAATGTCAAGATCGTCAGCATCGACTACAGCCTCGCGCCCGAGGCGCCTTTCCCGAAGGCGCTGAACGAATGCTATGCCGTCGTGAAATACGCGGCGGGGCATGGGGACGAGCTGGGGATCGACGCGGGCAGGATAGCCGTGGGCGGCCATAGCGCCGGCGGCAATTTCACCGCCGCGATCTGCCTCATGGACAATGACAGGAAGCAGCTCGACATCAAGTGCCTGGTAATGGACTACCCGCCGCTGGACGTCTACACGGACGCCGGCGAGAAGCCGCAGCCAAAGGGCTCGCTCCCCGTGTCGATGTGCAGGATGTTCGACGCCTGCTACCTGAACGACAGGGAAGGCCGGAAGAACCCGCTTATCTCGCCCGTCTTCGCGACGACAAGCCAGCTGCGGTCTTTCCCTCCGACACTTGTTATCACGGCAAGCGGCGATTCCCTGTGCGGAGAGGGGGAACGTTTCAAGGACATGTTGATCGAGGCCGGGGTGGACGTCTCTTATGAGCGTTTCAACGGCCCACATGGTTTCAACCTACGGAAAAGCGAAGAGTCCGACCGGTCGTGGCGGATGATAATCGGCCACCTGAAACGCTATCTTTGGGATTGAAGAGGCAGAGGACGCACAAAGGCTGCGAAATGTTGAGCCGCAATAACCCGAAGCGCTATCTCTGGAAGTGACGACAGGCCACCTGAAGCATTGTCTCCGGGATGAAACAGGCTGGCGCCATACTGTTATCGGCGGAGGAATCGTTTACTACGTTTTGCGATAAGAAAGGGTGTAGGGACAGCAACGTCAAAACGGCTGCTCCTGCATAGAGGGAAGCAATGCCAAAATTACTCTATCAAAAACATGGCAGCTACCGCCTGATGGCTGACGACGGCCGCGTCGTCTATGTCGATCCGTACGCGGGCAAGGGCTATGATCTGCCTGCGGACATCATCCTCGTCACGCACGGGCACAGCGACCACAACAGGATAAAGAAGTGCGCGCAAAAACCGGGCTGCCGCGTCATCACGAACGAGGAAGCCCTGGCGAGCGGCGAACACAATAGCTTCGATGTGGGCGGGATCCTGATCCAGGCCGTCGAGGCGGGGAACCGCAACCACGACCCTGCGAAGTGCGTCGGGTATATCGTCACGCTCGACGGCGTCAAGGTCTATGCGAGCGGGGACACGTCGAAGACCAGGCAGATGGAGACATTCGCCGCGCTCGAAATAGACTATGCGCTCTTCCCGTGCGACGGCCTCTTCAATATGGGGCTGGAGGAAGCCGCCGAGTGCGCGCGGCTCGTCGGCGCGAAGCGTAATATCATCATCCACCCGAAACCCGGCGAGTCAATCCGCAAGAAGGCCGGGGAGTGGGACGCGCCGGGAAAGCTGGCCCTGGAGCCGGGGGACGAGATCGAGCTTTAGCTTGCTCCGGCGGCGGGAGTGCGTTACTTGATTTGCATCAGCTCTGCCACTTTCAATAAGTAGTCCCTGCCCCAGATATCAAGCTTGGCCGGGTCACGGGCTCAAGAAGGGCAATGATATAGGGCGAGGATATTATGGGGTTTATATCAACAGAAGAACTAAAAAATCACGTCGGCAGTTTGTTATTGTTATTGGTTATTGTCGTATTTATACTGTCAGGATGCGGCAATGGCGCCGCATCGCCCCGGGAGACCCCGGAAAAGGAAAGCGCCGATGCGCGCGACCCGGAAGATATGGGCGTTCACGAGGATGGGGGCATTGATGGGAATATGGATATCCGGGACAAGAAAGCCCTGATAATCGGGACATGGCATGACAATTCCTGGATTCCGCCGGGATATGGGTGGCGTTATCATTTTTATGAAGATGGCAGTTACTTGCTGGAAAACGCGGCCGGCGGCGTAACAAGGGAACTCAGCGAAACCGGAACCTGGAGTATTTCAGAGAACACGGTGGTATTGAGCATAAGCAGCAAAACGGCAGTCGAAGGCGGGGAAGAGATTGAAACGCTTTTGTCTAACGGGCATATTCAACGCTCCCTCGTTAATGGGATGATAAAGGTCTTCGAAACAGCCCCGCCCGCAAAGGAAGAATATTTGATTAATAATCCTTTTCAGGCCACTGAGGAAAACAGCGAAAAGAGAACAATGTTTGCCAATGGGAAGAAATTCTGGAAAGTTCACGACAACCCAAACGCTTATTCAAATAAAGGGCATTTCAATGATGGGGATGCTTATCGATTGACGACGGATGAAAGGACAAAGCTGATAGGGACGTGGCATTCCTGGCACATGATACCTTCGCAATACGACGAGCGTTATCATTTTTATGATGATGGGACGTATATACTGGAATACAGCAATTATGACAGTGAAAACAGGGTACTGAGTGAGTCGGGGGAGTGGAATCTGGATAATGGCATATTGTCCTTGATTGTTCACGGCAAAGTTATTATTGAAGGAGGGGAAAAAACAGCAGAACCACTATTGGCCGGGGATTTGAATGAATACGCCATAGTAAACGGAATAATTCGAGTGGTTGAATTAGACGCTCCTGAAACCGAAACTTACCCTGTTGTGCCATCGCCTCCAAAAGATGACGCTTCCGGTCCGGCCTTTGAAAAAGACAAGGAAGACGAGTACTCGTACGGTTACTGGACTATGCGCCTTAACGGGGCAAACTATTGGAGGCTTACGGACGATCCCGACTGTTATCACGATGGTTTTTTCGAGGACGGGGATGTATATTCGCCTTGGCCGTGAACCGTGCCCTCTTTATCCCCCATCCCCCGGGCACTTTTCAAGTTTTTTTGTTTTCGGGGTATTATATGGCAGTTTACATATATAATATGGTTTGTAAGGCGAACTGGCACGTAATTATTTGGACTGAAGGAGAACGGAATGGACATCAAGGATCGGGTATTTGACGAGCACGAGATCAA
>Ga0082212_10005776_pt1 | contig 16792 bp, 14 predicted proteins | sample TergutNt197P3_FD_71548 | JGI IMG/M metagenome (GOLD analysis project Ga0082212, IMG submission 71548) | Neocapritermes taracua P3 segment gut microbial communities from Petit-Saut dam, French Guiana - Nt197 P3 | ecosystem: Host-associated > Arthropoda: Insects > Digestive system > Gut ... | reverse complement strand
CAAAAGACGTGCTGAAAGAAGCATTGATGGAGTTTGACGGTACGGTCATTGTTGTTTCGCATGACCGTGAATTTTTAGACGGATTGGTGAATAAAGTATATGAATTCGGCAACCAACAAGTGAAAGAACATTTGGGGGGTATTTACGAGTTTTTGGAGCGAAAAAAAATAGATACGTTGCAGGAATTGGAACGCAAAACTACCTGTTCGACAGAAATGATGGAATCGCGTGCACAATTTTTGTCGTCCAAATTATCTTATGAAGCCCTGAAAGAACAAAATCGCGCTTTGAAAAGAATCGAAAAAGCGATTGCCGATGCGGAACAGCTGATTGAACGGTTGGAAATCGAAATCACTGCATTGGAAGAGCAGTTGGCTACTCCGACCGGCGCTTCCGATGTAATGTTATATGATAAACATGAGGAATTAAAGCAACAACTTGCCCGGATAATGGATACCTGGACTGAAAAAATACTTGAGCGGGAAAATCTTCAAATCATGAATGGTTAAAAATGCAGATTCATTTAGCTGTCCTGTATGGTGGGTTATGAGTCATAAGTTACAAATTATCCGTCTCGCCGATTTGCAATCCGGCAACGAGAAATATGTGATATCACATGAGATTCCTCCACTATGGCCGGAAATATATTCACATAACTGTTTACAACAGGCTTCTTTTTCTTTTGTGTCCGGTGGCGGGTCGGAATAAGTTTTTTGTGACAATTATTAATATGTTTGTGGGCCAGCAAAACGCGTAATAATTAGTGGTTAACGACTAACGATTAGTGGTTAATAATTGTAAATTGAATATAATTTTTCGTAATTCATAATTCATAATTTATAATTCGTAATTGATAAACATTATCTTTGCATTCGATTATGGGACGAATCATTGCGATTGATTATGGACGGAAGCGTACCGGACTGGCTGTTACGGATATGTTGCAGATTATAGCGAACGGATTGGCCACTGTACCCAGCGGCGAAGCAATTAGTTATTTAACTGACTATACTTTAAACGAATGTGTTGATTTGTTTATCGTGGGTTATCCGAAACAATTAAACAATGAGCCTTCGGAAAATCTGAAATATGTGGAGGCGTTTGTCAAAAATCTAAGCAAAGCATTGCCGGATATCCCAATAAAATATTACGACGAACGTTTTACGTCTGTCATGGCGCATCAAGCCATGATCGACGGAGGACTGAAAAAAAAGAAACGGCAGGATAAGAAAACAGTAGATAAAATCAGTGCCGTATTGATTCTTCAAAATTATTTGGAAAGGACAAAATATAATTACGATTTTAGATTTTAGATTTACGATTTATTTAAGAATTTAGAGATTTTAAAGAAAATAATTTTCAACTTTCAATTAGTTATGATTTTACCAATCTTTACATACGGCCAGCCTGTCTTAAGGGAAAAATCGGAGCCGGTAGCCAATGATTATCCGGATTTGCAACAACTCGTAAAGGATATGTTCGAAACAATGTACAAAGCCGATGGAATCGGGTTAGCTGCGCCACAAATCGGACTTCCGATCCAATTATTTGTGATCGATGCGGATGCTTTAGCAAAAGATCATCCTGAATGTAAGGGATTTAAAAAAGTCATGATCAATCCCGAAATCGTTGAAACAAAGGATGAAACCATTTCATTGGAAGAAGGCTGTTTGAGTTTTCCAGGAATTCATGAAAAAGTTTCCCGCTTTGCAGGTATCACGGTAAAATATTCCGACGAAAATCTCAACCTTCATGAAGAAACGCTTGAAGGATTCACAGCCCGTGTGGTGCAGCATGAATGTGAACATTTGGCAGGAGGGGTATTTATCGACAATATTTCACCCATACGTAAACAGTTGAATAAAGGAAAATTAAATAACATTATCAAAGGAATAGCCAAGTGTTCTTATCGTACAAAAACAGTAAAGAAACAGTGAAAAGGATTGGTTTATTTTTACTTTTTCAACTATGTATGCTGTCGTTGCCGGCACAGGTGAATACCGACAGGGTGATGGCTATCGGGCGAAATGCGCTTTATTTTGAAGATTATATCCTATCCATTCAATATTTCAATCAGGTAATTAGAGCCAAGCCCTGGTTAGCGGAGCCTTATTTCTACCGGGCGATAGCCAAACTCAGCCTCGATGATTACAAAGGAGCGGAAGAAGATTGTTCATTGTGTTTAGAGCGAAATCCCTATTATTGGAGAGCATATTATGCACGTGGAATAGCCCGTCAAAGTTTGGATATGTTCGAATTAGCAGTGAAAGATTATACAAGAGGATTGGAACTTAGTCCAAATGACCGTCCCATGATGTCAAACAGAGCGATTGCATATATCCAGAAAAAAGAATACGACGCGGCTGAAACAGCATTAGACGAATTGATCACGGCTTATCCCAAATATTCCTTTGGTTACCTTACGCGAGGCTCCATGTACATAGAGAAAGGCGATACTGCGCGGGCGTTGATTGATTATGATAAATCAATTGAGATAGACCCTTATTATGCTCCCTGTTATGGCAATCGTGCGATTATCCTGTACCAAGCTAATCGGTTAGAGGAGGCCTTAGCCGATTTGAACGAGGCAATTCGTCTGAGTACACGTGAGAGCGGATATTATATTAACAGAGGCTTGGTACGTTATCAAATGAACGACTTGCGCGGAGCAATGGCAGATTACGACCAAGTGATTGAGATGGATAGCCGAAACTTGATTGCCCGTTTCAACAGAGGACTATTGCGTTTTCAGGTGGGTGACAATAATCGTGCTATCGAAGATTTCGACATAGTAATCGAAATGGAACCGGATAATTATATGGCTTATTATAATCGTGCGTTGTTAAACCATGAGACAGGTAATTATGCAGGAGCAGTACATGATTTTGATGTGGTCTTGAATCAGTATCCGAATTTTATGCCGGGGTACTTGAGCCGATCCGAATCCAAACGTGCAATGAACGATATTACAGGCGCTGACCGTGATTATTGGAAAGCAGTCGAATTGGACGAAAGCAACAGAAGAGGGCAAAGAACTGTCATTGCTTCAAACAATACAGGCAACACCATTCAGGATGAGGAATTAGAAGAAGAAGACCGTACTCGTGAACAATCCGACAAAAACATTGATAAATTTAATCGCTTAGTAGTTTACGACAAAGAAGAAGAACAGCGGAACAGATACCAAAGCGAAGTTCGAGGGCGTGTGCAGGACAGAAATGTGCAGATTGATATAGAGCCTGCATTTGTCTTGAGTTATTATGAAAGAGAGCAGCAAGTCAATGGGCGTGTCTATTACGATAAAGCGATTGATGCGTTTAATGCACGTATGGTATTAGCATGGAAATTGTTGATTACCAATCATGAAGTAGCTCTGACTGAAGAACAGATTGCCATTCATTTTGCATCGATCAACGACTATTCGGCCGGAATCGAAAGAGATCCCCGAAATCCGGATTTATACTTCGGAAGAGGAATGGATTATCTGTTAGTACAGGATTTTGTCGAGGCGATCGATAATTTCAATAAAGCCATAGACCTGAATCCTTCCTATACAATGGCTTATTTTAACCGCGCTGTGGTAAGATATAAACAAATGGAATACAGCCAGTCGCTTACATCTACCAATCCGAACGAACTGTTTTTAATGAATCTACCCACAGGAAGAGGTAATTCGATATTGCCAACTACCTCTATACAAGTCGATTTGGCAAGTAACGAGGTAAGAGATAATCGTGCTTTTGAATACGAATTGATACTTCGCGACTATGAGATTGTGATTCAGCAAAATCCTGATTTCGTTTTTTCGTACTTTAACAGAGGCAATATTCGTTGTTTTCAACGCGATTACAGGGCAGCAATTTTAGATTACAATGAGGCAATAATGCGTAATCCCGATTTTGCTGAAGCCTACTTTAACAGGGGATTGTCGCGTTTATCCTTGGGTGATACAGACCGGGGAATAGCCGACCTGAGCAAAGCAGGCGAATTAGGCATTATGAATGCATACAATATAATCAAACGAATGACTAACTAATCAATTACGAATTACGAATGAAAAATTACGAATTTTCATTAATGTTAATACGCACACATTGTTTTGGTTTTCCGAAAGGAAGTAACTTGAATTTCATTTGTATGATTTCTAAATAATTAAATATATTTTTTTGCAAGCAGCTATAATTAAAATCCTTGAACTATTCGTAATTCGTAATTTTTAATTCGTAATTGAAAAAGTAACTATGGCACTAAAACGTTTTGGAGTTTCATTGGAGGATGATTTATTGGAATCATTGGACCGGTTTGTAGATAATAACGGATTTGCAAACCGTTCTCAGGCAATTCGTTTTTTAGTTGAAAAGAATGTGGCGGAAAGCAAATGGCAATGCAACCATATTGTTGCAGGTACAATTATTATTATGTACAACCATGAGAAAAAAGAAATAGCTGTAAAAATAGCCGGCATTCAGCAACACTATCGAGATGTGATTCTTTCTTCTTCACAGTATTACCTGAATGAAAACTTCTGCTTGCATATCGTTACAGTCAACGGTATGGCGCAAACATTGACCGAACTATCTGATCGTCTGATTACTATCAAGGGAATCAAACATGGCAAATTGGTAATGAGCCGTGCCGATTGATTGTCGTAACGATTCAGCCCTCTCAAGATAGCACGTTATATTCCTTCCGGCGTATTTTTAACGTGGGATGAATTTAGAAAAACACAAGCATAAAATCAGTATTTTTATGCTTAAATTTAAAATTTTCAATACCTTTGTAGTGATTTTTGTGGAAAAAAACTAAAGCGTTAGCTTTTTATTTTTGTACTTGAAACTTAGGAAATTTCAGTTACACCAAGAGTAGATAGCCGGACGCTCACGCCTTATTCGGCGTGGGCTACTCTATTTGGTGTAAAGGTATCCTAAGGCCTCAAGTACAGATAAAGTGACAGTCCCACGCTTTCTTTATTTATAATAACCTCACTTTCGGGACTTGGAGTGAAAAAGAAAAATTCACTAACAGAATAAAACAGCTATATTTATGAGATGTAAAAATTGCGGTTGGGATAATCCCGAAGGACATAGCAGATGCGAAAAATGCAACGCTTCATTGAGTTACTTGATTGATGAAGAAATTCCCCATTCCGGATATGCTTCGGAAGAATTTGATCCTAAGGCTACTTTGATCGGTTGTAGCGCTTGCGGATATCCGGTAAGACCGACCGAAACGGAATGTCCTGTATGTGGTCATGTTTTTTCCGGTTATAACAAAGAAACGGTAAAGACTGATGATACGGCAAAGAAAAAACGTGCCGCAGGTACTATTATTCAGGGAGTTGCCTCTGATAAAGATTTTGGTAATATAGAAAGAAAAAGATTAGCAGGTTTTTTGGTAACTTACAGTAATGCGCCGAACGGTGAATTTTTCCCGCTCTACGAAGGGAAAAACATCATCGGACGTGATCAGTCTGCGCAGGTATGTTTGCAGGGAGACTCTAAGATATCGGAAAAGCACTTTTCCATTCTTTACAGACCCGTTGATAAAAAATTCAAATTCAAGGACGAACAGTCGAGTAATGGTACCTTCGTTAATGAAGAACTTAGAGATGAAGGGGAGTTGAAAAATTTAGATGAAATCCGGATCGGGACTACCCGGTTGCTTTTTATGGAAATACCACAAACAGCATTAGCTTGATGGCATAGCGTATGAAAGAGATAGCGGAACGGTGTGATTTTCGAACAGGAGCGTATATTGGTGAAAAATATGCGATCGAAAAACAATTGGGTGAAGGTACTTTTGGAATAGTATTCAAGGTAAAAAACCGGAATTGTGGCCAACGTTTTGCACTAAAATTATTCAAATTTTGGGAATTGCCTGTACAACAGCGACAAATAATGTCTTCGCGGTTTCAAATGGAATACGAAACCGGACAGATTAAGAGTAATTACCTGGTAAGCTCGGTCGACTGTGGATTTGTCAAAGGAAACCCTTATATCGTCATGGAGTATTGCCCCAACGGCGATTTACTGAAATTAGTAAACAAGCGCCGGCATATTGATTTGGTAAAAATCAGCAGGGAAGTACTGTTGGGATTGCAGGATTTGCATCGTTGCGGTAAGGTTCATCGTGATTTAAAGCCCGAAAATGTATTAATCAAAGCAGACGGAACAGCCGCCTTGACCGACTTTGGTATTGCAGGCGACAGGCAAAAACGAATAACCGTTACGGACTTGTTCGGACGGCCTGCCGAAATTGCGGGCACAGTCGCCTATATGGCTCCCGAACAGGCAAAGCCGAAAAACAGGGAAGTAACCGTATTGCCAACTACCGATATTTTTGCTTTTGGCGTGATGATGTATCAATTGATTACCGGCGAATATCCTTTCGGGCCGTTAAAAAATGAAGACGATATGGTTCGATATATTCGGAATGTCAGGGAGGGAAATTGGAATCGTAACTATTTAATTGTCAGTCCGGTCGGGAAAAAGTTTGACAACGTGATTGCCGGATGTCTGAATCCCGATTTCAAACAACGGCTGCAATCGGTTGATTTGGTATTGTGTCTTTTGCCTCAGCATACGGATTTCAATGATGACAATACGGAGCATTTTATACAGCGAAATATCGTTAACGGTGTATTACTGCGTATCATGCAAGGCGAAGAACATGGCGCTGCCTATAAGCTCAATGATTTACTTCAAGGGAAAAGCCGAATTGTTACGGTAGGCTGCAACGATCCTTTCGTGAAAAATCAGTTGCCGATTACTGAAAATTACAGCCGTTTTATCTCACGCAAACACTGTACGCTGGAACGGACAACCGATAATCAATGGTTTATTCGCGACGGGCAATGGGATAAAAGCGCAACCGGCGGATGGAAAAATTCGCTAAACGGCACATTTGTTAATTCCTCAGAGGTTACTTCGACAGGCCACCCTGTTTTGCCGGGCGATATTATTTCAATCGGGGATGTGAAGATGAGGGTGGAAGGATACTGATTAATTAAGAATTAAAAATTAAGAATTAAAAATTTTAAAAAATATATTATGGCACGTATAACACAGCCTTATAAACAGTCGTTTTCAAATTCGGTTAGATCCGGATTAGGCGCTGTATTCGGTGGTTCCGGAAAACGGTATTATATACTTGAACACAAAATCGATTCCCGCTATCATAAAGCCGGTGAATCGCAGGAAATTATTATTGACAATATCGAACTTGGCCGCGATTCCAAATGTCAGGTACGATTCGACGAATCATTCCCTACTGTAAGCCGCCGGCATGCTGCGATTATCAAAGAAGGGGATAAATGGAAAATCATACAACTTTCAAAGACCAATCCCACATATCTGAACGGCCGAAAAATAGATTATGAATGGTATCTGCAAAACGGCGACGAAATACAACTTGCCGTCGGCGGCCCCAAACTTGGTTTTATTATTCCGACAGGTCAAAAATCAAATGTGGGAAGTATCAGACTTACAAGGCGTTTAAGTCTCTTTCGCCGGCAAGCATTATTGCCTTATAAAACGGCAATTGCTATTTTGAGTATTTTATTGATTTTGTCGATCGGCGGACTTGCGGGATGGAAAATATATGATGATAAAGCCAATGATGAAAAATTTAAAAAACTTGTCGTCGAATATAATGAAAAGATAAAAGGAATGTTGGACAACAACGAAGAGCTGACAGCCACATTAGATTCCATCAAAAATATTCCACCCCCACCACCTACTACCGTAATTGTTCGTCAGCCGGCAGTAGAAATTGAAGATTTACTTGAAAAATGCAAAGATGACATTTATTTTCTGATGGTAACAAATGTGTATCTGACGGATGGGCGCAGGCGACAGGATATTGTGACAGAGGATGGAAAACCATACCGGTGGACAGGTACAGGTTTTTTGTTGGATGATGGTCGATTCGTTACGGCAAGACATTGCGTTCAAGCCTGGCGATTCGGGACTGACCGCGATGTAATCAACCAGGTTGCTATTGCCGACAGTTATGATGATGTATGGGTGGTTGCTACAATCAGAGCGATATCACGTACAGGTAAACGATTTGAGTTTAAGAGTACGGATTTTATCTATAATGAACGCTATGATAAAACACAACAAATAGGCGTCGATCCCGATGGCGATCCGCTCTATTTCACATCTGTATTACTTGCCGACGATGAGCGTGTTTTTTCTACCGATTGGGCATACGTGCATACATCGCTGCGTGGCGCCATTTCGGCCGACCGGCAGTTGTCCGAAAATTTGAGAACCGGCGCCGAACTACATGTATTGGGGTTTCCCGGTACTACGGGAATAGGGGAAACGCACGACGTAATAGCTCCTGTATATAACCGTTTTACGGTTGGTTTTGATGGTTTGGATACCAGTGGATGTTTTCTGCATACGCGAGGCGTTGACAGCGGTAATTCCGGCGGGCCGATTTTTGCAAGGAAAAATGACAAATTGGTTGTAGTGGGTATTGTGTCCCGTTCTTCTCATAAAAGTGAGGAATATAACTATGGCGTGCCTATTTCTGCTATTCGCTGAAGAAGAAAAATGAATATGTGAATTTTAATATAAAAAAAGTCCTTATGAAAAAAATACTGATTGCGATTATTTGTAACTTTTTTGTTACATTACTTTATGGGCAACTGTCGTTTACTGCTCAGAATCAGATATTGATAGAGGAAGCTATCAAAGACGGTTTTTTCATTATCCGCCGTTGCTATCAATTACAGGATACGGTTGCAAATGCGCCTGCTTATTATGGATGGAATAATTTACCATATTTTGGCGAAACCTATTCGCTGGGCGTCAAAACACCTGAAGGCTATTACTTGACCGACAAGGCATTTCGTCCATGGATATATGACAGTCGTTTCGAAGATTATGCAGGAAGCAACCGATATGTGCCGGCGCTTTCAACAGGCAGTTACCGGCTGCCGGAAGACACTGTCTATCATACGCTTCCTGACAGCGGCGTGGTAATAAAGGATATTTCAACCCATCGAGTCTATTTAGCGCAAGATACGGCCTTATTCCGGCAAAAGGGTTTTTCTGTCGATTATTCGGATGGAGTCAAAAAAGGATGGTTGGTGTGGGTTGTATCGGACACTCCATTGGCAGAACAAAATCGTCAGGCGCTTTCATTCCTGATTTACCGTTCTGAACTCACTTTTGAACCTGAAAAGGATTGTTACGAAATCAGGGATCCGGTAACATCCCAAAATATATTGGGTGGTTTTTATCTCCTTCCTGAAGTTACCGGCATCGGACATCTTGTTTTACACCTGACCGGCATATTGCATCACGAGCAAGGTAAATGGCAGGTAGTGCGTGCAGGCCGTTCGGCGAATAGCAATGCAACGCCGCCTCAACCGGTGGGAGGAAGTTTAACGCCCATTAACAGAAGATGAAAGTAACATTCAGGTTGGCAGCCTGGTGTGCCGCAGCAGGCCGTGATTACAATGAAGACAATTTTCAATTGAAAGATAACTTGTCTATTCCCGACTGGGGGGTAATCAATACGGATGAAGTCATTTCGTTAGACGAAAAAGGAGCTTTACTGGTGGTATGTGATGGAATGGGGGGAATGAATGCCGGCAAAATCGCTTCCGATTTGGCAGTCAATACGATCAAGGAATGGTTTGCTGCCGAACGCTTGTTGCCTCAAACAATGGCTACCCCCGAAACAATCATGCAGCATATCGAAGAGGCGATTGTGGCTGCTGACATCAAAATCAAGGAAGAAGGACACCAAAACAAAGACTGTGAAGGTATGGGCAGTACGATCGTGCTGGCATGGATTGTCGGGAAAAATGTGTATGTCGGCTGGTGTGGCGACAGTCGCGCCTATCGTTTCAATCCTGCTTTCGGGCTGGAACAGTTATCGCACGACCATTCGTATGTACAGGAATTAGTGGATAGCGGAAAATTATCGAAAGCATTGGCGTTTGATCATCCGGACAGTAATATCGTAACCCGCAGTCTGGGAGATACCCGCCATCATGCTTGCCCCGACGTTCAATGTTTTCCGCTGTATAACAACGATGTCATATTATTGTGCAGCGATGGACTAAGCGGTGTGTTGCGGGATAAGGAAATAGAGTCCGTCATTTCAAAAAATACCGGCACAATGGAAATGTGCCGCAATGCGTTATGGACAGCATCCGAAATTGCCGGATGGACAGACAATGTTACCATAGCGCTGTGTCAGATAGTATCAGGAGCTGATACAGCGCCAAAGACAATCACAAATACACCGGCCGGAAAGACAGAAAAACCAAACGGTCAAAAGCTAAAACTGATAAGAATGATCATTCTTGTCATTGTATTATTGTTAGGGATGATGTTTGGAATCGGATATTATGCAGGAAAGGGAAGCCGGGGGCTATCCGAACCCGAACCCGGTTTTACCTTACCCCTTGATTCTATAAACAGTGATTCGATACCACCATCCCAAACAAATACTTTTGTATTACATAGTAAACCGTAGCCCAAATTAATTTTCAACTCTCAACTCTCAATTCAAAATGCTGCTTCAACAGGACACATTATTTGACAACCGCTATCTGCTTAAAAAACTATTGGGCAGCGGTGGTTTTTCGGAAGTATGGTTGGTCGAAGATACCAAAGTAAGCTACAAGAAGATGGCATTGAAGGTATATGCACCCGGTAAAGGGTTGGATGATGATGGTGTACAACTGTTCAGTAACGAATTTGAATTGGTATTCGATCTCAACCATGCCAATTTGCTTCGACCTTCCCATTTCGATGTTTGTGAGCGTTCGCCCTATTTGCTTATGCCTTATTGCGAACAAGGGTCGGTCAATAAATTTGCAGGCCGTTTTGCCGAAGAAGATGCGTGGCGTTTTCTGCACGATGTAGCGGCAGGGTTAGCCTATTTGCATGAACAGGAACCTCCTATCATTCATCAGGATATCAAATCCGATAATGTATTGAAAGATCAGTCCGGACGTTATCTGATAACCGACTTTGGGATTAGCGCCAAATCCCGCAGTACACTTCGTAAAAGTATGAGCAGCGTCAAACTGGGCGGTACCATGGCTTATATGCCGCCTGAACGTTTCAGCAAAGAGAATATACCGATCAAGGCAAGCGATATATGGGCAATTGGGGCAACGGTATACGAGTTGCTTACCGGACATCTACCTTTTGGCGAACACGGCGGACTGATGCAGAAAAGCGGAGCGGAAACGCCGGATTTGTCCGGTAATTTTTCGAAAGAACTTCAGGAAGTTGTTTGCCGATGCCTCCTGAAAGACCCATGGGACAGGCCTGTTGCTCAACAAATTGTCGAATGGGCTAAGAGGCGTTTAAAAGGAGAAAAGAATGTCTTTCAAACGAAAAAAGAAAAACCCCGAATTTCAAAAATCATGTTCGGAATCGGGAGTGGCGTCGCGCTTTTGCTTCTTGCCTTTGTTATTGTACGATATGTTTTTCAAAGTAAAAAAACAGACAAACCCGTATCTATTCACAGTGTTGTTGTTGAGGATAAACCAACAGAGCCAATTGTATCCGGACCAAATCCAACCGACTCAAATCCAACCGACTCCACAAATTCCCTTATTTCCCCCATTTCCCCTGCTTCTGTCATTCCGACCGAAGTGGAGGAATCGGTCATTCCAATTTCCCCTGCCCCTTGGCTAACAGAATACGACCGCATCCTAACTATTGCCCAATCGGCTTATAACAGAAGAGATTATGTAAGGGCAAAAGAGGAATATAACAGGGCATTAAACCTTGCAAACCGGAATGGTGACAGAAATAAAGCGGCATTTGCTACCGGACAGATTGTGGCATGCGACCGGGCAATCGAAACAGCGAGAATGGCCGAAGAAGCTAAACAAAAAGAGATCAGGGAACGACTGGCGACATATAATTTTGTCGGCAACTATCCATTGGGAACGCGTTACATGATTGTACAAAATAAATCGAATTACCGTTGGGGAATCATCAATCCAGAAGGTTATGTGGCAGAAACTTTCAACTACACCCAGGTATCATCGCGTCTGAGAAATGGTTACTATGCTTTAAAGAACGATCGAGGCTGGGTTGTTTTTGACTCATCGCTTAACAAAGTGGCTACCGATCGTGAAAATCTGGATGATTATAAATAAAAATGATTAGTACCATGTTAACGTTAAAATGGCGCCAAATTCCCCCTTTGAAGGGGGTTAGGGGGATGTGATAAAACATTTCACGATTCACTTAACATTAGTTATAAATAATTGAATAATTGATAGAAATGAAGAAAAATAGTATTTTATTGATTTGTTTATTTAGCTCTTTGGCAATCTTTGCCCAAAACGAGCAAAAAGATGGTGATGACATGGCAGCCGCAGGAAACTACAGCGGAGCCGCAATGATGTATCGTAGGTGCATGGAAAGCAATCCACAATGCAGGCTTAAATTATTTAAGCTGATATACGATGGAAAGATTGATTCTCAGTCAACCGACGAACTCTATCAACTGATCAACCCGCTTGCACGACAAGGAAATGCTGAGGCACAATATTATTTGGGAATGTTGTACAAGCAGGGTATCGGAGGCGTTCGTCAAGACAATACCGAAGCATCAACGTGGATTCAAAGAAGCGCTGATCAAGGCTATGCCTACGCCCGGAATGAGTTGGCTGCGGTGCGAACGAATGAGGCGCCTACCCGGATAATTGCTGGTGAAAATAAGGCAAACCCATCCCAGAACAACTACCCGGTCAATCGGAACGACAAAGTAAATCAGGGAGCAACAAGCTGGTCGGGTACGCTTTTTGTTACCGGAGGTATATGTATTGCAGGCGGAATAGCAGCAAGTCTGCTTACCCCTAAAACTTATACAGACTATGGTAATGGGACTATCGTTGAAGGAAAAGAATATAACCTTGTCTATGCAGCGGCAGGAATTGTTGCGGGCAGTGTTTGCATAGGTTCGGGCATCAGTCTGAAAAAGAAAGAAAAAGCACGTTCGCTTGCATATAGAAACGATTATGCGTATTTGAATATAATCGCTACAGGAAACGGAGCCGGCTTGCGGCTGACATTTTAGACAATAACTGAATAACTGAGTAACAGAATAACTGAATGATATGAAATACTTACTGTTTATCCGAAAAGAAAAGCCGGATATAATCAAAGGGTTAGTAGCATTGATTGTATGTGGCCTGTTATGTATGGAGTGTGTCAGAGTGCCTGATAACGAAACACCTGTCACGCTGTCCGTATCGAAAGAATCGTTGAGTTTTGCAGCCTCCGGCGCACAACAAACATTTGCTGTTACCTCCAATGCAAACTGTACAGTCGGCTGCGATGCTTCGTGGATTACCGTATCGCCGTCGTCTTTCGGTTTGGATAACGGATTGTTTTTCGACTCGAACGAAGTGTTAACGATAAACGTTTCAGCTGCCTCCAATACCTCCACCACTCCACGAACGGCAACGATTGTCATCAACAGCAGCATACCGGGCGTAACGGAGCAAACCGTAAGCGTGACGCAGGCTGCTGCCAATACCAACCTGTCGGTTTCGACGTCTTCATTGAATTTTGTCGCCTCAGGCGAACGGAAGTCATTGACCATTACATCCAATGCTACATGGACAGTAGCCTCCAATCAACCCTGGTGTACGGTTCAACCAACATCCGGAACCGGAAATGGAGAAATAACAGTAAATGTAACGGAAAACGCTACCGTGACACTCCGTTCTGCCATAGTAACAATTACCGCCGGCAATCAATCCCGACAAGTAAATATTGATCAGATGGCTAAGGGTGAAGTAAACATCCCTGTAACATCCGTAGCGCTAAATAAAAGTACACTGTCATTAATTACAGGCGTTTCGGAAACACTTACGGCAACCATACAGCCCGCCAATGCCGCCAACAAAACTGTAACATGGTCGAGCAGCAACAACACTGTTGCTACGATTAATAACAATGGTGTTGTTACAGCATTAAGCACAGGCACAACAACCATTACTGTTTCCACACAGGATGGTAATAAAACTGCAGCTTGCATTGTAACCGTCAGCGCTCAGGTTATTCCTGTTGTCAATATTACGCTTAACAAAAGCACAATGACATTAAATATAGGCGGTTCAGAAAAGTTAGTACCCACCATAACTCCTGCCAATGCCACCAACCAAGCTGTTAACTGGAGCAGTAGCAATGTTTCTATTGCAACAGTAGCCACCGATGGTACCGTAACGGCAATAGCCGCCGGCACAGCAACCATTATAGCGACTACAGTCGACGGCGGAAAAACGGCAATCTGCAATGTGACAGTGGCTGATCCAAATGTTTCGGTAGCAAATGTGAGTTTACCCGCAACTCTTTCAATAAATGGTTCCGAAACAAAAGCATTGACAGCAAGTATATTACCTCTTGCCGCCACCAACAAAAGCGTTACATGGACAAGCAGCGACCCAACTGTGGCAACCATATCCGGAACAGGACTTACAGTTGATATTATTCCTGTAGCTCCGGCAATCGGAGTTACTGCATCAAGAACAACAACGATTACCGTTACCACAGTGGATGGAAATCTTGTAGCGACATGTGTAGTCACTGTGAATTATGTTGCCGTAACCTCAGTAACAGTAACTCCTTCTGTTGTGCAAATGAATTCATCTGTAAATCAAACACTCACAGCAACCATTTTGCCTACAAACGCCACTAACAAAAATATAACATGGTCAAGTAGTGACGCATCAGTAGCTACGGTAGATAACAATGGTACGGTAACAGCATTGGCAACAGGTACAGCAATAATTACCGTTACTACAGCAGTTGGTGCAAAAACGGCAACATGTGTAGTAACTGTAATTGGTTCCGTAGCTCCTGTAGTTCCCGTTACCAGTATTACCCTGAATAAGACAACAACCACATTAGAAGAAAATACAAAAGAAACATTGATAGCAACCATTTTACCTGCCAATGCCACCAACAAAAACATAACATGGTCAAGTAGCAACACATTAATAGCTACGGTAGATAACAATGGTACGGTAACAGCATTGGCAACAGGTACAGCAACAATTACCGTTACTACAGCAGATGGTACAAAAACGGCAACATGTGTTGTTACTGTTAATCAGGCACAGACGATTGGAGAACCCGAAATGATTTTTGTTAAAGGAGGCACCTTTATTATGGGCTGTACTTTGGAACAGGGAAGTGATTGTGACGACAATGAAATTCCTACCCATCAGGTGACACTTAGTGATTTTTATATTGGAAAATATGAAGTTACACAGGCACAGTGGATAGCGATAATGGGTAACAATCCGTCCAATCATAGAGGTGATAATTTGCCGGTAGAGAATGTGAGTTGGAATGATGTCCAAGAATTTATTTTTAAATTGATAGTTAAAACCGGCAAACCATATCGTCTTCCCACCGAAGCCGAATGGGAATTTGCGGCACGTGGTGGAAACAGCAGTATGGGTTATAGATATAGTGGTAGCAATATAGCGGGAAATGTAGCTTGGTATCAAGAAAATAGCAGTGGTAATACTCATCCTGTTGGCACAAAATCACCTAACGAATTGGGCATTTATGATATGAGTGGAAATGTTTTTGAATGGTGCAACGATTGGAGAGGGACTTATGACAGCAATGCACAAATAAACCCAAAAGGCCCCTCCATAGGAACAATCCGGGTAAATCGTGGGGGCAGTTTTAATAGCAATTCGGGATACATGCGCGTATCATTCCGCTGGGGTTATGGAATTGGAAACAGTTACTCCTTTCTTGGCTTTCGTCTTGCTTGTAGTACTAATTAGTTTTGTTAGAATATTTGATAAGTAACTTAATAATAACAACTAATATGAATAAAATTGAGTTAAATGAATATCAAAACAGAATTCGCGAATTACTTCAAAGTAAGTTTGATAAGCATCAAGTAAAAAGCGAATGGATATCATTTATGAGTGATATCAATCAGTATTCTCCGCGAGTTGACATAGCTGTTGGCCCTTTCAATGATGGTTCAGAAGAAAGAGACATAGAGGATTATATTAGTGAGTATAATGAAATGGTCGAACAAAATAACATAAAATCATTTTTAAAAATTCTATATTTCTTTCATGTAAAGAATATTAGGGTAGGATATTCCAATAATATAATCATTCCTAATTTTGACACATTACTTACTAACAATCAAAATGCCCGCTGCTTTTTAGCAATTGAGATTGAGAATAGAAATGGTAATAAACATATAATGGGAAGTATACTTAATGCAGCATCATTAGGAAAAATTGGTATTGGCCTTGCTTATTCTCCAAACGCACTGAGGTCATTTACTCGAACTCTTGATTACCTTGGATTCCTTAATACAGTTAAAAAGAACGCATATGACACATCAAATTTTTTAGTAATAACAAAGGATCAGATGGAGTTGATTTTAAGTAATCAACAACAATGAAAAAACAGAATAATCATTCAACCTATTATCAATTAATATTACTAAAGCAGAATTGGAAGGAAAGTGGATTTGTAAAGAGTTACCTGTCTATTCGGATTTGTAGCCTCGTCTTGCCGTATTTGCAATTCGGCAATATCAATATTAGCATTTGCAACGCGAAATATTTGCTTGATACGGATTGCAAATCATTATAATCAACACATTTGGATTTTAAATTCAAATAGACAATGATAAAAAAAACGTTGTTTGTAAAAAACATTTTGATTGATTTTTGTTGTTTGTAAAAAACATTTTGTACCTTTGTGGTCTGAATATTTTAAAAATGGAAGAACTTTTTGATTTTTTTTAC
>Ga0082212_10005775_pt1 | contig 16792 bp, 11 predicted proteins | sample TergutNt197P3_FD_71548 | JGI IMG/M metagenome (GOLD analysis project Ga0082212, IMG submission 71548) | Neocapritermes taracua P3 segment gut microbial communities from Petit-Saut dam, French Guiana - Nt197 P3 | ecosystem: Host-associated > Arthropoda: Insects > Digestive system > Gut ... | reverse complement strand
CTTAATCTAGCGATATTTCTCGAAATCACAAGTATACTGTTCCCTGTTAGGAATTGCCGAAACACAGTCGCTCATGCTTGACAAAGAACAGACATTGCCGTAGAATGCGATGGTGTTGGATGTCCTTCTCTGCTGTATTCGGCAGAAAATGAGTCGACTAGATTGACAATAGCCGACACCTGTTGGTTCCGGCGTTTTCCCCCTTACCCCCGTTGACTACTATGAAACGCACAATTCTCGCTTTATTGCTTTGTCTCTGGATCGGCAACGCGTCCGCCGTCGAACTTTGGTCGATCGGAACGAAAAATTCTTCCAATACAGAGTTCCTCACATTGAAACTTTCACCGGAAGAGTATGCTCCGTATGCCGAAAAGGGATTTTCCGTAACGATTCCCACCGGTCAAGCCGTTGACCCGAAACTTTGGCCTGCCTGGTTACCGGGACGATCCGACATTTGGGCGGGATCAAAATCGTACACCGTTACGGCAACTTTCGATCTGCCGTCGGATCTCGTGGGAGCACCAGGGGTTCGGCTGGAACTCGACGGAAAAGCACAGCATCCGATTCCGCCGGTCCTCGAAGTCGCGCTAAACGACTCGAAGCAGACTCTTACAACGAAATCGGGTCCCGGAGAACCTTGGTCGTCGTATCAGATTGCCTTCGATTCCTCCGTCCTAAAGTCGAAGGGAAACATGCTTCGGATGACGAACGTGCGTGGTTCTTGGTTCCAGTTTGATGCTCTCCGGCTGGTTGTGCTGAAAGGCAAAGTCGAAACGATGCGTCTCACATCGTTACCCGGCGTTTTTCGTGGAGCCAATGGACAGCCGACACGTCGGGCTCGCATTGATTTCGGCGGCGAAATTCCGAAAAACGATGCCACGCTCCAAATCAAGTTACCGAACGAAACGATGACGGTCAAACTGACATCCGACAAAGGAAAGAACGGAGAGTTTGAGATCGACATTCCAACCAGTGAGCAATTACTGGACAAAGAACAGAAGTTAACCGCAACGTTACTGCAAGAAAGCATGCCGCCGGTTACTGCCGAATTGACGTTGCCGCCCGTTAAAAAACAGACGATTCATCTCGTTCACCAGACGCATCTCGACATCGGATACACGCATCTCCAAACGGAAATCTTGGAACGGCAAGTCCAATCGATTCGGGATGCCCTGAAATATATCGACGAAACGAAAGATTATCCTGAAGAGGCGAAGTTCCGGTTCCATCCCGAAGGAATGTGGGCGATTGAAGCGTTTTTGAAGGAAGCAACACCGGCGGAAAAAGCGGCGTTCGTCAAAGCGGCAAAGAGCCGTGACCTCCACATCGACGGAACGTATGCCCAAGCGATGACCGGCATGTACAACGACGAAGAACTCATCGAACTCTTCGGCAGTGCGGCGAGATTTTGCCGCGAAAACGACATCGTTCTCGACTCCGCAATGCTCACCGACATACCGGGGTACACCTGGGGATTCGTTACGGCGATGTACCAGAACGGCATGCGGTATCTGACGATGGGACCGAACTGCGGTCATCGGGTAGGGCAAGTTTACGAACCGTGGGGAGACAAGCCGTTTTGGTGGGAGTCCCCGAGCGGTAAGGAAAGGATTCTCTGTTGGTTGCTCGATACCGGGTATCATCAGTTTCACGGCAGACCGATGGGGCACGAAATTTCCGAGGAGGAAGTGTTCCGAATTCTTTCCGGCGATGATGGAATCCCGCGAGACCGCACGGACAAACGGACGTTCCTGTTTGACGATCTCATCGTGATCCGTTATGGAATCGAAGGAGATAACGGACGACCCAATCGTGTGCTTTCCGACACGGTGAAGGCGTGGAACGAGAAATTCCTTTATCCGAAATTGGTGATTTCGCGGAATTCCGACGTGATGCGGATGCTCGAAACGAAATACGGTGATAAACTTCCCGTCGTTCGCGGCGACTATACGCCGTACTGGGAAGACGGCTCCGCAAGTACCGCCGAAGCGACGGCGATCAATCGGCGTGCCAGCGAAAAAATCATTCAGACGCAAATCCTGTGGTCGATGTTGAATCCGAAGAAGAAATTGTCCTCCGATTTCGATGCGGCGTGGATCGATATGATTATGTATGACGAACATACCTGGGGGGCACACAGTAGTATTTCACAGCCGGACAGTGATTTTGCGATAACACAGGATGCGTTCAAACAGGAATATGCCAAACGCGGCAGTCGGGAAGTCGAGGCAATTTTCAATAAAATCGTTGCGGATTCACCCGCACTGAAAAAAGGAACTGCAAAGGACATGGTGCTCATCAACACGTCGAGCCGCGACCGCTGGGGAATCGCCTTCGTCGGCAAAGTACCGAAAACGGACAAAAAGTTGACGATGTATAAAAATGATGTCGGCAACGTGTTTCCCATCCAAGCGGTTGCTGATCCTGACGGGGAAACCTGTTCGTTGTACGCCGATTTTTCCCGAGGTGAGAAACCGGGTCCCATTCCGGCACTCGGAATGATGTCGCTGACCGAAAACGCAACGACAACGATTCCTTCGATTCCGAGCACGTTGTTCATCAATGCTGAAACCGGCGAAATGGGGAACGCTTTGTTCCGGCTCGTCATCGATAAACAGTCCGGTGCGATCAAATCGCTCAAACTCAAAGATGTCGATCACGAATTCGTCGATGTCGGTGCGGATGGCAATCGGGGACTGAACGATTATCTGTACATTATCGGTCGAAACGCCGAAAGAAATCGGTCTCGCAACGAAGGAACGGTCAAGTTAACGGTCGTTGCCGCCGGACCCGTGGCAGCGGCGATGTTGATCGAAACCGCTACCGATCAAGTGCCGAATGCAGCGGCGTTCAAACGGCAGATCACGATTTTTGCCGATTCGGAAAAAATCCGTATCGAAAATGTGCTCGACAAGAAAATGGAACGACGGCCCGAAGGAACGTTTTTTGGTTTTCCGTTTAGCATTCCGAACGGAAAATGGTTCCTCGATATGCCCTGGGCATCGGTCGAAGTCGATAAAGACCAGATTCCCGGTGCCAATCGGAATTTCTATTCGATGCAGCGTTATGCCGTTCTGGCAGGAGACGGTATCGGCATCAACTGGGTAACGGTCGATGCTAATATGATGCAATTCGCTCCGATTCTTTTTACTGGGGCAGGCGGTCCGTTGAGTGCCTGGCGGACGAAGATCGAGCCCGGCGGGACGTTGTACAGTTGGGTTTGCAACAACCATTGGGAAACAAATTACAAGGCGGGACAGGACGGTCAACTTTGTTTCGAGTATTGGGTTTGGGCTTACACTGCACCGTTTGACAACAGCATTGCGCAGCGGTTTGCCCGGCAGATTCACCAACCGCTGTTGCGGATCGATGGTGTTACCGCCGCGAATCCGCAAGCGAAATGGCTGAAATTGGACAACTACAATAACCTAACGATTTCCAGCATTCGTCCGACTCGGGACGGCAAAGATGCCTTGTCGGTTCGTTTGTTCAACCCGTCGGCAAAGCCGCTCTCGACAACACTCACCCTGCCGGCACCAGGGCAAAAGATTTACCGCTCGAATCCGTTGGAAGAACGGTTGGAGGCTCTCGACAGTATTCCGCTGGCTCCGTTTGAAACCGTTACGGTGCGTATCGAGTAATCCGTCAATGACGTATCAGAGACCGCCGAGGTTCTACTCCGAATCTCGGCTCTCTTTTTCCTTCTGCGCCGCCGCGTAAATCATCCGCAGTTCGTGTAGTACGTTTTCAAAAGTTTGAGACTCCTCCGCAGTTTGGTGTCCCGATGTTTTTTCGGAAAGCATCGCAATCGTATCAATAAAATGTTTTCCCTGATGGAGCAGAATCCGCGTTTGACCGTCAATCGGATTCGGAAAAATTCCCAGCGACATCATCGCCTGAGCCGCCAAGCCCGTAACCAGTGCAAATAGAGATGGTTCAGGAAGGAGAAAGTCTTGTTGTTCCGATTGCGGTGTACTCATGTGTTGCGGGAGAAGTTGGAGTCAAACGATGAGTCTCCATTGTAACACAAATCAGAGCGTTTGCGCCGCCGTATGGGGCCGGAAATTGTCGAAAAAAAGCACAAGGATTGCAAAGTCACCGCAAAAAAGGTTTTGACCCTTAAAAATTACGATTGGGACCAAAGTTGTGAACCATCAATTTTTCACTCCCTTGACAAAGCCGGTAGGACACAATAGAATGAACGAAAGAGAGGGACAAAGGAACGATTGCATGTTCGGCTTTCTAAAAAAATTACTCCCGCCGGCAAACGAAGAATTTTTCACGCTTTTTGAAGAAGCGGCACACAACTGCACGGAAACAGTACAACTTTTTTACCGAATCAGCGAAGAAGGCATAAACGATGCCTCTCTGGAAGAAGCCCGGTTGCTCAAACAGAAAAGCAATGCGATTGCTAAGTCTATCCTCCGTAAATTGAATAGCACGTTTATCACGCCCATTGACAGGGAAGATATTCAGAGTTTGGCAAATCTGCTCAATAAAATTACGAAACGCATCGTCAGAGCGTGTGTCCATCTGCACATTTATCAAATCGAAAGCACCACGCCGAACATCAAATTACAGGTTGCCACTCTGAAGGAAGCAGTGGACGAGTTGGTGCCGATTGTCCGGCTCATCCGAAACACTTCGCAAGTTGAGGAAGCAACGATGCTCAACAACCGGATGAAAGAGGCGGAATCCAAGGGGGATGACATCATGAATCAAACAATGGCGAAACTGTTCTCGCAGACATTAATCCCGCTGGACGTGATGAAATACCGTGAAATCCACAAAGACGTTGAAAGCGCACTCAACTGCTGTTACGATGTCTCCGATGAAGTATTGAGCGTCGTGTTGAAACATAGTTAATTTCTATAATTTTGAGCATTTGTGGTGTCGCCAAAACAACAATTATTTTTTTTCATGATTCCTGTAAAATGCGGGAATCCGAAGTGAAATTGCTCCTTTTCGATTATGCCGAAAAAAATTATTCTCGATGCGGATCCCGGTATCGTCGATGCAATGGTGCTGTTTTTGGCAGCCTTTGATCCGACGGTCGAAATCGTTGCGCTCACCAGCGTCGGCGGAAATGTTCCTGCCGACATTTCTGCCAAGAACTTGCAAGCCCTTGTTGAATTTTTGGATCCGCCACGTTTGCCGAGACTCGGAACAGGAACTCCGCCGGACGAGCCGATTCCGCTGGACTATCGGCATGTTCACGGCATTGACGGACTCGGCGGTCTGCCTCTGCCCGTCGCCGAACGAAGATCGCCGCATCCCGCCGAAAAAATTATCTGCGATGCCGTCCGCAACGATCCGGAAAATGTGATGATCCTGTGTCTCGGACCACTCACCAATATTGCGAGGGCGGCGGCCCGCGATCCGCAACTGCCGAAAATGATCCGGCACATCTACATGACAGGAGGTGCCATTAACGGACGAGGAAATATCACACCGTGCGCCGAATTCAATATCTGGGCAGATGTTGAAGCGGCAAAAACGGTGCTTCGTCTCCCGTGTACGAAAACACTTGTTCCGCTGGACATTACGAATCCGGTATTATTGACACCGCACCATTTGGAAATGTTACCCGACGTGGAAACAAAATTGGGACAATTACTTTACAATATCCTTCATCCGGCTTGGAAAACGTATCGGCAATGTTATGGTCTCGAAGGAATTCACATTCACGATTTAATTACATATATGGTGGCGGTACATCCCGCCTGGGCATCAACGAAGGAATTGCCGGTGCAAATTGAGACGACTGGATACATCACTCGCGGCATGACCATAGCGGATCTGCGTCCGATCCCCGACTTACCGCCGAATATTGAAGTTGTTACGAAAATCAAGACAAAAACCATTTTGCGTGCGGTTTTTCGGCAACTCAAGCACAGTGCTAAGCGGCTCGAAACGGAGGGTTAGATGACAAGAAAGTAATAATGCCTTCCGCTCAACTACAGATCCCCGCCCGACGACGGCACGACTCGGAAGGGAATCTGCTCTTCCGCATACTGCTTGGATTTGTCGTTCATGTCGGTCATGTTGATTCGAAGATAATACTGTCCCGGCGGAAGCGAGGTCGGTATCCTCGCCGATTCCCGCGGGTCTGGTGCGGGACCAATGACTAACATATAATCCCGCTTCGGACTCAATACCACATCTTCCACTGGACCTATGTCCCGCTTGTGAACAACAGCGGCGCGATCATCACGAATTTCATAACTGATGCCGACGCAGACCTCAAAACCATCGACAGCTCGACGTACAGTCGGATTTTCAATTTCCGTATAAACGATGAATGGTTCGCCGGGATGAAATTCCTGATTGGGGTGCGGAATATATTGCCCGTAGGCAAAATAATTTTTGACAAACAACACATTTTTCATTTTGATCGGACAGAGATTTTGCAATTCCGCAAGTCCTTCATTAAACCGGTACGCCGCACTGACGTACTTACCTCGGCTGTCCGATGCCGTGTCATCCAACAGTGCCGCAAAGCCGAGAACTTGGTTGCCCATAAACCGATTGATTGCCTCGTCCGATGACTGCATCGGTCGAGCGGCTTCCGACTTATTTCCAAGCAGTGTTTCCGCCATCCGAAGCCGCATTTCATTCGACACTGTTCTTCCGTTCGGTGTTTGTTCAATCGCATATCGGAGTTGTTCGACCGCCGCACGCATCGGTGTTTGCCAGTCTCCCGCTCCGTAACCGGCGGATGCCGCATTCTGTGCATAAGAGGCTTGATAACTTGTCTGCACCACCGCAGGAGCGGCACTCGGCAGTTGCGTCAAACTCGGATAGACCGGTGCCGGCATCGACGTGGCACTCTGGGCAATGATAGACTCGTTTCTGTTGGGCAACGTTCTTTTCAAAGAGGGAGGAGCAATGGGTTCGTCGTCCAATTCATCGCCGGGGTCAGATTCGAATGCACGCCTTGTATTGGAACTGTTCCGTTTGGTTTCTGCCAGTTCCGTACTGGGGAGCGGTGCTGCCGACTTCGGCAATGTTGGCAAAACCCTTTTCCGAAGCAGGGCAAGGTATTCGTCCTCGAATTCGGAATCCATGATTTCATCACGGAACGTGGTGATCATTTCTGTCAATTTTTCGCCTTCCACCCGGAGTTTATCGGGCGGCATCACCGCAAGTTCCCGGAGCAAACTTTGGAACGCCTCGGAGTCGCCTCTCTGGATGTGAAGTGGATTAGACGTTTCTGTCGAGGAGGTAGCGGAAACGAGTGTTTCCCGGTCTTGCAGGGCAAGCGATGGAAAAATCGAACCGGCGCGGTAGAGAGAATTGGACGAATGATTGACCGGCAAAATATCGGAGTGAGAGCGGCTTAGCGCAACTTGGTTTTCGGCTTCGGCACAGCGTTTGTTAGTGTCGGGCATAAAAAACTGCGCTGTTTTGTTCCAGAACTGCTTGGCGGAGGCTGCCGGTTGCGGAGCGGGAGCGAGGAAAGCCGGTTTTGAACTACGACTGGAAGTTTGACAACCGGCAACCAATAGGATGAGGGAAAATGTGAAAGCGAACCGAATCATTGTTTTCGCGGAGAGAACACTTTCTGCGAGGGAATGGTAACGATTTCAAAAAGGCGAGGCAAGAGGAAAAAACTTCAAATCCAAGCAAAGGAAGAATAAACGATGCCGCTGCAATCCTGTCCAGACCAAATCCTCATACGCTCTAATGATTTTGACGATATGAGGAAAGAGCAATTTCATGACGATTAGGGTATAACATTCTCTTGCAACCACGTCTCGATGAACGCCTTTTTACGTTCGACACCGCCGCCGTTGAACTGCGGAAAACTCTCCGGCGAAGGCAACGCGATCTTGCCATTCTGCCAATCCATCAACCGCTGGACATTGCTCCACTCAATTTCTGCCATCGTGTCCCGCTTCATTTGATTGTAAGCATATACCGCCTGCTGTTCCGGTGTCCAATGGCGGCGTTCCGTATAAGAACCGCTAAACGGCACCAACAAATCAATCCACAATGCCAATAGCCGACGCTCATTTTCCGCAAGTACGACATCCTTATGCGCTTCCGAGCGGTTGCCTTCATCGAACATAGAGATCAACTTGCTCTTTGCCGAACCCGCAGAGTACGGCGGCAACATCGGCGGTGCCGATTGTATTTCCGCCCAATAGACGAAGTCGTTGCGTTTGCCCTTTTGTGTCAAATTGATGTACGACTCACTGAAACTCCTGCTCGCAAGTACGACCGGATTGTCCAACAAACTGAACGGATGCTCGTCCGTTTCCCCCGTGTGACAACCCGTGCAGTTTTTATCGAAAATCGGTTGGATCGACTGCGTAAAACTGAATCCGTTTGTGTGATCAACGCCTTCTACAGGTACAGGTTTTTTGGGAGCACGGCGCAGAGCCTGCGTCCGTAATGATCCGCCGGCACCAATCGGATTGTTGATCGTCGTTCCTTTTTCTTCGTGACAGCCGAAACAATTCTGCTGTTCGCCGGGCTGCAAGGTTGACCAACTCCGCATCGTTTGCACCATTTCTCCCCGCTCATTGAGCAGTTGAAAATAGACCGGCATGCGGGCAGGAACCTCGAACAGTGCCGAACCGTCCGCTTCGACAGGAACCGTTCCGAGCACCTGTTTGACATCCCAAGTTCCGTTGTCGATAGAAATCGGAGTCGAAATGAGCGCACCGCCGGCAACACCGTTGTTGCCGTTTGAGTCGATTCCGGCAGCCCGAAAATGCAGACCGACAATCCTTAACTCCTTGATTGTTCCCCGCTCGATTTTGTCCAAGCCGGGTCCGAAATACACATCTTGCACATAATAAACACCCGTCTTCTTCGTGTAATCGACATTCGATGCCCGAAGCATCGGCACTTCGCGGGTTTGCAATGGAACCGGTTGACCGCAATGCGCGGCGGGATCCCAAGCGAGCAATTCCCGCTTGCTGTTGTTCACATCCATATAATACAGACCAAAGGGCAGACTATCCGGTTGATATGCCACGATGAAGTTTTCCTCGTCGAGAGCGAGCGGATATTGGAATTGATCTCCTTCTTGTCCGTAAGTGTCAATTCTTTCGGCAATCGTTTCCCGGACGGGAGCGATCAATTGTGCGCCGCTGTTTTCCTGCGTTCCTTTGTCCCGGTCGAGCAGAACGAGTTTTCCCTTTTGAAGCGTGTGGTGTCCGCTGGCAACCGCTACGGTTTTGTTGGAATTGGGAACACCGCGAGCATGCAAAATCGAAGTCGGAAACCACGAATTGTTGCCGTAATACTCGGTCTGTCCGGTACCGTCGTGATTCATCACGAAGAGTCCGTGCGGAAAAATCTGTCCCCGGTCGTTGTAATCCCAGCGGGTGTAAGTGATTCGTCCATCGGGCAACACCTTCGGGTAGTTGGTGTGCACCTGATCGAAACCGAGCCGCCGCATGAAACGACCGTCGCCGTCGATGCGGTAAAAGTTGACCACATCCGTCCACCAGCAATCGACAATCTGCATACATCGTGTTGAAGCGAACAGAATGTCGCCGTCGGGGAGATAGCACGGTTCGATGTCGGCGAAACCGAGTCCGAACGTCAACTGCCGGATAGTGCCGGCGGCAATGTCGTAATCGTAAAGATGGTAATCGTCGTTGTCCATGTCGTTTCGCATGGAAAAAACGATTTTTTTGCCGTCGAAGGAAACGTCGGGATCACGCAGCGTTCCATTTTTGGGTGCTGATACTAACGTTTTTTCGATCATGCCGCCGTCGGGAGCGATTTGCAAAGAAAGGATTGACCCGCCGCTCTCGATGATGCGGTCCCGAAACTGGGCATCGGACGGAAATTCCGTGTAGGAATAGTGCGAACCGCCGAGAATGTCGTGTTTCGTGTAAACAATGTTCGGATAAACTTGCGACACGAGTTGCAATCGTTGTTTCCGGCGTTCGGTGCAGATTTCGATGTAGAGTTGCCGCCATTTTGGATCGTTGCCGGTAATGCCTGCCGATTGGAGTTCTTGAAGCCGGGTGTTCCACGCCTCGTTTTTGTTTTCCACTTCGGCGATGGCTTTTTGGATCATTTGCATCTCGACGTGATTGCTGCTGGGATCGTTGAACCATTTTGTCGTACCGGGCGCATCTTGAAGCATCCAATCCCGTTGCAGACGTTCGGTGAGCACCGGATTATCCGCCGCTGTTGCTAGGGACACGGCAAGACAGGCAAACGAGAACAAAACAGGACGCAGATTTATTTTCATAGGACATTCGTTCGGACAGATGATAAACACGGTCTCCATTATCCCCAAAAGGGGCGGGAGATGTCAAGCCCTTTGCCCATTCAAAAAACGACGGACATTGGTGTCCCCTTCGGATCGCCCTGATGGCGGATCAACAGCGTTTTGGACAACTCGTCCCACTGCCAAGAATCCGACGTTTCTCCATCAATCCGTACCGCCGAGGGTTTCCCAGCAAGCAATAGCCGAACAGCATTGGCGATCCGAGTCGGCGTTTCGAGTCGAAATTCCAGTCCGCTCCCGGTTACATTCCAATTTTCGATACGTCCCGATGCCGCCAACGCAGCCGGAGCATGAGCGGTCACTCGATCCAGATCGAGCAACCAACATTGACTGTCGGGTATCACGCTGACCTCATTCTTGACCGTCAATTCCGGTTCAAAGAGGTCGATGAAGCGTCCTTTGAGAACGAGCGGCTCATCGTTAATTGATTCTTGCATGACCGTTCCGATGAGATACGGTCCGCGACGTAGCAGAAAGTGATTACGTTCGACGAAATTCAGGTTCGCCTCTGCCGAAGCCGACCGAATCAACTCCCGGTAGTCAGCACTTTGATTTTTGCCGCGAGTGAAATATGCCGGATGTTTCCGCTGGACGAACAATTTGCCGTTTCCAACATTGAAGACACCCTCATCGGGCTTCGGCTCTATGCCAAGCGACTCAAACAGGTGTTCGGACGGCGAATCATACGTATTGATTGCCTGGGGCGAGTTCCACCAGTCGCGGGCTTGATGAAACGGATCCGTGTCGGCACCGACGTAAACCAATACGCCGCCGCGCCTGACCCAATCGGCAAGCACTGCATGAAAACCGGGTGAGTAGGGCTTTTGGAATTCGTAACTCAATATGAGTACCTTGTAGCGGTCGAGATAGCCGGGATACCGCAACGTGTTTTCGAGCAACGTCGGTCGAACCGCCACGCCATGTTTGACCAACGGCAATGCCAAGCCGAAAAAGCCGGAGAGCGTATCAATTTCCGCCCGGGTTGGTCGTGTCGGATCGTTGCCTCGCGGCACGGAACCATCACGGATGTGCGGCTCCGCACGTTGGAACATTGCCGAATCACTGATAATCACGCCGATTCCGTCGGTAGCACCGTGCCAGTCGATTTCCGGTTGATCCATATCCCGGAGTTGATTGAACACCGTCAATAACATCGTGGCGTAGTCGCCGGGAATCGGTTTTGCTTCCGGCGACCCGGCGGGATAGCGTCCTCTGAAAACACGTCCCGGCCAAGGACAAACCTCGTAGTAGTACGAATCGGGCGCCAATAACGAGGCAACTAACGTACAAATGTAATTGCGGCGATAATCATCCCAATCGTAATCGGGACGATCTTCAATCGGATCAGCAAGCAGATACATTCGCTTACCCGAACCGCGGGCAAGTTCCTGCATACAACCGTATTCAAGGAACGCCCCCTCAAAGGTCCGCTCTGCTCGACGACCGTCGTAGATGTTTGCTGTTCGTGCCGTCCCCGTCCAAGTTTGACAGATCAATCCGTCCACGCCCGGCAAGTCAAGCAGTGCCGATTCAGGACTGACGATTGCCCACTGTGCATAATTGATAAGGCTGTGCGTCGGAACATAAAATTTCAGTTCGCGTCCATGTTTGAGCAACGTATATTCTTTGAGTGATTCGGACAATTCGGCAATCGTGCGGCGGTAAAGATAGTGTTTGAGTTTACTGGCTCGATACTGGGCATCGCTCGTTGCATTAGGATTTTGCCACGGCTCGCCGTAATAATTTTGCCAAGCACGTTTGAACGCTTCCGAATGTCCGGCTCTTGCCCAGAATTCCGGTTCTTCGAGATGGACGGCTAAAACGCCGGTGTCCAGTGACTTTTTCAGCCCGACTTCAAGAAAACGTCCGAACGAGATGGAGGGCACCATATACGGTACACGCGGTCCATGATTGATTTCCCCGTCGGCACTGCGTTGCCCTTGATCCCAATGTTCGATGCCGTCAAAATGACCATCGAGATATTCGGTATAATTTCCCCATGAAACGCCGGTCATCAAATGGAGAACGTACCCGGCATCTTTGTACGATTCTAGTGCGGCGAGTTCACGCGTGTCGATTCCATAGGGCATGGCGGCATCCGTCCGTAGATCGAAGTCGGGAGCAAGCGGACCATGCTGTTGAAAAGTTGTTCGTTCGAGTGAACGTTGCCACAGTAGGTAGGGCATCGGCATTCGCTCCGGTTCCTCGGCGAAAAGAGCGGATGAAAACAGGAGAAAAATGCAAAATGTAATCGCCAAAAATCGTTGCTGCATGAAAAATCATCCCTCAGTTGTATGACCACCACCCCACAAAGTCGTCTTCAGTTTACTCCAATGTTCCCTTAACGTCAATGTTGCGAAGTATTTTTGTTCATCACAGCCGAAGGTAACTTTTCCGAAATCGATACCGCGTCGTTTGCTTCGATTAACCGCTTAGTCATATTGTTGTTCAAAGGAATCGTCGAGGTTTTAGACTTTTCCAGTACAGAATCTGTCATTTCAGCGGTGTATCCGACTTGTTGAATAACGGAATTATTCGGTACGGCAAGATTTCGACTCGCTTCGGCGATGAGCGAATTGGACTCCAAAAAGTCCCGAATCGTCGGCTCCATCGGTGGTTGCGGTTTGCGCCCCGGTAAAATGGTGTTGGTCGGCTGTGCCATGACAAGTGCTTTGTTCAGTTTATCGTCGAGCCGCACCATAATACAAAGCGACTTCTCCTCACCGCCGATTTCGTCTATCGGCAGGAAAAAATTGTAACCATGTCCAAGGGGCTTTTGATGCGAATAATGTTGATCGAGCGTGTCCGCTTCAAATCGAAAGATTTTGAGCGGCTTTGTGTGCGCCGGATCGGTCTCGTTTCCATCGAAAATATAGACGGTGAGGTCTCCATCCACTTTGATCGCCTGATGTTTTTTTTGATTGTCGTAAAAATGGATTCGCCCTGCTAGACCCCGCATCACTGTTCCTTCCGGCGTTGTTTGAGCGCAGGTATTCCAAGAATCGACGATTTCGACAGGAGTTTTGACAACATTTTTCGCCAACGGATTCTTTGCTTGCATCTGTTTCACTGCCAATGGCGTATGACAACCGGTAACAAAAAGGAGGGACAGCAATACACCGATAGGTATTTGAACGGATTGCGGTATCATCTGTTGGGGACGTAATTTCGGTAACTCTAATTCAATGGGGAATCATCGGGATTTTCCGCCGTTGTGTCAAGAGCAATTTGGGGACGATGGAACAAGAACGGTGTCCCTCCCCAGAGTAGCGTTTATCGGCTACAATGGCGGAATATGATTTCCTTCAAAATATCCCCCTTTCTATGAGAATCCTGCTCGTTACCGTCCTGTTTTCCGTTGCCGCTTTTCCGATTCTTGCCCAAGAGACCAAACCGGTGCTCAATATATTGATCGTTACCGGCGGTCATGATTACGACGAACCGAACTTCTACAAAATGTTCGATGACATGCCGAATGTCCGCTACGACAAGGCAACACTGCCGAAAGATATGGACATGCTCGCTCCCGGTTTGGAAAAAAAGTACGATCTGTTACTCACCTACGACATGAACACCTTTCCGGTGAGTAACAACCAGCGGGAAAAATATGCCGAATTGGTCGAATCCGGCATGCCGCTTCTCGTTTTGCATCACAGCGTCGGCGGTTATGATAATTGGTTGCTGTATGGAAAAATGATCGGCGGTAAATACGTGCATAAGCCGACCGAGATCGACGGCAAAACGTACTCCGCTTCGGATTTCAAACATGACATTGACATCAAAGTCGAAATTGCGGACAAGACACATCCCATCACACGGGGTGTCGAAAATTTCACCATCCGCGATGAGGGATACAAAAATCTTTACATACGGGAAGGAGTTCACGTCCTCTTGAAGACCGATCATCCCTTTGCAACGACCGAACTTGCCTGGACAACCCGGTACGGAAAAGGTGCCGTCTTTACCATTGTACTTGGACATGACAAGTATGCCTACGAGAATCCTTATTTTCGGAAGATCCTTCGGCAAGGAATCGAGTGGTGCGTTGCAGAAACACGCAAAGGCGATTGATGATGTTCACCATTTCACGGCAATTTACCTTTTGTTATGCCCACCGCTTGCGGGGACACACCGGCAAGTGTGCGGATCTGCACGGACACAACGGAACGGTGAAAATTGAGTTGCGACAAAGCCAACTGAATTCGCAAGGAATGGTTGCCGATTTTATCGATGTCAAAAACTCCATCGGTGAATGGATTGAAACGGCTTTGGATCATCGATTGATATTGCAAGAGTCGGACCCGCTTGCCGATATCCTTCGGGAACTGGGGGAAGCGGTACTGATATTACCGGTTGAACCGACGGCGGAAAATCTTGCTAAATTGATTTACGAACAAGCGGAAAAGTTCGGCTTGCCCGTGTGTGCCGTGTCATTTGGGGAAACAGAAAAATGCACGGCGGAATACCGCGGTTAGGAAACTTCATCCCCTCAAAAGGTTGGACGACTACTCATGACGACGGCACTTCAGCGGCGGACGGCGGCTCTACTGGCGGTTCCGTCGCCGGCGTTTCCGTGAGCGACGGTTGCAGCCGTACCGCTGACTCCAATTCTTTGGACAGACGAATACTCATTCCGCTTCGAAATGTGTAACGCCGAGGATCCGTGTTCGGAATCTGCTGTCCCGGCTGGGGTGTATGACTCGCATCCCGAAAACCTGCGACCATTTGAGATGCCAAAGATTGATTCTGAAGTAGTGCCGAAAATGTAATATGTCCACGGGTCGTTGATGCCTGCGACTGAAACTGCAAATCGCGGATCATCATGTCCTGCGAAGGGAGTGCTTTTTGACTCAACCATGCTAACTGTTCAAACCAATTGATGTCATCCGCAAGCCATTTGTCAATATCGTCGAGTTGTTTTTTCTGGTCCGCAAGCGGACCGGAGGCTTTTTGGAGAGCATTGAACTGCGCTTTCAATTTTGCGACTTCGTCATCCAACGTTATCCGGTTATACAGTATGTAACCGCCAAGCCCCACCACAAGGAATAACACAGCGGCGGCAATGACATTAAGCATATTCCGCTTGCTGGTATCTTCTGCTCGCTTTTTGGGATTGCAAAAATCAATTTGCAACCGCTCCCTTCGGACGATTTGCTGAATCGCCCCGAAGAGTGCCGTATATTGTTCGTCTACGTCTTGGTTTTTTACCGTTATTCCTTTCAGCGGATCAAAGAGCCGGACAGGTACACCAAGTCCGTTATTCAACTGTTCGGCAAGCGACTCAAACATCGCTCCTCTGCCGCAAAGGACGACTTCGTCCACATCGATTCCCTGGATTTCGTTTCGGACGGCGATGCGGGTGCGCTTCAATTCGGCGAGGATTCGAGCGGCGAAATCGGGAACGCTCACATCCTGCGGACGTGTAATCTTCGGTGACCGCATGAACACAGGTTCCCCTTGAAAAACCACCGTTTGCGAGGCTTCGGATTTGTCCAATTCGACGAGGAGCGTAGAGCGGTTCGGGATACCATGTCCTGCTTGCCGCCAAAGTGCTGCCGTTGCGCAAGGACGAAGAACAACGTGCCGAAGGTCAAGGCTGTGTTCGTCGCAAAACGACTTAATCTTCTGAAAAGTATTCAGCCGTAACGTCGATGCCAAAACATGCTTGGGCGCACCATCGGAGGCGGTTTCCGTATCGGATGCTTTGACGGCAGGAAAGAGGGTGCTCCGGGAAACGTCTGCAAGTTTACTGGTAACAAAAAAGTCAACCGGTGCGTTAGGTTCGTAATGATTGAATTCTTTGCCCGCCTGAAATTTGACCAAGTCGGGCAGTTCGTCCGTCGGAACCGGTGGAAAGACCATTGGCCGGACTTCGACATCGGAACGATTCAGAAGGACAATCGTGTCCGCTTTGGCGAGGCGGTATCGGGAGATCAGTTCGCCCAATTGTTTCGGCTCGTCAAGTACGGCGGCGTGTTCAAACGTTACCGCTCTTCCGGCAGTGGATGCCGACAGAAAAAGAAGCCGATCATTTTCCCAAGTGATTGCGACCCAAGTTGCCATACTCCCCATTTTAACGGAAGAGGCAACAGAATCAAGGGGAAGTCATCATGGGGGAGATGGTGCCATCGGTGTCCGGTACTGGTGTCGTTCGCAACCGTTTTCGTCGTCCGACCAAGTGCATCGAAAAACACCCGATGGTCTTTGGCAGCGGGATCAATAGTTCGGAATGCCCGCCCCGTCAACGAATCGTGCTTCGTTTCCGCAATAAGGGCACCTCGAACAGGCACCGCCTAAGGGCAAGCGGTTTGACTCCCAGAACTGGAAAATAAGGAAACAAATGCCGATATACAGACAGCAAGGACTCGTTCATGGCGGATTGTGGTTCGCACGAGTCCCTGCAATCCCTAGATTAGACCTGTTCCCTAACCCCCATTGGGGAGGATAACAAATCAGTATTGCGGTATTTTACAAAAATTGTTATTGTCCGTCAAGTCCACATTTTCCCCTTTGACGGCAATGCTCATCACCTCC
>Ga0082212_10005773_pt1 | contig 16793 bp, 11 predicted proteins | sample TergutNt197P3_FD_71548 | JGI IMG/M metagenome (GOLD analysis project Ga0082212, IMG submission 71548) | Neocapritermes taracua P3 segment gut microbial communities from Petit-Saut dam, French Guiana - Nt197 P3 | ecosystem: Host-associated > Arthropoda: Insects > Digestive system > Gut ... | reverse complement strand
TTTCCTTATCCCAAATGTTACCAAATATTTCTTCTCTGGCAATTTTGCCATCCTTTTTTCATTTTCCATGATATTACTATACCATTTTTTTTTTTGCTTTGCAAGTTCTAGGACTCGTCTTTTTAAAACATCTGCTATAGCTATTATAGTATATTGATGGCAAAAAAACAAGAAAAAAACAATAAAATTACAGAAAAAAACATTTTTTATTATTTGCTATTTCTATTTTTCTTAATTTTTCCAAATTTGTTATTTTGCTTTCGGGGTAAAAACAAATAATGTTTACAAATAATTCATATAAATATTTTCACAAATGATTGCAAATGTGAACGAATTGCTGTATGATATATAAAAGAGATAGGAGGAAATTCAATATGCCGAAAACTGCAAGCATCAATATCCGTTTGGATTCGGAAGTGAAAAAAAATGCCGAAAACGTATATTCGCGCTACGGTTTATCCCTCGCGGAAGCCGTCACCGTGTTTATACACCAATCCTGCAATGTCGGCGGCTTGCCTTTCGATTTGCGTCCGCCGCGTCCGAACGCGGAATCGTTGGAAGTTATGGCGGAAGCCAAACGAATCAGCCGCGACCCGTCCGCAAAAGGTCACAGGGACATGAAAGCGCTTTTCGAAGATTTGGAATCCGATGAATGATACTCTATACAGATTATAAAAAGAAAGCGATATTCTTGTTTTGACTCATACAAGAATAGGCACGAACAACAGTTTGGATTTTTAATTAACAAGAGGGAAAAACAAATGCCAAAAACCCCGATGATGCAGCAGTACGAAGAAATAAAGGAAAAATACAAAGACCATCTCCTGTTTTACAGGCTCGGCGATTTTTACGAACTTTTTTACGAAGATGCGCAAATTGGCTCAAAAGAACTCGATTTGACTTTGACGGGAAAAGAATGCGGCGAAGAGGAAAGGGCGCCCATGTGCGGAATGCCTTACCACAGCGTCGAAAACTACGTTCAGAGACTTGTCGAAAAGGGATACAAAGTGGCAATTTGCGAACAGACGGAAGATCCCGCGCTCGCTAAAGGGCTCGTGAAGCGCGAAGTGGTGAGGATAGTGACCCCGGGCACAATCATAGAATCGGGTTTTTTGAACGAAACCAAAAGCAATTACCTCTGCGCCGTGTACATCGGGGACAATTCCTGCGGCGTTTCGTTTTTGGACATAACGGCGGGAGCGGTGAACGCTACCCATTTTTCCGGGCCGGATCACATAGACAGGCTGATTGGCGAATTGGGAATTTTTTCGCCATCTGAAGCGCTATTGAATTTGGATATGCGAAAAGTTCCCAAAATTGCCAAGTTTTTCGCCGAAAAATTGAAAATTGCAATAAATGAAGACGAAGAAAAAATATTTGATTTGCGCGCCGCCAAGCAAAATATCGAAAAATTCAACGAAACCCCTGAAATCAGCGCGAAAATCGACGTTTCGGCGTATCCGGACATTTTGCTCCGTTCGATAGGCGCGATTTTTGAATATTTGTACGAAACGCAAAAAAGCGAAACGCTGAATGTGACGGAGATCACTATCTATGACAAATCGCTATATATGGAAATAGACCCAAACACGCGCAGAAACCTCGAACTCGCTGAAACCATGATAGACAAGCAAAAAAAAGGCTCGCTGCTTTGGGTCATCGACAAAACCAAAACCTCAAAAGGCGCAAGGACGCTCAAACAGTGGCTCGAACAACCGCTTTTGGATTGCCGGGCCATACAAAAGCGGCAGTCGGCGATTGGGGAACTGATAGCCAAAGTGATCGAAAGGGGGAAGATAAGGCAAAGCTTGTCCGAAATACACGACATCGACAGGATAGTGGCGAAAGTGGTGTACAAAACAGCCAATGCGCGGGATTTGAAAAAATTGGCGGCGAGCACAAAAAATATCCCGGAAATAAAAGAGCGCCTCAATATATTCGAAAACGAACTAATTGCAGAACTCAATGCAAGCATAGACGGTTTTGAGGACGTGTTTTCCACGATAGACAACGCGATAGCCGAAGAACCTCCGGCAAGCACAAAAGATGGAGGATTGGTGAAAAAAGGGTTCAACGGGGAAGTGGACCGCTACCGCTCGATAATTTCGGACAACAAAAATTGGATGGACGAAATGGAAAACGCCGAGAAGGAAAACACCGGCATAAAAAGCCTGAAGATAGGCTACAACAAGGTTTTCGGCTATTACATAGAAATATCGAAATCATATATACCGCAGGTTCCCGAAAGGTATATAAGGCGGCAGACGCTGACAAACGGAGAACGCTATGTGACCGAGGAGCTAAAAGAAAAAGAATCCGCCATTTTGGAAGCCAATGAAAAACTCATCCAACTGGAAAACGACATTTTCGAAGATATAAGCCGCCTCATATCCGCAAATGCGCACAGGTTCCAAAAAACAAGCTATGCTCTTTCTTGCGTGGACGCGCTTTGCTCCCTCGCCGAAACCGCCGAAAAAAACAACTACGCGCGCCCGGAAGTGGACTATTCCTCCATCTTGCAAATAAAAGACGGGCGGCACCCGGTAGTCGAAATGACGCAAAAGGGAAATTATTACGTGCCAAACGACGTTTATTTGGACGGCGACAAAAACAGGCTGTACATAATCACGGGACCGAACATGGCGGGCAAATCCACATATATGAGGCAAGTCGCCGCAATTGTGCTTTTGGCGCAAATCGGGTCGTATGTCCCGGCCAAAGAAGCCAGAATCGGGCTTGTGGACAGGATATTCACCAGGGTAGGGGCCGCGGACGATCTCGCGGCGGGGCAATCCACATTCATGCTCGAAATGAGCGAAGTGGCATATATATTAAAAAACGCCACGAAAAAAAGCCTGATCGTCTACGATGAAATCGGCAGGGGGACATCGACTTTTGACGGAATGAGCATGGCCAAAGCGATTTTGGAATATACAGCCGGAAAAAAACTCGGGGCGAAAACCCTGTTTGCCACCCACTACCACGAACTGACGGAAATCGAAAACGAAATAGACGGAGTGGTGAATTATCACATAGCGGCCAAAAAAAAAGAGGACGAAATAATATTTTTGCGCAAGATCATAAAAGGTGCGGCCGACGACAGTTACGGAATAGAAGTGGCGAAACTCGCGGGGGTTCCGCTCGAAATCGTCAAACGGGCGAAAGAGATTTTGACCGGACTCGAAAAAGGCAGGGAAACGCCCCGTAACACAGCAGGCAAACTTGAAGAAAAAAATGATTTTCCGAACTTTTCGTTTGAAGACATGACCAAAAACGAAATTTACGAAAAATTGAAAAAAACAAACATAAATGTTCTGTCTCCGATGGAAGCCTTCAACCTGCTGTACGAATTCATAAAATTGGCGGAGAAATGAAAAAATGATAAATTTGCTTGACGTTCATGTATCAAATCTCATAGCTGCGGGGGAAGTGGTGGACAGGCCTTCGTCCGCCCTCAAAGAAATCGTCGAAAATTCAATCGATGCGAAAGCGAATTTTGTGACGGTGGAAATAAACGGCGGCGGCATATCGTATATGCGCGTGACCGACAACGGGGAAGGAATGGATCCGGATGATTTGGGGAAATGCGTGTTGCGCCACGCGACGAGCAAAATAAAGGACGAAAAGGATTTGGCCAAAATTAATACTCTCGGTTTTCGCGGAGAGGCGCTCGCCGCTATTGCGAGCGTTTCAGATTTGAAAATATTCACCAAAACAAAAGAAGCGCAAATCGGTTTCGCGCTGAAATCATCGAGCGGGCAAAACACGGAAATTTCGGAAGCGGGTTGCGCCGACGGAACGACTGTCGTGGTGGAGCGGCTGTTTTCCAAAATCCCCGCAAGGCAAAAGTTTTTGAAACGCGATGTCACCGAGGGGATGTACTGCAAATGGATCATTGAAAAAATAGCGCTTTCAAACCCTTTCATATCTTTCAAGTTTATTCAAGACGGAAAACAAAAAGTATTCACTCCCGGAAACGGCAATCATAAAGATGCGATATATTCCATATTCGGGGCAGAGGCCGCGGAAAATTTCATCGCTTTCGGAAATTCCGAAAATAGGGCGGATGAGGAAATAAAAGTTTTCGGGTTCGTTTCGAAAATAGAAAACGGGCAAAAAACGCGCGCAAACGAAAATTTTTTCGTTAATGGCAGATATGTGTATTCGAAAACGATAATGTCAGCTTTGGAAGAAGCGTACAAATCCATATCCCAAACGGGGGATTTCCCTTTGTGCGTTTTGTACATAAACGTAGATGAATCTAAAATCGACATAAATGTGCATCCCCAGAAAATGGAAATAAAATTCTCAGACGAAAAACAGGCCTATTCGGCCGTCTATTACGCGGTAAAAGGAGCCCTGAGCGATTTTGGCGATGCAAACCCGATTTTTGCCGTAAAAAACCAAACAGCCCGAAAGGAAAAACCGGATTTCGAAAAAAAAGAACAAAAAACGCCAAAAGCCGAAGAAAATCCCCCCGAATTTTCGTTTCCCCCCGCAGAATACAGCATATCCGAAAAAACAGGAACATACAAAAAACAAAATTATAAAATTCTCGGCGAAGCGTTTTACGGATATATTTTAATCGAAAAAGAAGAAAATATTTTAATAATCGACAAACACGCCGCGCACGAGAGGATAATTTATGATATAATAACAAAAAGGGCATCCGATAGAAGCAAAATTTCGGATTTTCAAAGCCAGATTTTGTTCGTCCCCGAAGAAGTGAGCCTGACTCCCAAAGAAGCCGCCGGTATTTTGGAAATCGAAAACGAAATAAAAAGTCTGGGAATTTTATTCGAATGGAAAAATGAAAACACAATTTTGGTAACTGAAACCCCTGCAGAAATAGGCGAATCGAATATGGGGGAGATAATCAAAGAAGCGGCATATTTGAATTCGGAAGGGGGCTTTTCGGCGGAACAGACGGTTTTTGAAAAACTCGCGCAGATTTCGGCGAAAAAAAGCGCGGCTTGCAGGGCCGCCATGAAAAGCGGCATAAGCGACAGCGCCGAAAACATATCGTGGCTTGCCGACAAGGTTTTGAGCTATGAAAACGCCAGATATTGTCCTCACGGCAGGCCGATAGCCTTTGAGATCCCCAAAAGCGAAATCGAAAAACAATTCAAGAGATAAAAAGAGATAAAAAAGGAGGGTGGAAATTATGGAAGGGAACGAAAACCAAACGGATGCGGGCGCAAACGAAAAAGAAAAAGATTTTTCCGCAATACAGGAAGAGCTGCGGGAATTTAACGATGCGACTTTCGAAGATATCGACGGATCCGCCGGAAATTTTACGGTAAATATCGCCGAAAAGAAGATTGCGGGCGAAATCGGCGAAAAATCCGCAGATCCGATGCACGGGAAAAAAATAAAATTTTTGCCGGTGCATATTTTGGCTTTTGCGGTGCCTTTTTTGCTCATGGCCGTAGCCTATTCCACAATCAAGATATTCCCTTTCGGGGACAGGCAAATAATGGTTGTGGACAGCTGGCACCAATATTACCCTTTTTTGCAAGAACTGCGAAATAAGCTGACCAGCGGCGGATCGCTTCTGTATTCTTGGAACACGGGCGCGGGCACGAACTTTTTGGCTTTGATGTCATATTACGCCTCGACCCCGCTGTACCTTTTTTCCGTGTTTTTCCCCGAAAAATATTTGAGGGAATTCATGGCGCTTGCCACAGTGGTCAAAATCGCCTGTTCCGGCTTGTTTTTTTCGATTTACCTCAGGGGGCTGTTTAACCGCGACAAAAAAAAATATTGCCCGTTAAGCAACGGATTCGCCATAATCGGCTTTTCGACGCTTTATGCGTTGAGCGCTTACGCGGTTGGGTATTACTGGTGCATAATGTGGCTGGACTGCATGGCGCTTTTGCCTCTTGTGGTACTCGGCCTTGAGCGGTTCATCGAAAGCGGGAAATTCAAGCTGTACATAATCGCGCTCGGCGTCACCGTCGTGTGCAATTACTACATCGCCATTTTCGTATGCGAGTTTGTCGCGGTATATTACGTCGTTTTGTATGTCACGAAAATAAAAAAGCCAAGCGTTTGGGGGTTTGTCACAAAAACCGCCGAAGTCGTGGGGGCTTCGATAATTGGGGTCGGGCTTTCGATGTTTATCCTGCTGCCCACTTTTTTTTGGTTTGCGAACACGGGCAACGCGGGATCCACGTTTTCGAGGGATATAGCCACATATAACTCGATACTTGACATTTTGACCAACCTGCTTCCCAACACCAAGCCTGCAGTGAGGGCGGGGCTGCCGAATATCGCCTGCGGGCTTCTTTCGGTCATCATGGCGGGAATGTTTTTTTTGAATTCGAAAATAAAGCTGAAAGAAAAATTGGCCGTAGGCGTTTTTTTGGTTTTCATGCTTTTTTCTTTCAACTTGAACATTTTGGACTATTACTGGCACGGCATGCATTTCCCAAACGAGATACCGTACAGGCAAGCGTTTGTTTTCACATTTGTGCTCGTGACGCTGGCATACAAATCGTATGCGAATTTTGACGGGGAAAACATAACCAAAAGCAATGTGCTGAAATTTTTGCTTTGCGTTTTCGGCTACCTCGTAATCGCCGAGCAATGGTACAAGACAAGCGACAAAAAAGACGTTTTGGATTTCAAGGTGTTTTATGTGAGCATAGCCATTCTGGTCGTATACATGGCGGTGATTTTGCTGTATAAGCACGGAAAGATGTCGAAAACGTATTTAGCCGTGATTTTGATGTTCGCAATGATTTTCGAAGGAGGCATGTCCGCCATAAAAGGGGCGGCCACCACCGGAACTTCGGATCGCGTCAGCTACCCTCCTTCGAAAGAAAGCGTGCAAAAAGCAGTGGCTGAAATCTACGGCACGGACGAAGATTTGTTTTTCAGGCTGGAAATGAGCAGATGGTACAGCACGAACGACCCCGCCCTGTACGGATACAGGGGAATTTCCCAATTTTCATCGGAAGCCAACAGCAGGTTTGCAAAAACTCTCGAAATATTCGGCATTGCCGCCACCGTCCCTTCAAACAGGTTTCTGTATTCTTCGGCCACTCCCGTGTTCAACGCGCTGATGTCGATAAAATACCTAATGACAAGGGAAGAAGAAACCAATTATTCGATAAACAGCTTGGTATTCGACGAAAGGGAAGACCTAAGGCAATCGAGCGTGGAAACCGTAACCCTCGAGGACGGCGGTGAATCCTATTCGGACGAAAAACAAGTGGTGAACGTATACCAAAACAAATACTGGCTGCCTCTCGGTTTCGTTGTATCGGAAGACATAAAAGAAACAAGCGTAAACGAGCAAAACGTTTTCATGTTCCAAAACGAATTCATGAAAAAAGCTGCCGGAATAACAAAAAACATATTTGAAAACATCGAGCAGACCCGCAACACGAACGACAACTTTACGGAATCCCGCTCGAAATACGGCGTGTATTCGTATCAAATGACGGATAAAAGCCAAAAAGGCACGGTGAACCACGTATACACAAGCGAAAATTACCAGCAGGTATATATGTACATAAAATCCACAAGGAGCAAAGATGCTTACGTGAGCACCAACGGAACATCGAAAAAATACGAAATAAACAGGGGCATAACGATAGATTGCGGCTGCGTTTACGCAGGCCAGGAAATAAACGTAAGCTTTGACATCGACCCCAGCGAAAGCGGAACTTTCTATATATATGTCGCAGGGTTTGACGAAGAAGCGTTTAAAAGCGCATATGATGCGTTGAATGCAAAATCGTTGTCAATGGAAAATTTTTCCGACACCGAAATAAAAGGCAAAATAGACGCGGGCAACGGCGGAACATTTTTCACCTCGATACCTTATGACAAAGGGTGGAATCTGAAAATAGACGGAAAAAAAGTGGAAATAAACCCGATGTCGGAAACCGAAATAAACGATGTAAGCCAAGATACGGACGATGGCAAAAAGAAAAAGCCCGACATACGGGAAATAAAGAAAATAACGGACGGATTTGTGACCGCCCCGATCGAAGCGGGCGAACATGAAATAGAGCTGTACTACATAACCGACGGGCTCGTACCGGGTACAATCATATCGGTATCATGCGTTCTGATTGTTGTGGCCCTGGAACTACTCGCACTGCGCAAAAAAAGAAACAGAAAAGGAAGTGAACTTTATGTCAAATAAAATCGCGGAACTGCTGTTCCCGGATTTAAAAGAAACTGTTGAAGACATCGAAAAAAAATATCCGCAAAGAGATTTGCCAAAGGGCGCCTGCGTGACCAGGTTCGCCCCGAGCCCCACGGGATTTTTGCATTTGGGGAGTTTGGAAAGCTCGCTGGTCGGCGAAAGGCTCGCCCACCAAAGCGGCGGGATATTCTATCTGAGGCTGGAGGACACGGACCAAAAAAGGGAAATCAAAGGGGCGGTGCAGGGCATTTTCAATTTTTTGGACGGGTATGAATTGAACCTCGACGAGGGATTCACGCAAAACGGCGAAATCGGCGCTTACGGGTCCTACATCCAAAGCAGGCGCAAAGACATATATCAGGCCTTCGCCAAAAAACTGGTAGCCGAAGGCAAGGCGTACCCGTGTTTTTGCAGCCCCGATGCTTTGGAAGAAATAAAAGAAAAACAAAAAGCCGTCAAGGAAAACACCGGCTATTACGGAAAATGGGCCAAATGCCGCGAGCTTTCCTTCGGGGAAATCGAAAAAAAGATAAATAACGGCGAGAGCTATATCATCCGCTTCAAATCTTTCGGCGATGAGAGCAAAAAAATAAAGGTCATGGATTTGATCAAAGGCCTGCTCGAGCTGCCGGAAAATATACGCGACGAGCTGGTCATAAAATCCGACGGCTTGCCGACGTACCATTTCGCCCATGTGGTGGACGACCATTTGATGAAAACAACCCATGTGGCCAGAGGAGAGGAATATCTGTCCACTTTGCCGGTGCACGTGCAGTATTTCGAAGCGTTCGGCTGGGACCATCCGCAATATATGCACCATTCGCATTTATTGAAGCAAGAAGGCGAATCGAAACGCAAGCTCTCAAAAAGAAAAGACCCCGAGCTGGCTCTCGACTATTACGGCGAAGTCGGGTATATCCCCGAGTGCCTGAAGGAATACATAATGACGCTGCTCAATTCAAATTATGAGGAATGGCGCATCAAAAACCCTGCGGCCGATTTGGGCGAATTCGAGTTCAAAACCGAAAAGCTGAGCGCTTCGGGGGCGCTGTTCGACTTGAACAAATTAAACGACATAAGTAAAAACCATATCGCGACTTTGTCTGCCGACGAAGTGTACGGCTATGCCTCCGCTTGGGCAAAAAAATACGATTTGGAACTATATCATCTGCTCGAGGGCGATGCCCAATACGCGAAAGATATTCTTTCGATCGGCAGGGGCGGGGAGAAGCCTCGAAAAGACATAACTTTCATGAGCGAAATAAAAAATTACGTCAGCTATTTCTACGACGAGCTTTTTTGCCCGGACTATTCCATGCCCGAATCGTTCGGAGAAAAACCGGAGATCGACAAAGAGGCCATAATCGATGTCGCAAGCGGCTATATCGGAGCATACGATCCGGGCGACGATTCCGCCGTCTGGTTCGAAAAAATAAAGGGGCTCGCCGCAAAACATGGTTTCGCGCCGGAGACAAAGCTTTACAAAAAAAATCCGCAGGACTACAAAGGAAGCGTGGGCGACGCCAGCATGATTTTGCGCGTGGCGGTCTGCGGGAGGCAGAACACCCCGGATATGTACGAAGTGTTTGGGATAATGGGCCGGGATATGATCGAAAAAAGGCTGAAACGGTTTATCGAAGAGTGTGAAAAAGGAGAATAATAACGTGAATTCAATAATAATGAATTTCGACGACAGTATCGATATAAATGTCGTGTACAGTCAACTTAGAAAACAATACCCAAAATTTGAAATAACAAAAAATGAAAACCCGGCTATCCGCGCAATGGAAAAAATGCAAAAAGCTATGGCGGAAAAATTTGAATCCGCCGGAATTTATACCGAAGAAGATATTATAGAATTATGTAAAGAAGCAAGGCATGAAATCGGAAGGGAGAAACGCAGTGAAACTATTATGTGACACAAATATATTGGTTTCTGCGAATAAATTTCCGAACGGTGTTTGCATGAAGGCGTATAAAAAAGCATTGCTGTCATTTTCTGTTGTTGTGTGCGATTATTCGATTTTAGAACTCAGAAGGGTTTATAAAAACAAATTCCCAAGCGATATTGGCATCTTCGAAAAATTTTTAGAAGATTTAACAACGCAAATTGCGGTGATACAAACCCCGCCAGAAAGCGAGAGTGTTCCCGAAGAAATGTTGGTTCGTGATGCAGACGACCGTCCAATATTACGCGCCGCAATTAATGCCAATGTTGATATAATCGTCACGGGAGATAAAGATTTGCTCGAATCCAATTTGGCAAAACCTCGAATTATATCCCCGGTAGAATTCGTAAATCATTGTTGAGTCAAAAAATAATATCGAAATCTAAGGAGAAAGATAGCGTTATGACAATGACAATCATAAAATGCAAAATGTGCGGCGGCGACATACAAATGAACGCCGAAAAAACTTACGGTACATGCGATCACTGCGGTTCTACCATGACTTTGCCCAAAATAGCCGATGAGCGAAAAGCCAACCTTTTCAATCGCGCAAACCATTTTCGGAGGCAAAATGATTTCGACAAAGCTTTGCAAGCTTATGAAAATATCTTAAACGAGGACAACGCCGATGCGGAAGCGCATTGGGGAGTCGTGCTTTCGCGCTATGGCATCGAATATGTCGAGGATCCCGCGACGCGCCAGAGGATTCCCACCTGCCACCGCGTACAGGGCGGTTCGGTTCTTGCAGATCCGGATTATCTCGCCGCTTTGGAACACTCGCCAAATATCAACACGCGGCTTCTGTACGAAGAAGAAGCGAAAAAAATAAGCGAGACGCAAAAAGGCATACTTGCGATCTCGAGCAAGGAAGCGCCTTACGACATATTTATCTGCTACAAGGAAACCGACAATTCGGGGCAGCGCACAAAAGACAGCATCATCGCCCAGGATATCTACTATCAACTCATAAACGATGGCTACCGGATATTTTTCGCGAGAATCACGCTCGAGGACAAGCTCGGGCAGCAATATGAGCCGTATATATTCAGCGCGCTCAACAGCGCGAAAGTGATGCTCGTCATCGGCACGCAAAAAGAATATTTCGAAGCTGTATGGGTGAAAAACGAATGGAGCAGATTCCTTTCGATAATGCAAAAAGACCGCTCGCGCCTGCTCATACCCTGCTACCGCGATATGGACGCCTACGATTTGCCCGAGGAAATGTCGATGCTTTCCATACAGGCTCAAGACATGGGCAAGATCGGGTTTATCCAGGATTTGGCGCGAAACATAAAAAAAGTGTTCGAACCGGGCAATCATGCCCAAACCGGTCCCGTCGTTTCCGGCGCCCCAAAAACCGAACTGTTGCTAAAACGCGTTTTTATGTTTTTGGAAGACGGCGACTGGAAACAAGCGGACGAATACTGCGAGCGGACGCTCGACGCCGATCCCGAAAACGCCAGCGCCTACATCGGCAAATTGATGGCGGCGCTGCAGATCCGCAAAGAAAAGGATTTGGCCGGTCACGATAAAATTTTGACGGAATACAGCTATTTCCAGAAAGCGGTGCGTTTTGCGGACGAAAAAACCAAAGAGCGGCTGACCGCATACGGCAACGCGGTATATGCGAAAAAAACGGAAACCGCATACGACGACGCATTGGCCATAATGGAAAATGGCAGGGATTCGCTGAGCGAACGCAGGTTTTTGGAATTGTCGCAAACGTTTGGCCAATTCGGAAATTATCGCGACGCCAAAAACAAAATGATGGAATGCGAAAATTTGGCGGAGATGGCAAAAAGGCGCGAAAATGAAATGAGAATGGCCGTCGATGGGTTGGAAAGGCGAATAGGCGAACTGGACGCGAGATTATCCCCTTTCGAAAAAAAGGAATTCGCGTTGTACAACAAACTGTCGAGCAAATACTATAATTCCAGTCAAAACATGATGAACAATTTCGCCAAAATTTACGAGGCGAACGGGGCGCTGAAATATAGGGCGAGAAGAAGCGCTTTCGGGTGCATTTCCATTTTGGCGCTGAGTGTTGGCATTCCCGCGTTTATTGCGTTCGGCACAGCTACTTTAATGAACGGTTTTTTCGGTGATTATGGCGTGTTGTTGGTTGCGCTGCCAGTCGCAGGTATCGCTCTTGGCATAATTACTGCCATAATCAATGCAGCCAGACCAAAAAGAAATACGACGCCGGACAGATATTTGGCGGAATATTGTAAAATAATGGAAGACAAAAAACCTTTGGCCATTCAAAAAAACGCGCTTGAACAGCAAAAACAGTTCTTGATCGCGCAAATAGAAAACAACAACCAACAGTAAAAACAAAGGAAAAAAATATGGCTAAATTTGCGATAGAATGCCCGAGCTGCGGAAGATACGCAGAAGCGAAAAAAGGATTTTGGATTTTCGGCACGAAAAAAATAAATTGCATTTGCGGCAATGTCATCGAAGTCCAAACGGACAAACTCACCTCCCGCAGGTGCCCCGAATGCGGCAATTATGTAGCCTATGACCAACGCAAGGCGGCCAATGCCAAATGCCCGGTCTGCAAAAGCGAAAAAATATCATCGCCGATGGTGGACAATATCAACATGGCAAATTTCGCCTGCCCGCAATGCGGCTGCAGCTTGTCGGCGGGCAAAAGCGAATTGACATACAATTGCCCAATATGCGACATGGAAATCGACGTCCAGGAAAGAATCAAACTTTCGGAAATCGCAAAAAGGGGGATTGCGAGCGTCATAAAATACGAAGGCGGCAACAACGTTTTCGTTTGGAAGCACCCCGTGGAAGATTTCAACATCGGCTCCCAGCTCATCGTCCACGAATCGCAGGAAGCGATTTTCTTTCGCAACGGAAAGGCTTTGGATTTGTTTCCCGCAGGCCGCTATTCCCTGGAAACCGAAAGCATTCCGTATGTAAACAAATTGTACAATTCCGCGCTCGAGCCGAAAGGCGTTTTCCATTCGGAAATATATTACGTGAACATGGCCACCCAAATGGGCATAAAATGGGGCACGGACAGCAAAGTGAGATTTATCGAGCCGCTCACGAAAATCCCCCTTGAAATCGGCGCGTGCGGCGAATTCAACATACGCGTCTCGGATTCGCGGAAATTGCTTTTGAAACTCGTGGGCACGGAAAGCGAATTGGACAGATCCGCCCTGATGCCCGGTGACAGGCAAGACCCAAAAGGCGGCCAGAGCGGCTATTTCCGCGCCATGATCATGACGCGCGTGAAAACGAACCTCGCCAAAGCGATCAAGGAAAGCCAAATCGACATTTTGGAAATAGACGAACATCTCGAGTTTTTGTCCGCCGCGCTCCGCACCCGAATCAATGAGGGGTTGGATGATTATGGCTTGACTATGCCGGAATTTTTCGTCACGACGGTCGTCACGCCCGATGAGGACGAGAATTTCATAAAATTGAAACAGCAGCACGCCGATTTGTACCTAAAAGTGCAAGAAGAAAAAAACCTCGCGAAAGTCAAGGAAGCCGAAGCCGAACGCAAAATAATCGAAACCCGCACCGGGGCGCAATTGGACATAATAGAAGCCCAAGGCGGAGCGGAGGTCGCAAAAATCGCCGCTCAAGCGGATGCGGAGGCTCATCTCATGAAAGCGGAAGCCGAAACGAAAGAGATGCAGATGAAAGGCTATACATATGCGCAGGAAACGCAGCGGAAGATAGGCTTGGAAGCCATGCAGGGCGGGATCGTGAAAGAAGGCGGCGGGGCGAGCTCCGGGCTTGGCGAAATCGTGGGGCTTGGGGTCGCGCTCGGCACCCTTGGCGGGGTGGCCGGTTTTGCCAAAGACGCAATCGCGCCCATCGTCGAAAATGCGTCCGACGCCAAAAAAAGCATCGGCGAAACGGCGAAAACGCCGGATGAAACCGATTGGGATTGTCTTTGCGGCGAAAAAGGCATCAAAGGCAAATTCTGCAACGAATGCGGGGCGAAACGCCCCGAATCCCCGAAAGAATGGATTTGCCCCGAATGCGGCGAAAAAAACGAAAAAGGCAAATTTTGCAACAATTGCGGCAAAAATCGGGAGGAAATGCGAAATGGATAAAAAAACAATAAGAGAAGTCATAATCTCCTTTGTCACTTTCATCGCGTACAGCGCTTTGGTTTTCGCGATACCGTTCAAAAGAAATGCGGTATTTGCGTTCATGTATATATTCGCGCTGATTTCCTTCGGGGTTTTCGAAGCGGGCTACAAAATCGCGTTTGACAAAGCAAAAACGTTGAAAGCGAAATTTTTGAGCTTTCCGATTTTTCGCGTCGGATGCTTCTATTTGGCCGCGCAACTCACCGTGAGCACGCTGTTCATGGTTTTGACCTCGTTTATCGACATATACGCATGGATTGCCATTGCCCCGTGCATATTGCTTTTGGCGGCGGCGATCGTAAAAATATTGACCATAGACATGGCGAAGGAAAAAATAGAAAACATAGCGATCAAAGAGGAAACCGAAACTTCTTTCATGCGCACATTGAGGTTCGATTTGGAAACGCTTTCCGAAAAAGTTTCGGCGCCCAGTTTAAAACTGAAAATTTCCAAATTGTCGGAAGCGGCAAAATACAGCGACCCCGTGAGCAATGATTTGATCGCAGAAATCGAAACAAAGATGACGGCGATGCTGAATGATATAAAATCTGCCATTTATGCCGGAAACAACGATGTCGGGCCGCTCGTTGGCGAACTTGGCGATTTGCTATCCGAAAGAAACAGAAAGTGCAAGATTTCAAAACCACAAGGAAAGCTACAAAATTCGAAATAGACCTGTATAAGGAGGCAAACGGCATATTATGAAAATAGAATATACAAGAGAAGATTTTAAAAGAGGCGTAAAAAATCCATTCTACCATGAATTTTGCAGGGATGTCAAAATCGGGGTAAGGCACGAGGATTACGAATTGTTTGCCAAGATCGCGAAATCATACGATGTCACGCCCGAGCACATGATGCAGTCATATTTGCGCCAACAAGCTGAATTGCTGCGCGAAGATTACCCGGACGAATAAAATCGAGGAGGAAAACATTTATGATAAATAAAAATCCATCCAGGCCAAAATTCCCCAAAAAGGCGGTCATAACCGGGGGAATGCCCTACGGCGAAAAGGAATTGTACTTCCACCATGTGGGCGGATATTTCATCCACGCGGACATATTCGCGCGTTTCATGCGCGACCGGATAGGAGCGGAAAATGTGCTGTTCGTTTCGGGCATCGACTGCTACGGCGCGGGGGTGGAACTAGGCTACGAAAAAGCCGTGGCCGGGGGATTTGTCGGCGCAATCGAAGAATTCGTGGCGCATAACCACAAGGCGCAAAAAGCGATACTCGACAAATACCAGATTTCGCTTGACATATATGCAGGCTCGGCCTTGGGCGAGGCGGGGAAAATACACGCCGCTCTTTCGGCGGAAATATTCGAGAAGCTCTATGCAAGCGGATCTTTGAAACTCGAGCGCACAATTCAATTCTATGACGCGGAAAAAGGGGTGTACCTAAACGGCCGCCAAGTCAAAGGGCGCTGCCCGATACAGGGCTGCAAATCCGAAAATGCCTATGCCGACGAATGCTCCCTCGGGCATCAGTACAACCCCGAGGAGCTTATCGAGCCAGTCAGCGTATTATCGGGGAAATCGCCTGATCGCGTATTTGCCGACAACTGGTTTTTTGACCTTCCCGCTTACGAAAATCAAATGAAAGCTTTGGTGGACGAATGGGAAAACGACCCCGCCTGCCGCAAGACATTGACCACGATCGTCCGTGAATTTTTAAAAAAGCCTGCGATTTACGTAAAAAAAGAACTTGTGGAAGATATAAAAAACATATCGGAAATGCCGCCGTATGACATAATCGGGGACGGGCAAAAAACCTCTTGGGCATTGGAGTTCGAAACCTTGGAACTTCGGGAAGCTGCAGTTTCCACTTTGACGAAAAACGGGATCAGGTACCGCACGGGCAAGGCGCTGGTGCCTTTCAGGCTGTCGGGCAATGTTGCCTGGGGCGTACCGGTGCCCGAAAAAGATGGTATATCAAAATTGACTTTTTGGGTCTGGCCTGAATCGCTCTGGGCGCCCATATCGTTTACCAAAACGGTATTAGGCGACAAAACAAACGGAGCCGAATGGGAAAAATGGTGGAAATCGGACGAGGCGCAGGTCTATCAATTCATCGGCGAGGACAACATCTACTTTTACGCAATAGCCGAAATGGGCATATTCATGGCCTTAAACGAAGGATACAAGCTGCCTATGGTTGTGCCGAACCGCCACATTCTGCTCGGCAAAGCGAAAGCTTCCAGCAGCGGCGAAACCAAGCCGCCCACAGCCGAAAAGCTTCTCGAATACTACACCCCGGAACAGCTCCGGATGCATTTCATGAATGCCAGCCTGAGCGAGCGCAGCGTGGGCTTTGAGCCAAAAGCGCTGCAAAAAAACAGCGAAGGGTTCGACACTGTCTTAAACGAGGGAAATTTGGCCACGAACATATTCAACCGCCTCGTCCGCTCATGCTTTTACACCGCGCAAAAATACAGCGGGGGAAAACTGCCCGCATATGCGGTGGGCGAAAAGGCCAAGGAAAGCGCGGACAAAACGATATTGGAATACGAGAACCTGATGGCTGTGCTTTCTTTTGACAAAATATTTGAACTGTT
>Ga0082212_10005772_pt1 | contig 16794 bp, 7 predicted proteins | sample TergutNt197P3_FD_71548 | JGI IMG/M metagenome (GOLD analysis project Ga0082212, IMG submission 71548) | Neocapritermes taracua P3 segment gut microbial communities from Petit-Saut dam, French Guiana - Nt197 P3 | ecosystem: Host-associated > Arthropoda: Insects > Digestive system > Gut ... | reverse complement strand
ACATATATCGGCGGAGAGGAAACAGGAGAGGGAAAACAGGGTAGAGGCGCAGAAGCTAAATCTCTTGTTGTAGTGGCAACCGAATGTATAGGGAAAAAGATTGATAGAGTAAGTCCCTTATAAATTACAGCTTTATTGCTCCCTGAAACAGCAAATCCACCAGATGGAGTAATTTCTTTATGTTCATAATATATTGATCTTTATTTCTATTTCTATTGATTTTATTTTATATTTTGATGAACGCTACATTTTTTTGACGAACAGCCATAAAACTATGATGAATGGGAAAATAGATATCTTATCCTGCGTTGTACGATAAAAAATATTTCTGCCAATTCTACTGTATTTTTTCAACGTTCATTAAACCATTTGACACAAAAGCAGTCTAATTGATAAAGAAGGAGTGTAATGATGAAACGAATATGAGTATATCCATACGTTCGCTGAATAAAGTATATCCCAATGGTTATCACGCATTACGGGACATTAATATGGAAATTCCGACGGGAATGTTCGGTTTGCTGGGGCCTAACGGAGCGGGTAAGTCAACGTTGATGCGTATATTAGTGGCTTTAATGGAGCCGACCTCCGGAGAGGTTGAGGTATTTGGGTATAATCTGCTTAAAGAAAGGAAAGAAGTTCGTAAAATTTTGGGATATTTGCCACAGGATTTTCGATTTTTTGCCAAATATAAAACGTATGAGTTTTTGGATTATGCGGCGCGTTTGTCGGGTATGAATAATGGGAAACAGCGTCGTCAGGCCGTTGACGCCATGCTTGAGAGCGTTGGGCTGTTTGATGTGCGGGAGCGTTATGCGAACAAGTTATCGGGCGGTATGAAACGTCGTTTAGGTATAGCGCAAGCGTTGATACATAACCCGAAACTCATCATTGTGGATGAGCCTACTACCGGACTTGACCCGGAAGAACGCATCCGTTTCCGGAACCTGTTGTCGAAAGTAACTGAAAACGAAGTGACGATCATTCTTTCTACGCATATTGTCGGCGACATATCCAGTACGTGTAATTGCATGTCTTTGATGAACAAAGGCGAACTTGCTTTTTTCGGAGCGCCGCAGGATATGTTGAAAGAAGCTGAAGGAAAAGTGTGGCGAATGAAAGTGAAGGGTGATGATTTACCGAAAATTGACAAGTTATATCCGGTGATCACGACAATCCCGTCAGGTAAAGGTTGGGAAGTACAGGTCGTTGCCGATGAAATTATAGGCTTCGACGCTGAGCCTTATCCTCCTAATCTGGAACATGCTTATGTTTATTATATGGAGAAAAAACTCAATCGTTGGGTAAACGACTAATGAATCAAAAATTATAAAATCAAAAATAGGTTATGTCTGTATTAAGTAATATAAATTCGGTGGCGAAATATGAGAGCAAGCTGTTGATGCGGAGCTGGTTCTTCCGGATATTTCTTATATTGGCTGTATTGGTTTTGTGCATTTTTAATTTTGTGTCTTTAGTAAATAAAGATAGTCCCGGTATGTGGGTTATGAGGGCTTTGTCTTCAAATATACCCTACATTAATTTACTGTTATTGAACACAGGTCAGGCTGTTATTGCCGTTTTTTTGTCTTCGGAATTTCTTAAAGCGGACAAGAAATTAGACACTTCGGAGGTTTTTTATGTTCACCCGCTGAGTAACGCTGAATATGTTTTCGGTAAAATTTGGGGAAATATGAATGTATTTTTCCGGTTAAATCTGATTATCATTGCATTGGTTGTTATTTTTAACTTTGTTTCCGGTATTTCGATTGATTGGCTTGCATACATTGCTTATTTTCTTGTTATCAGTGTGCCGACGTTGATTTATATTTTCGGATTGTCGGTTGGCATGATGCTCATCATCAAAAATCAGGCTGTTACATTTGTTCTTTTATTGGGCTACATCGCTTTGACCCTGTTTTACATCGCTGATAAATTTTATTATCTTTTTGATTATATGATGTACAGTTTGCCTTTGGTGAAATCATCCGTAGTCGGTTTTACCAACTGGTCAGTCATTGTAAATCACCGTTTGATTTATATCTTAACAGGGTTTGGATTTATTTGTATCTCTGTTTTCTTATTCAGACGCTTGCCGAATACTAAATATGGTCGCTATCGCTGGCTTGCCCTGTCGTTCTTTTTTATTCTGACAGGTTTTGCAGCCGGTTACAGGCATGTCAATACTTTCCTGCATTCGTCTAAAATGCGGGCTTTGTATACGGAAATCAACAATAAATATGTCAATTCGCCACAAATGGTTATAGATAATTATGATATAACCGTTGAGCAACATCCCGATACCATATCGGCCAAGGTAGTGATGCGTGGAACGGTGCAGGAATCATCTTCTGTTTTTACATTTTGTCTGAATCCTTCATTACAGGTGAGCGGGATCAAAGAAAACGGGAGAGACTTGACGTTTATACGCGAACATCAGATTATTCTGGTGGATTTCGGCCGTGTTTTGGAAAAAGGCGATAAGACGGCATGGGAAGTATCCTATAGCGGAAATATTGATGAAAATTTTTGTTATCTTGATATCCCGGATGAATTATTGCAAGAAAAATATACTGTTGAACAATTATTCAATATTGATAAAAAATACAGTTTTCAAACCGAAAATTATGTGCTGTTTACGCCTGAAACCTATTGGTATCCGCGACCGGGCGTTGCTTACAGCAGCGAGAATCCGGACTGGCAACGGGCTTATTTCAGCAATTACCGTCTGAAAGTGAAGACAATGAATGGTTTACAAGCCATATCACAAGGAACGAGGCGACGGCCTGTTGAGAAGGTTCCGACCATCCGTTCCAATGAATTTAACAGTAATGACGCTTCCGGATTTCGTCCTGTGGGCGGCGGTATACGAATGGGCGGCGGAATGTTTATGATGGGTGGCGGTCCCGGTGGATTCGGCAGTTTTGGGAATGTCTTCGGAGGCGGAGGCGGTGGTGGTGGTCAGCGACAACAAGGCGGTCAAGCTAACGCTCGACAACAGGGACAGGGCGGTCAAGGCGGCGGCAATATGAATTACAGGCAGCAGGGACAAGGTGGCGGCGGTGATTTTAGAGGTCAGGGCGGTCAAGGCAGTCAGAGCGGAGGAAATTTCAGACAAGGGCAGAATACGCAGGACGGCAGAAATTTCAGGCAGCAGGGACAGGGCGCTCAAGCCGATAATGTCAGACAACGGGGGCAAGGCGGCGGTGATAGAGGTCAGGGCAGTGGTAATCAGAGACAAGAGAGTGAGGTTAGAGGTCAAAGGCAAGGGGAAGCACAGGGGCAAGGTGGCGATCCCAGACCTCGTATGCGCGAAGGTGGAAGTGATGTCAGAGCGCAGGGCGGTCCTCCGGACGGAGAACGCAGAGCTCATATTCAAGAAAGCGGCGACAGTACAAGACGTTTCCGCAGAGGCGGTGACAGTATGTTCCGTATGCGCGATGTCATCGCTGATATTTCGTCCGAGACGCCCGGCGACAGTATTTTTATCTTTGAAACAGATTTTCCGACACCGGGTATTTCATTGATTATCGGCGATTATGAACAAAAATGCGTAGAAGTTGACCATACCATTTTTAATATTTGGAATTTGAGAGGTAACGATTATTTTTCAGTTCCTTTCGACACAATCACAGATACCATTCCCTATCTGGTAAGAGTACGACGGCAAGCGTTAGAGAGCCAATATTCGCTTCAATACTCATTCAAACGTTTTTCTGTTGTTGAAGTTCCCGTTCAGTTTTACGGTTATGTCCGTACATGGACGCAGGCGCAGGAAGAGATGCAGCCCGAAATGGTTTTATTTCCCGAAAAGGGTTGTATATTTAATAACCTGGATGTCACCAGACAAATACGCTTACAAAAGACTTGGGCAAAACGGTCAGGAAGGGAACTCACCGACAGAGATGCGATGATTAACGTCATCAATGGTTTTTTAATGACATTTCAACGCGCGGAAAACAGAGGTGATTTTTCAATGGAGCGTGGCTCGATGAATGTAACCAGTACTCCCAATCCCTATTTTGTCTTTCCGCAGTTGTTTAGTTTCCGATATAATGTTTTTTCTTCGGAATGGCCTGTTGCTAACCGTCTTGTAGAACTGTATCTGCAAGAAATGACCGATAATCCATGGATGCGGCAGATGAACGGAATAAGCAATAATGAAAAGGCCAATCTTCTGATACAACAACGTCCTTTTAAGGAATTGTTGTCCGATCCGGAACAACGCGATTTGTTAAACAATGTCATATCTTTAAAGGCAAATGTATTGTTTGCGTCTGCAGAGCGAAACATCGGAAATACGGCATTTCGCGATTCGTTACGCACCTTTTTAAATGATAACCGGTTTACCAATATCAGTTTTGGACGCTTGCTTAAAAGAATGAGCCGGATTGCCGGAGAAGATTTAAGTGCACCGCTGACAACGTGGAATGCTCCGACGAATCTCCCCGTTTACATCGTAGGAACTCCTGAAATCACATATATTATCAACCGCGACGTGGAAGTCTATGTTGTAAAGTTACAGATCACAAATGATTCGGATTATGACGGTATCATCAACGTAGAAACGCTTTTCGGCGGTGGTGGAGGCGGTACGTTCATGGTCCGCGGTGGTGGAAGTTTTAACTTTGGCGGAGGTAACACTTCGGATGATCCGCGTGCAAAACGCAAAATATCGCTTGCCCCGCATGAAACGAAACTTCTTGTTACCGTCTGGGATGAAGCTCCGCGTGCTATCAATGTGAACACACTGATTTCGGCTAATCTGCCGAATTTAATCAATTTGCCGCTGAATAATATCATCCGTGAGCAAAACAGACCAATTGATGAAGAAGGCGACTTTATACTTGCCAATGTCATTTATAACTTGCCGGGCGAGGTGATCGTTGATAATGAAGACACCGAGTTATTTGAGTTGTCACAACCGGATATTGTCGGACTTTTGCCACAATGGTTGGATCGTGTCGGCGATGATTCATTCCCTTATTCGGGCGTACAGGGTTGGCGTCCGCCGTTGCAATGGACATTGACAACAAACGATAAATATTATGGTACTCATATTCGCTCCGCCTATGTGATCAAAAGTGGAAAAGGAAGTCAGACGGCAACATGGAAAGTGCCTGTACCTGCAAAAGGATTATACGATTTGTATTACCATGTTTTTACGCCGGATGAACTCCGAAGAGCACAGAATAACAGAGATGGCGGAAGAGGAGGGGGAGGTCCCTCCGGAAGTATGGAATATCATTTTAAAGTGAAATATGACAATGGTGAAGATAATGCTTATATCAACCTTCGACGTGCCGGCGAGGGTTGGAATATGGTGGGCACCTACTATTTCAGTGATGATACCATCAAAGTTGTACTGTCGAACGACATCGCTAATGTGCGAATGGTTACGGCAGATGCAGTTAAGATCGTGAAACGGGAAACAGGCTCGGCTGATGAATTGAGAATTGAGAATTGAAAATTATTTAAATTATATAAATGAAATATAACATGTTTAGGTTGAAATTAAAATTTGTGTGGTTTGTTTTTTTTCTGATAGAGATGTCTTTTTTTTCGTTTGCGCAGGTAACGCTGACGATTGAACAGGCATTGGAAATTGCGGAAGAAAATAATCCACAGTTAAAAAATTCCAAAATGAATTTTGAAAGGACGCAATTTTTGCTTGAAGCGGAACGCGCTTCGCTGAAATCGCAGTTTTCGATGACTGTTAATCCGGTGGGTTATTCCATAAACCGAAGATTCGATGAACGCGTACAGGAATGGTATACCACCAATACCTTATCGTCCGGCGGGTCGTTTCAGGTCGAACAGCCATGGTTGCGTACAGACGGCGTATTCAGGCTGACCAACAGATTTAGCTGGCAGGATGTTGAGACCAAAATAGGCTCGTCTTCGCAAACTAACGACAGGTTTCAGAACAACCTTTCACTTCGTTACGACCAGCCTCTGTTCACATACAACCGTCGTAAAATGCAACTCGAAAGGCTTGAATATCAACATGAAAACTCCGGAATAAGTTATGCGCTCCAGCGATTGAATACCGAAAACCGTATCACGAGCCAGTTCTATCAAGTATATTTGGCGCAGAATAATCTTGACATCACGCAAGAAGAATATGAAAACGCAAAAACAAACTATGGAATAATCGTTGATAAAGTTCATGCAGATTTATCGGCGCGGGAAGAACTTTTTCAGGCGGAGGTCAATCTTGCATCGGCGAAATCTTCAGTCGAATCGAAAATCGTTTCGTTAGAAAATGTTAAAGACGCACTGAAACGAACATTAGGAATACCGTTGAACGAAGACATCAATGTCATCGCAAACGTTGTTGTCATTCCATTGATTGTTGATCCAAGCGATGCAATCGAATCGGGCTTGTCATCGCGAATGGAATTGCGCCAGCGCGAAATAGACAAGGAATTAGCCGAACTCGGATTGATTACCACCAAAGCGTTGAACGAATTTAAAGGCGACCTGTCCATATCGCTCGGTATAGCAGGAGATGATCCAAATTTTGGCAGAATATACGGCAATGAAAATACAATTTTTACACCAACGATAACCGTCAGTTTCAACGTTCCGATATTTGACTGGGGTGAGAAAAAAGCACGTATTAAAGCACAGGAGAAAGCAATAGCCATCACCGAAATGGATTATGAGAACTCGAAAATTGATATCGAACTGAATATTCGCCAAACAATACGCAGCCTGAATAATCTTCGTGCACAAATCGGTATTGAAGAAAAAAAAGTTGAGAATGCACAACTGACCTATGAACTCAACCAGATTCGGTATCGTGAAGGCGATCTGACAGGGTTGCAAATGAGTCAGTATCAGGTGCAACTCTCCAATGCCAGAATGAGTCTTGTGGGTGCGCAAATCGAATATAAAATCGAATTGCTGAATTTAAAAATTCTAACACTCTATGATTTTGAGAACGACAAACCGATTGTTCCGGTTAAAAAAATAATGCAATAAAAAGATAAATAAATAAAAAGATAAATAAAACATTAAAAGTATGTATAACGATAAAATCATTGCTATTTACGCATTAGGCGTATTTTTCCTGACGGCTTGTAACAATCAGCCTGCAACGAATCCTGTTGACATTGAAACGCCGGTTTCTGTGCGCGAATTAAAATCTACCGGCGCCATCAGCCGGTTAGTCAATACTTCCGCAACCGCTATGGCTAATTACAGCGTAGACCTAAATTCCGAAATGAGTGGTCTTTACAAACTTCAGAACAATCCTCGAACCGGAAAATCATTCAAGTTGGGCGACGCGGTCAGGAAGGGCGAACTGATTATTCGTCTTGAAGATGATGAATATGAGAACAATATACGGATTGAATCCAGAAAGTTGTCGCTTGAAATAGCCGAACAGGAGCAGATCAAACAAAAAGAACTGTATGAAAAAGGCGGGGCTACGGCCAGTCAGGTGAGAAATGCAGAAGTGACTGCAACAAACGCCCGCTATGATCTGGCAAACGCACTGCTTAATCTCGAAAAAATGAACATAAAGGCGCCTTTCGATGGCGTAATTGTTGATTTGCCTCATTATTCGGCAGAAGCAAAAATTTCATCGAATCAACCAATGGTGAGCATGATGAATTATTCAAATCTGTTCATGGAAATTAATCTTCCCGAAAGCGCTATCGAATATGTTCAGATCAATCAACCGGTATATATTACGCACTATACCTTGCCGTATGATACGCTGAAAGGCGTGATCAGCGAGGTATCTCCTGCCATCAGTTCTGAAACGCGCACATTTAAAGGAAAAATATCCATCAACAATTCGGAATTAAAATTACGTCCCGGCATGTTTGTAAAAGCGGATGTGGTCATTGACAGGTCTGAAAATGTGATTGTTATTCCAAAGAATGTGATTCTGTCTACACGCAACAGACGATATGTATATGTTGTAGAACGAAATGTTGCGGTCGTTCGTAATTTAGTCACGGGCATAGAAGACGAAGATAATGTAGAAGTATTGGAAGGATTGTCCGAAAACGACCAGCTCATCATCAGGGGATTTGAGACTTTGCGTGAAAACAGTCGTGTTAAAGTGCTTCGATAGGCAACAACAATTATAAGTTAAGCAGATTCAATGAGAAATATAATCAATTTTGCGGTAAGAAATCCCGTTACGATTAGTATGGTTGTTCTGGCAGTTCTGTTGCTGGGAAAGATTTCATACGATCGGTTGAACGTTGATTTATTACCCGATATGAATTCTCTGCGTCTTTATATAGAGATGGAAGCAGGCGAGCGTCCGCCGGAAGAGATAGAGAAAATGTTTATCGAAAACATGGAATCCATGGCTATCCGGCAGCGGGATGTGACGCAGGTATCGTCGGTTATCAAAGCCGGCTCCGCACGTTTAACCATCGAATATCTCCAGAACAAAGATATGGACGAGGCGTTTCTCGACCTTCAAAAGGCGATGGCGCCGTTTGCCACCAATCAGGATATCGAATCCATCAATATCACGCAACACGATCCGAATACCGCACCGGTCATGCTCATTTCCATGTCGCACCGCACTATTACGGATATGGCGGAATTACGCAAGATGGCAGAGAGTTATGTCCGCAACGAACTGGTGCGTCTTCCGGGCGTGGCAGAGGTAGCGCTGTCCGGTCAGGAAAGGTCTGTTCTGACAATACACACCGACGCATATAAACTAAAAGCATTCGGATTGACCGTAGATGAAATTGCTACACGAATCGAATCGAACAACCAAACCATTTCGGGCGGTCGCGTGAGCGAACTGGGACTGCAATACCTCGTAAAAAGTACGACGCAGTTTGTCAACGAAACCGACTTTGAAAACCTGATTGTCAGTTATAGGGCCACAGAGGCTACCACCGGCGGAACGTCGGCGCAGTCGGGAAACACGAATCGTGCGCCGGTGTATCTGCGCGAAGTAGCGATGGTGCAATTTGAGAACGAACGTCCCGAAAATATCGTCCGTCTGAATGGTGAACGGTGTATCGGATTGTCTGTTTACAAGGAAATGCAGCAAAATACAGTGCGAGTGGTCGAAAATATTACCCGTCAGTTAGGTTCCATCGAACAGGCGCTACCCGGTTATCAGTTTGAGGTGATCAGCAATCAGGGTACATTTATCAAAAATGCGATAGATGAAGTTAAAAACAGCGCCGTTTTGGGGATGCTACTCGCCGTAGTGGTACTGTTCGTTTTTCTTCGCCGCATCGGGACGACGTTTATTGTCAGTTTGGCAATACCGGTTTCTATTGTGGCGACATTTAACATGATGTATTTCAATGGACTGACGCTCAATATCATGACATTAAGCGGTCTGGCGCTGGGAGGAGGCATGTTGGTTGATAATGCAATAGTGGTCATTGAAAGTATCTTTCGAAATCATGAGCGAGGTCTCAATCGAAGAGAAGCAATTATCACGGGCACTTCCGAAGTTTCGGGAGCGGTCATTGCTTCGACACTGACTACCATCGTCGTCTTTTTGCCTATTGTTTATATCCATGGCGCTTCGGGCGCGTTATTCAAAGATCAGGCGTGGACGGTGGCTTTTTCGCTTATTTCGTCGCTGTTTGTCGCTTTGCTGGTAATTCCGACGCTGTACGACAAATTAGCGGGACGTAAAAATAAAGATGAAGAAATTCAAACGGAACCCCGTTCCATCCGGTTTAACTGGTACAGCAATATCCTTAAATCGTTGCTGAAAGCCCGCTGGGTGGTGATTATCGTTTCTGCATTGATACTTGTCGGTACCATATTCATTCTTCCTTATGTAGGAACGGAATTTTTGCCCCGCTCTGGAAGTAAAATGTTTTCCATATCGGTGAAACTTCCCGAAGGTACCCGTTTGGAACGGACGGATGCTACGGTGCAAAATCTTGAATTTCTGATTCATTCCATAAGCGGAGACAGTTTATGCACCGTTTATACACATGCCGGAAGAGGTTCGTCTGAAAATGAGGTATTTGAAGGCGAGCATACCGCCATAATCAAAGTCATCCTCTCCAACTCTTCGCCCATACCTCCGGAAATGGTCATCGAACGTTTTGTGGAGGCAACCCAAACTATCGAAGGGCTTGAACTTGAATTTAAACAGGAAGAAAACTCATTAGGCTCGCTGCTTGGAGGTGATGATACTGCGCCGATTGTCGTTGAAGTGAAAGGTGAAAATCTGGATGAGATAGCAACTGTTACAGACGAGATATTAGTAAGAATGAAGGATATCCCCGGAATTTTCAATATTAAATCGTCAATAGCCGATGGGGCGCCTGAACTGACCGTATTCATTGACCGAACTGTGGCGGGAATCAATAATATACCGGCTTCGACGGTTATCAATCAAATCAGGCAACAGTTACAGGGACGCGATGCCGGAAAAATGGATTACAAAGGCGAAATGCGGGGTATCATCATCAAGACGCCTGATATTACGGCAAGAAATTTGCAAAACCTTGTCATCCGAAGCGGGAATCAGGAATTTCTTCTGCGTGAAATCGCAACTGTTGAAAGTTCATTTGCGCCGAAAGAAATTTTTCGCCGTAATCAGAACAGAATCAATAAAATAACAGCAGATAAGGAAATGGACACATCACTCGATAAGGTGGCTCAACAGATACGTCAGGCCGTCAGTGACATTTCACTGCCCGAAAATTATTCCATCACGGTGACGGGCGAAGAAGAAAAACGACAGGAATCCATGAACAGCCTGATGTTTGCATTAATTTTGTCTATTGTGCTTGTTTATATGGTTTTGGCTTCGCAGTTCGAGTCGTTGCTGCATCCGTTTACCATACTGCTGACCATACCGCTTGCGCTTGTCGGGGCAGTCCTGATTTTTGCTATTTCGGGGATGACCATCAATATTATGGGTGTTATCGGCATCATTATGCTTGCCGGTATTGCGGTCAACAATTCGATTATACTGGTTGGGCGTATTAATCAATTGAAAACGACAATGGAATTGAGAGATGCCATCGTACATGCCGGGCAACAGCGTATTCGTCCCATCATCATGACAAGTTTAACAACAATTCTGGCGTTGTTGCCTATGTCGTTTAATATCGGCGAAGGCGCTGCGCTGCGTTCATCGCTGGCAATGGCAGTAATCGGCGGATTGATTACTTCCACGTTGATGAGTCTGGTGGTTATTCCATGCGTATACTATGTTTTAGAGCGAATGAAACAAAAGATATGAATTTTCTGTTAAATAGAAGAATAACCATCTGGATGCTGTTTGTATCGCTTACCTTGCTTGGGTATGTGTCGTACAGGCAATTGCCTGTGGAATTGTTTCCTAATGCAGAATTACCCGTATTGACGGTGAGCGTTAACGCGCAACAGGATATGGACCCTGCGTATGTGGAATCGGAAGTGATTATCCCTTTGGAGGGGGCTATCAGTTCTGTGGGCGGTGTAGATAAAATTGAGACGCAAATAAGCAGTAACCGGTCGAGTATTCAGATAGAATTTAAGAGTTCGGTAAATATCAAAACGACCTCGCTGCGGCTGGAAGAGAAAATGAAAGAAGTATCTGCTTCGCTGCCGGATGGCTTTACCATTCGGGTTCAGAGAGGTGCTGATTATACTTCGATGATTAACAGCAATTTCATGACGTTGCAGGTTCGCGGGGTGGGCGGCGTAGACCGTGTACGCAATATCGTGGACGAAAGAATAACCGCTGAACTGGAAAACATTGACGGCGTAGCAGCCGTAAATGTATTTGGCGGACGGGAAAAAGCCATCGAAATCCGATTGGATATGGACGCCTGCAAAGCATTGAATCTTACTACTTCGAGAATTGCAAACCTGTTGAATAATCAGGCGCAGGACAGGGTGTTTGTCGGTAATGTAAAAGACGCCGATACACAATTTTTTGTTCATGTCAGTTCCACTTTTTCGAGAATTTCAGATATTGAAAATGTAATCGTTGCGCCCGGGCCTGTCCTGTTAAAGGATATCGCGATTATCTTCTTCGACCTCAAGGAAGAAACATCATACAGTCGCGTAAATGGGATGGAGTCTGTACGTATTGCATTGATGAGTGATGCACAGTCAAATATGATTGATTTGGCGAAACGCGCCATTGACGTTATCGAAAATCTGAATGAACGTCTGAAAGGTTTTGAAATTGAAGTTGTGGTTGATTCCAATGCGGCTGAAACGATGGAAAATAACATCAATCAGATTGTTAATCTTGCATTGATGGGCGGACTGCTGGCAATTTTCGTGCTGTGGTTTTTCCTCCGAAATCTGCGTCTGGTACTTTTTATAGCATTTTCTATTCCTATTTCCATTTATACGGCATTTAACCTGTTTTATGCTGCCGGATTATCCATCAACAGTCTGACGCTTGTCGGGATGGCGCTGGCGGTGGGGATGCTGCTTGATAACAGCGTCGTTGTACTGGAGAATATTTATCGTTTATCCGGTACCGGATTATCGCCCGAACGTTCGGTAACGCAGGGAACAGCTGAAGTCTGGCGTTCGATTGTAGCGGCGACGCTTACCACCGTCACCGTTTTCCTTCCATTCGTTTTTACCGATATTTATTTACTCAAATTATATGGAAATCACATCGGCGTTTCCATTGTTTCCATGCTTTTGGTATCTTTGGTAGTAGCCCTGCTGTTCATCCCCATGCTGGCTTTTACGCTTTTGCGGAATAGAGACAAAAAGAGTGTTTTTTATGAAAAAGTTTCGCTTGATCAGCGTCCTGTGCAGATATATCTCGTTCTGCTCAAAACATGTATGCGTAATCCTGGCACTACGATTTTCGGCGCTGTGATTCTACTTTTCGTCATATTGATATTTTCGCTTTCCCAAAGCATGCAAATACTCAAAGAAGTAGACGTTGACCGCTTCAGCATTAATGTGACGATGCGTACCGGCACAACACTGGAAAATACAGACAAGGTAGTGAGAATGTTGGAAGAACGTTTGATGGAGGATGAAATACCCGAATTGCAGGATATCATCAGCAGCGTTAATGCGGAACAGGCATCATTAATGCTTGTTATGAAGAAAGATTATCGAAAATTGGGCAAACGGGGCATGTCCGAAATTCAGGCTGACGTTGAGGCAAAATTACCGAGAGTTGACGGCGCACAAATTGCAGTATCCAACGCTATGGGCGGCGGACAGAGCAACAGATCAGGAGGGGGCGCCAGCGGAATGGAATCATTTATGGGTATGCTGGGGGTTGGTTCCAGTCAGGAACGGGTGCTGCTCAAAGGCGCCGATTATGATATGATGCAACTTGTCGCCGAGGACATACGTTATTATTTCGAAAATCAGGATTTTATTCGCAATTCGAGAGTGTCGTATGCGAGCCGTCAGCCGGAAGTGCGCCTCAATTTCGATCAGATATTGCTTAATTCGTACAATATTTCGCGCAATAATATTACGTCGGGTTTGTCGGAAATGAATACCGAATATACGTCCGGCACACGCTTTAAAGTCGGAGATGAGTATTACGACATTATTATCCGCGACAAACCTTCAATAGAAGAGGAAGAAGAACAACAGCAACGGTCGCGGATAATACCGATAGAGAAATTGCAGACTGTTCGTGTAGAGAACACGGCTGGCGGGTTACACAATCTGACCGATCTCGCTACCATCAATAAAGCATGGGGGCGGTCGCGAATCACTCGCGTCAATCAGGACAAACAGTTAAGTGTAACTTATTCTTTTATCCGCGACGTCGAGCAATCCAAAACACTCCTCGAAGGATATCGTGCTGAAATAGACGAGATGATTGCCGGTTATAATCTGCCTGCCGGCATTGCCATCGAAGTCATTCACGAAGAGAATCAGTTTGAGGAATTTCAATTTCTTATCCTCGCCGCCATTATTTTGATTTTTATTATCCTCGCCTGCGTTTTCGAATCCGTTTCAACGCCGTTTGTCATCTTGTTTTCAGTACCATTGGCGGCTATCGGTTCGCTGCTGGCTTTGTTGTTAACGGGCAATACAAACCTGATGAATACAAATATCCTTACCGGTTTCCTGATTTTGCTGGGCGTTGTGATTAATAACGGTATCCTCCTGATTGACTATTCGAACATTTTGCGCAGTCGCGGTTTCCGTCGTGAAAGGGCTTTAATCATGGCCGGACTGTCGCGCGTCCGTCCCATATTGATCACCAGTATTACAACGATTATTGCCATGCTCCCTATGGCGATGGGCGATACGGAATATTCAGGCGTTATCGGTGCACCTTTTGCCATTACCGTCATCGGTGGGCTTGCCTGCTCCACCCTGCTCACTCTTGTGGTCATTCCTACTTTTGCCATGTGGCTGGAAAATACACTGATATGGTACCGTTCTCTGTCGCGTAAAACGCAAGCGACACATCTGCTTCTCGTGCTCGTCGGCATTGCCGCCATATATTTGTATATTGACGAAACGTTATGGCAAGTGCTTTATTTTATTATTCTTATCGTCTTCGTACCCGGTGCTACTTATTTCGCACAGTCAAGCTTACGACGTGCCAAATCGGATGTGATTGATAAAAATAAGGAAATCAATATTGTTGTCACAAATTTAGTTAAAATTTACGACCGCGCCGGACGCTTCTCGCGTCAATGGAACAGCGGTTTGGATTTGAACGAACGTCTGGGATTAAAAACCGAATACCATTCTTTGAAAGATTTTTTGGGGTTAGCATGGCAATTTGCGCTTTGGGGATTTGTCATCTTTTTCAACTATTTCTATTTGGAAAGTAAAACATGGATTTTCTTCCTGACTTTCGCCCTTTATGCCTTTACGCTATTCCTGTGGGGAAAAGTCATGACCTATCTGTTCTACCGTTTCCCTGAAAGTCGTGTGATACAATATATTGACCGTTTCATCTTCTGGAGCATACCTCCTGCGATGATGTACATCCTGTACCACAAATTGGAAAATACCGCTATGGTATCCATTATCGGCGCATTTTGGGCAACAGGTTTAATGATTTACGTATCTTCGCAGTATTTGTACGAAAAAGAAATTAATATTGAACGCATCAGCGGTCGTTTTGCTGCTTTTCGACGTGCCTATTTTCGTTTTGTGAAAACTGTTCCGATTATAGGAAAACGACGCCGCCCGTTCAAAGCCCTGCGGGGTATATCTTTCGACATCAAAACCGGAATGTTCGGGCTGCTCGGTCCTAATGGCGCCGGAAAATCAACTTTTATGCGTATCATCACCGGTATTTTGGAGCAAAGTTACGGCAGTATCTGGATTAACGGATTAGACACGCTGAAATATCGCGAAGAATTACAAAGCCTGATCGGTTTTCTGCCGCAGGAATTTGGGACGTATGAAAATATGACCGCAGGTGAGTTTCTCGATTATCAGGCAATTTTAAAAGGATTGACGCATCCTGTCAAGCGCAGGGAACGCATCGAATACGTGTTGAAATCCGTCCACATGTTTGACCGTATTGACCACAAAATCAGTTCTTTTTCCGGAGGCATGAAGCAACGCATCGGAATTGCATTGATATTGCTGCATCTACCGCGTATTCTGGTTGTGGACGAACCAACTGCAGGACTTGACCCGCGCGAGCGTATCCGCTTCCGAAACTTGCTGGTTGAATTGAGCAGAGACCGGATCGTTATCTTCTCTACCCATATCATCGAGGATATTTCAAGTTCCTGTAATCAGGTGGTAGTCATCAATAAAGGAGAAATGAAGTATTTCGGCGATCCCATTGAAATGGTCGGGATGGCTTCCGGTAAAGTATGGCAATTCCTGATTGATAAGGATGAATTTGAAGAAAAATTGGATAAATCGCTTGTCGTTCATAATATTCAGGATGGCGACCTGATACAGGTTCGTTATCTATCTATAAACAAGCCACATCCTAACGCCGTACAGATGGAAGCCAACCTCGAAGACGCTTATTTATGTTTATTAAAAAATTTGTAAATAAAATGAAGAGATATTTAACGTTAGGAATCAGAGTGATACACTATAACATGAAGATTATTTTCGCCGGTAAATTCTTTTGGTTTTTGTTGGCTGCACTCTCCTTTTTTGCATTTTTCATGTTTCAGTTGGCATGGAACAGAGGGGAAATTAATGAAGCCGCCATATACAATATGTTGTTGTTCCCTTGTCTGTTATTGATATTCTATCCTGTTGTTTTCGGCATCCAGAACGACGAAGACAACCGAATTCTCGAAATCATTTTCGGCATTTCCAATTATCGTTTCAAGGTATGGGGATTGCGTATGCTGATGGTGTATATAGCGAATTTTTTTATTCTGCTTGTCTTTGCCTATATTGCCCGTATCCTGTTATATCCGGTCAATATCGCAGAGATGGCAGCACAATTGATATTCCCCATGCTGTTTTTCGGCAATCTGGCGTTCATGTTTTCCACCATCACACGTAGCGGTAATGGTACCGCAGTCCTCATGATTCTCATCGGACTGTTTTTATTCGTTTTCATGAACTCACGCGACGGTGGTGACGGACAGAGTAACATGTATTCCTTTTGGAACATCTTTCTCAATCCCTTCAAAATACCGACCAACATTCATCCCATGATTTGGCAGAACACGATTCTCAAAAGCCGTATCTTCCTGATTTTGGGTGGCGTGGTCTTTTTGATGATGGGATTGTTGAATCTTCAGAAGAGGGAGAAATTTATGTAGAAAAGTGTGCGTCTACTTTCTTTTTCTTTGTATATAAATTTTAAATTTCTTTTTTATGACGGATTGTAAAAAAATTATCACAAGCATTCTTTTTGTATTTATCTGTTCCACAGTGTTTTCACAAACCGTATTT
>Ga0082212_10005771_pt1 | contig 16794 bp, 8 predicted proteins | sample TergutNt197P3_FD_71548 | JGI IMG/M metagenome (GOLD analysis project Ga0082212, IMG submission 71548) | Neocapritermes taracua P3 segment gut microbial communities from Petit-Saut dam, French Guiana - Nt197 P3 | ecosystem: Host-associated > Arthropoda: Insects > Digestive system > Gut ... | reverse complement strand
CACACCTTGCCGCGAAGCTGAATCCGGCAAAACTGAACCGCATCGGCCTTGCCCGCACCTTCCAGAACATCCGGCTGTTTGCCAACCTTTCCGTCGAGGACAATATCCGCATCGCCCTCCATTCCGGCAGGGTGGAAAACCCTGTAGACGCGCTCTTCCGCCTCAAGCGCTTCCGGCTTGACGAGCAGCGGATGGGCGAAGAGACCGACGAACTGCTTTCCCTTTTCAAAATCGGAAAAAAGAAACACGAACTGGCCCGCAACCTTCCCTACGGCGAGCAGCGCAAGCTGGAGATTGCCCGCGCCCTGGCTTCCAATCCCTGCCTTCTCCTGCTGGACGAGCCCGCAGCGGGGATGAACCCCCAGGAAACCGAAGAGCTGATGAAAATAATCAGTTTTATAAGGAACGAATTTCACCTGACGATTCTGCTGATCGAACATGATATGCGTCTGGTAATGGGCATATGCGAGCGGCTGATCGTCCTGGATTACGGACGAATCATCGCCGCCGGCAAACCGGAGGATATACACGGCAAGCCAGACGATAACCCCGCCTTGGAGCAGTCCGCCCGCAAGCCCGCCAAGTTTGTTTGCCAAATTCAAAACCGGCAGTTTGGCAGCCGTGTCAAGCAACCGGGAAGCAAAAAATAACGCAAGCGTTATCATAAGAAAAGCGAGAATGAATGTGAATATGCGGGCGATCATGGCCGCGAGCGACGCGGTCAGCGCGGCCTGCAAGCTGTCGCCAGTCTGGGAAAGCCGCGATGAAACCGATTCAGAGATACTTTGCGCGTGATTTTCACCGAATCCGAACATTTTTACCGTCTCATAAATCATCGGGTCGGTAACGGTACCTATGCCGTCCAGGACGTCCGAACTTATATCCCCCGCTTTCGCGCCGACCCAGTCACCGACAATCGGCTTGACCACTCCCTCCATGCGCGGGGAAAACGCGGCGGAGGCAAAACGCGCGCCGACTAACGCGATAATCAGCGTCAGCGCGCTCATTACGGACAACACCAGTCCCTTTTTCAGCCCCTTCAGCGCGAAAAATGAAAGAACCCCCGCAATCAGCACATCTATCATCAAATACGCGCTCATACAATAACCTCCTATGGAAAGCTTGGAAGTCTTATCCAATCCTGCTGTACCGTATGGTCGTTGCCGACAGCCATTAAGAAGATATTCGCGGAGGACAAATCCGTCTCGCCCGCCGTCGCCGGAATGTGGGTTCCGGTCCGCTCGTCGTAGCGCGTCAAATCGTTAAAGCCGATCAATACGCAGTCCATTTTGGCGTACTGGGTGGGGTATACCCTGTAATAGGAGCCGGGTACGCGGTAGCCGTCGATCGCGTATGTACAGGAGACATTTTGTACGGTCGGGTTCCCGTTTTCACTGAATACAACGGGCTTGGTTTCTTTCAAAAACCTGTATACGCACAGCCCCTCGTTCAGCGTTGCGTACATCGCCGTGTCGAAGGGGGTGACAATGTTTTGCGTAAGTTCTTCTTTTCTCGGGGGAACGGGGTTGGCGCCCATATTCCCGTTGCTCACCGTCCACACAGGGTTGTTTACGCTGTAATATTCCAGCTGCGTCTGAGGCCGCTGACCCGGCGAATTGTATATCATTTTCAGCGAGGCGGGAAACGCCGTATGCCCGGGCGTTAAGAACTCGGGATCGTTGTACGCGGCCACGTTGCGCTGCGACAGGAGCATGGCCTGATAATCCCATTCCGAATTGGTGTTTACGCTCATCTTCAAATTCATCAGATTTTTATAGTCGGAGGATTTCTTCAGTTTATTCATGTCATTCCTCCGCCAGTTGGACAGCGCTTTGTTTATGGGGACAACCGGTATCCACCATGCCGCGACCATCGTACCGTGGGAAAACATCGCTCCCTCCAGTTTCTTGAGCTGCTTGTACGCCGAGTTCACGTTGGCGCGGGAGGCTTTTAGCGTTACGATCTTGGACGACCCGTTGCTCGCGCGGAGCATAAGCGTCTTATTCCCGCTTTCATCACCGCTCATGACGACGGCGCTGCGGTAGGTGGAATACATTTTTTTACATTTCGAGCCTGATATAAAATACTGCGCGTAATCCTCGGGGTCTTCGCCCTCTCTTTGTATCCACGCGTTTACGTCCGTAGTGCTCAACTCGGACGATACGGTCACAACCTGTTCGGTCTGCCCGTCATACAGGTAGATGCGCCAGGGCGTGGCAATCAGCACAAACCCATAGTTGACCCGGTCTCCCACCGGCATTATCGACACCTCGGGCGTCTCCCTCCCGCCGAGCAAGCCGTTGGAACGGTCTATGATCCTGGGCTTGCTTTCAATGGTCGTTGCCGTGGTGAAATTCCATTTGACCGGCACAACAACCCATGTCACCTTCGTCTTTTGCACATACGGCGTGCGCTTTATATCCCGCCTGTAGCTTTGGAGCCGGTAATAGGGGCGTTGGTTCCCAAATTCCTCCTCCATCGCCTCTTCTTCGTCAAAGTCGTCGGGGACGTCCTCTTGCTCCGCCTCCACAAGGTCCTCGCCGTCCGCGATGCCGTCGGGCGGTTCGTGCTGTTCATCCTCGTCCCCCACCTTTACATCGTCGCTTTTTATATCGGGCTTCTCGGGCGGGACCGCGGGATCGACGGTTGTTTTGCCGGGCGGCGTGTAGGAATATAAAAACAGGATTTCCGTGGCCGCCGTCATGTCGTCCAACGCAACGCCGACGCTGGCGTCGGAAACACCGCCCACGTCATCCCGGTCCCAGCCGTCCCCATCCCCGGGCGTTTCCGCGTCCCCGGATTCTTCCTCGCCCCCGGGTATTTGGGGCGTGGGCGCGGGTGGCGCGGGCGTTTCCGCGGCCGGGGGTTCAGGTTCCTCAGGCCCAGGCTCCTCAGATTCCTCAGGCTCCTCAACCTCAATTATATCATCTTCGTCTTCTTCCATAACAGCCGGGATATCGTAGCCGGCAAAGGCAGACTCCGGCGCGACAATGACGGGTATGACGTCCTCCAGCGTGACCGTCCAGCCCTCGGAAAGCCGTTCCCGCGCGCCCGGCGCCCCGAATCCGTCGTAGCGTTTGGCGTCGTCCTCATAAATCTTCTCAAACGCGTTGCCGCCGTACTTATGAACCCGGAAAATGCCGTCGTGGTATACGAATATGTAGCCCGTATCCATCAATTTGGCGAAAAAATCGGGGATATCGGCGGCCTCGATTGTCAGCTTGCTGTTTTGAACAGGCTCGATATAGGATATGACGCCGCCCGCGTCGGGGATACCAAAATCCTTGCCGATGTTCTCCAGCAGTTCCCGCTTCCGCCCGGCGGCGCGGACCGCGTCGTTTGCTTCCTCCGCCTTGGCGGACGCTATGGCCGCCAGTTCCGCCGCGTTTTCCGCGCCGTTTTTCGCGGCTTCATCGGCGGCTTGAAACGCGGCGGCGGCCTCGGCCGTCAGACGTTCGGCGCGTTTTTGAGCGTCCTCCGCTTCCTTTGCGGCCTGTTCCGCCAGTTCCGCCTTTGAAGGCTTTTCGATGGAGGTTTCGAGTTTTATATCCGTTTTGTCATTGAATCCTTCGTCCTCGCCGCCCATGGGCGTGAACGTCATCGTCACCTTGTCGGAAAATTGGTCAATGACAGCGCGGGAACCGTTAATCACATTCACGCCGCCGACAATCGTATACAGCCAGCACCTGTTGTCTGGCAAAGGGTCGGCGTATCTGAACCAGTAATACATCATACAATCTACATCGTCATAGCCGATCACGTCGCAGCTGTACAGCGAGGCATTTTGGGAGAGTTCGCTGAGAACCTTTATATCCTGGGCCGTGTCGAGCAGCGGGTACTGCCGCAAAACAGAGCCGCCCGTAAGCGCGATGGGCGCGACGGAATAGCCCTCCATCTCGGCGTAGCGCATCGGCGGAAACGGGCCTTTGGGGATATTCATTTCGGTCAGCGAGGACTCGCACGCCGCCAATAGCAGCAGCGCGCACAGCGTCAGGCAAATGATACGGATACGGATGAGCGCCACCCCCTACAGGACTATGTCTTTTGCCGCGGTTATTGACGGCTCAAGGGCCGTGTTATCAATATCGCGCTCCTTTTTGCCCGCCGCCTCGCGGTCCTCGCGTTCGATCTGCGCGATGTTGAAAGACTCGGCAGCCTCCGGTCCGGCAGCCTCCGGCTCGGCGGGGGTTAGCCCTTTGTTGTAATCCAATGCCATATCTCCGCCCTCTCCGGTCAATACATCGCGGCCCTCGAAAATACTTGTTATGGATTGGCAAATGTTGTCGATGGGTTCGTCCGGGAGTACGCCGTCAGCGGCGCCGATGGCGGGCAGCATCATGGTTATATCGGCTTTCCGTATATACGCCTGTTTTCCGTCGAAGTCTTTGACCTGAGGCGCGCCGTTAATCATGGCGCCGACCTCGCCGCGCATATGTATGCCGGCCATCACGCCAAGCGCGGCGTCAGCCGAAAGTTTATCTTCTTTGCCGTTGTCAATCATTTTATAGCCACTCACGCTCTGTTCAAGAATATCATACGCGCAACTGTTGAACGCGAACGTATCCGTCATACGGTCATATTCGTCTTTCCCGATCTCCGCGATCGTCAAGTCCTTGGACAGCGCGATCTCCTGACTGACATCAAACGCCACATGACCCCGGCAGTGTATATCCCTGTAATTCGCGGCAAGGTCCGCCGTGTTCGCGTGGTCTATCGGGAGCCGGTCGAGCCGCTCGTACTGCTCGGCGAAATTCTTATATAAAAGCGCGATCGACCGTTTGGATGATTCCTGTTCCGCCGGATCGGGGCTGTTGCCCTGTCTGACCCAATCCTGCACCATATGCCCCATAGCCGCCTTTTCGTCTTTGAGCTTGTCCGGGTTCATAATGTCCGCAAAGTTGTGCCCCTGGACAAACAGCCCCGCTACTCCTATGCTTATTCCGCTTCTCGTGGCTCTGACATACGGGGTATTCTCCGCTATGCCATTGGCTACAAAGGCGTCGCCGAACAGCGCCTTGCCGAGTTTGTCGCGGTCATTCTCCACGCCTGTTACATAGGCCTGCGACTGTTGCATATAAGGCGTCGGGGTTTCATTCAGCCGCTGTATATGCGCGTCTATCTCCGCGTGTCTCGCCTCATAGGCCGCTTTATGCGCGGCGGCGCGCGCGACGGCCTCGGGGTCCCCGCATTGGCGCTCTTTTCCGTCCTCCGCGGTAACCGTGTGGCTTACGCCATGCTTCCACTGCAAATCAACCTCGCTTTGCGAAGCGTTCAAGCCAAAGGCAAAAGGCCGGGTGATGGCGTCGATTTTCCCGACCTCAACCGGAGTATTACTCTCTCCCATAAAAGCCGTTACCGTTTTGCCGTCCGGGTTGCTCCTAACCTCCGTTTTATCTCCGAATATCACATCCTGTGAAGTCAGGCCAAACTCCATGTGGCTCGCCTTTGGGTTCTTTGTACCGGGGATATTGAAATCTTGTTGAATGTCCCCCCTGTCCAAAATCTGAACAATGGGTTTGGGCTTGTTCCGCGACGTATCGGTTTCAAACGCGATGTTAATAAGCTCGGCGGCGAATTGGGCTTCTTCGTTTGCGCCCACTGTTTTTCTGCTCAACACATGTCCGGTTTTCGCGTCTCTGGTCTCCTTTTCTTTTGTTTCGGCCGGAATCGCGCTAACGCAGAGCCGTTCCTGCCGCCCCGCAAGTCTCGGATCTTCGAACATTTCCTTAATCTGATCCGTAAGCACATTCCCGTGTTTTCGTATCGTGTCCGCGTCAAGATGCATAAAACAGTACATATCGCCCTTGGACACAACCGCCGCCGTGCAGGACTGAACGCCGCGTGTGACGACTTGTGAAAAACTGGTTCTTTCGTCAAAGCCGTTTGTGACAACATTTTTATCCAAATCAATGGCGGCCAGGCCATGAAAAAGACCGTCTTCCCCCTTGCGGAAAAACGCCGCGCTGCCCCAGCCTATCTGGTATGTATCCTTCGCAATCTGCTCGTTCTGTTGCAGATCCCTGCCCGCGTGACCGCCGGACAACAGTTCGTTGGCGCGGTTTTCGGGATAGTCTCCCATTTGCGTGTGTTTCTCCGTATTGAAATCAATTCCAACGCCGCGGCGCAGCCCGGAACTTTCCGCTTCGAGAAGCGCCTTGCCGCTTTGCTCCAGTTTCCGCGCCGCCTCGTCCCTCTTCTTCCCATTTCCGGCCGGCTTTTTATCGGCCTGCATGGCGTCATAGGCGGCGACGGCCGCCTTGCCGCCGTTGAATCTCGCTCTTACGCGTCCAAAGAAGGCGCCTATTCTTGATGTTGCCATTTGCTCATCTCCTTTTGATTTTTTGTATACGAATACGGCTTGCCCGCAAAGGTATCCATTTTTTAGTTCACCGTCATGTTCCGCCGCGAGTAGATCACGTACCCCACAGCGGCCAGCAGTACGGCGAGGATTATGAGTAGAATCTGGTTCCTCGGCGGCGTGTAGGTAATTTCAAATCCGGCCGACGCGGAGTTTCCCGCGCCGTCAACCGCGATAACGGTATAGCGGCCGCTCTCGGTGTATCTGTCTCTCGGCGTGATTTCCATATTGCTTCGATACGCGCTCCACCGCAGGCTGTCTTTGTTCGCCGTGACCGTGACCGCTCCGCTTGTCGCGTATCCCTTGGTGACTCCCTCAAGGCGGATAACGGGCGGGGTTGCGTCAATGGAAATCGTTACCACCTGATCGGGAGCCTGCCCGCTTTTGTCCCTCAGCACGAACAGATAGCCGCCGTCGCGGGTAAAGCGGTGGTAATTCATCCCCGACGGCTCGATTTCTCCGCCGTCCAGCGTGACCATGCCGAACCCGAAGCCGTTTGGAACATTGAACACCGGCAGAGAACGCGCCGCCCCCGTGAGGATACGGAAGGAAAAGACCGTTTGATAGATGGCTCCCGGCTGAAGCGACTGTAAAGGGTTTCCATCGTCCTCCCATCCGTTGCCCAGTTCCTCCAGCATCCGCTCAAATTCCTCCTGCGTAATATCGTCAAGGCTCTCGCCGCTGTCCGCTGCCCACGAGATATCGGGAATTTCTATGGCCATCGGCGATATGACGCGCATATGATAGTAGCCTTCCTCTGTCAGAACGCCGCCCGTCTCATACCGTATCACGGATCCGTCTTTGGTTAAAAGGCAGATAAGATCCCTGTCGGTTTTAATCTGCACGCCGTGATTTGTTATGCCGCCGTTCGGGATATTCGCCGAAAAGGAGCCGCCGTTTTCAAAGGTATAACGGAACGCTCCGTTTTCATAGCTATGATCCAAAATAACCGTTTCCGCTCTGTCCGAAAAGCCGGACTGGACGGTTACCTCGGCGATTTGAAAATCAAACTCCGCGTATATCCTGCTTTGGGGAGAGAGGACGACAAAGCGGTAGTTCCCGGTTTGGAACAGATAGTCCCCGGAATCGTACGCCATAGCCTGCCCATTGCGCTCCAGCGTCCAGTCAAGCCCGTTCGAAAACACCACGCTCACCATACCCGGCGTGATTTGCCCATTCGGCACGGAGGTTATGAAGTACCGCCCGTCGGAAAAGACATGGTGAAACTTTGAATCCTCCATAGAGTATTCGCCGCTCAGCTCCTCGCGGTCATAATCAAGGGTGGACGCCGTTGCGGAGGGCCTAAAAAGCAGCGGGAGCGCGATGAGAAAAACCAAAACCCTCATCGTTCTCTGCCCTTGCCCGTCTCCGGCCCGGCGGCCGTCATTTCCGCCTCCTGCGAAACCGCGTGTTCACGCGATTTCCCCGCCATACGCTCCGCCCTGTCCTCTTCAAGCAACTGCTCAAAAGACACGGGAACGCGCTCGGCGTTGTGGCTGTAATGCCGGATGGAGGACATTTGCTCCGGCGCCTCCCCGGCCTGCCGCCGCTCCCGCTCCTCGCGCAGTCCAACCATCGCCGCTTCCCAGTTTTCCTTTTTATTGGGATCATCAAAATATGCCATAATAAGGATTACCCCCCGTCAATAACCGCTTATAATATCCCAAATTTCCCCTGACTCCAAAAGGTTCAGTATCACTTCGTCCACACGCGCGTAAAGCCGTTCGTTTTGCTTCGCGGCAACGGCGGCGTACACCGTCTCCGCGCCCGCTTCATATAGTTCGGCCTGAAGTCTTTCGCCGCTTGCGTCAACGGCGGAGAGCGCGTCGTATTCGCCGCAGATATACGCGTCGGCTATCCCCTCGAGGAGCGCGGCAACGCCCATTTCCATGTCCGCGTAGCCGTCTGTCCCCGGCGGATATCCCCGCAGGACGTTCGCGCCGTTCATCGCCGCCTCGCTCGGGTATACCTCGCCCCTGCGCGTTAGGATAAATTTCCGTTCGCGTATATAGCCCGCCGTCTCCGCCAGTTTCCTAATACTGCCTTTGGCGATACAGCCTATACCGATGTCGGCTTGCCCGCTTTCCACGGCGTTTTCAATATTCCCGCTATCAAAGGGAATAAACTCCGCTTCGGCTTGAAGTGACGCGGCAATCGCGCGCGCCGCGTCGGCTTCTATGCCCCGCGCCAAGCCGTTCTCCCAGTAAATATAAGGGTATCGGTTCTCGTTTAGGGCGGCGACGCGCAAAACCCCTTCGGCGGCAACATCTTCCGGCGTACGTACGGATTCGCCGCCCGAACAGGCGCACAGAAGTACCGCTATGAGCAGGAACGGCAAAAATTTCTTCACTGGAACATCCTCTGCATGGCGTCGGTTGCCACAATGTTCACGCTGGTGCGGCTTGAGGGCGAGGAGATCATAAACGCCCGCCCGCGCCCGTTGTTCACGATTTCCTCCTGTTCGGTTTCGTTTATCGCCCCGGCTTTCTCGTAGAGTTGGCACAGGTCGGTCATATCGATGGGCGCGAGGGGGAATATCAGCGAATACTGGCAAGCGTTGATGATAGCCGTTGACTTTCTCGCGATTTCCTCCGTTCCCACAAAGTCCTTGATGTTCTGCGTGATGACAATCTGCATACCGTTGTATTTTCGGATTCTCTTGGCAAGCTGGTGCATAAAGTCCAGAGCCACCGGGAACTTTTCGTCGATAAACACATGCGCCTCGTCAATGACGATGATGATTTTCCGCGCCGCGCCGTATTTGGTGTTGTAATCGCGGTTTTTGATGATCTCGTTGTCAAGCCATTTCAGCACCAGAAGCATTTGCGCGTTGGCGATGATGTTGTTTTTATTGGCCAGAAGCGTTTGGAAGTTGAACACGATAAAATTTTCCTTGGTGGAAATCGACGCGGCTCCGTTCCAGAGGTTGGCGTTTCTGCCCCCCGCCGAAAACTTTGAAACGTAGTTGAGCAGAGTTCTCAGCATGTTTTTGTTGTATTCGCTTTCAAAGGACTGGTACTCGGCGAGTATGCGGTCGTATAAATCGTCGAAGGTGGGAAACTCCTCGGGCTTCATCGACGCGAAGTCGCTGAACTCGTCAATCCCCTTTTCCATATACATACGCACCAGAAGGTTGTTCAAAAACTCCAGCGGTTCGCTGGCGATACCGGGCAGTATCTGCTTGAAAAATTCCTCCAGAAATTGAAGGTGCGCGGAAAATCCCATGCTCGCCTCGCTGTCGTCGCCCTCTTCGTCCGACAGCGACGTGATGATGTGGAACGGGTTAAGCCGCCCCTGCGTGGCCGTGCCTACGTCGATTATCTTGCCCTTCATCGTCTTGGCAAGCACAGAATACTCGTTTTCGGGGTCGAGGATGAATATTTTGCTGTCCTCGGCGGCCAGATGGGAGAGTATGGCCTTTGTGGCAAATGACTTGCCGCCCCCGGACTTTCCTATGATAACCATGTTGCTGTTCACGCGCTCCCTGTCGCGCTTGAAAAAGTTTATGAATACCGGAACATGGGAACTGTTGCCGATATTCACGCCGCCTTCGTCCGTGATACAGCTGTATACAAAGGGGAAGGCCGCCGCTATGGAAGTGGAGTGGATGGCGCGGGACCACTTCCGCATCGGGTTCGACGCGCCGATAACCGTGCAGCTGTATGCTTCAAACTGCTGTAAGAGCATATCCGTGGTTTTGAACGAGTCCTCGCCCAGCATCCGTTTGACCCTTTTTTTCGCCGCCAGCGCCGTATTGGGCTGCTGTTCGTAGTCAATGACCGTTACCATTATCGACGTGTCATACAGCCCCTCGTTGTCGTTTTGAAGCAGGGTGAGCAGTTCGGTCAGCGTGTCTATATGCCCCGACAGTTCGATAAGCTTACTTGTCTTGCCCGTTGACGACTCCTGTCCCCGCAGCTCGTCGATGGAGCGGTCGATATTTCGGATGGATTTGCTTCTGTCAACAGGCTGTATCTTCATAACAACTTTTGTGTCGGGTATGTTGAACAGGCGGTGGCCCCACGCGTTTCCCACAACCGTGGGGTATCCGATGACGCGCAGGTTGCTGGTGGGAAGCCCGTCGTATTTAATAGAGCGGGAACCGAACTCAATGCGCTTGGGCAGTATCCAATCCATGTATTCGGAGGGTTCTGTGTTTTCTATCTCACGTTCGTCGAAATCGGCGGTGAAATTATAGCGGAGGAACACAGCCAGCTCCTTGTCGTCCAGCAGTTTGACAGGCAGCTCGCCCTGTTTAAGCTGTTCGGCAATGCCGTCGGCTATTTCCGTGAGGTTACGCAAATTACGGTCGATGATAACCGCATAGTGGTAGGGGCGGTATACCTTGTCGACGAAGTTGAGACGCTGGATGTCGTCTATGCGGTCGAAGATGATCTCGGCTCTGACGGTGAACTCGTCCTCCTCGATAAGCCCGTTCAGATACGACTCTTTAAGCTGGTCAACTTTATCAAACTCACTCTCCACATAGCGGTCGAAAATGACGGGGCGGTCAACTTTAACGAACAGCATTGTCTGATCCATCGTAAGCGCGCGGATCACGCCGCCCAAAACCCTGTCGATAATATTGTTCTGGCGGTGCAGGCTGAAAAATCTGAACTCGACGGAATCCACCTCGATAACCTTTGCGAAATACTTTCCGCCGTATTCAATCGCGCCCGCGCCGATACCCGTGAAGCCGGATATACTGTCAACGCTTGGAATCTGATTTGATTTTTTCCCGGATTCCGGCTGACCCCTTACAAACACCCTGGGCCTTGATATGTATTTCAGGAACTGCAAAACGAGATGATACCCCTTCAGGTCGTCTATCGGGATAATCAGCATCACGGTCAGCAGCGCGGCAATACCCGCTATCACAAGGTTGTACGGGATATTAGACGCGAGCGCGGTTATGGCAATCGCGGCGCCCGCCATCCCGACGGCGACGTCAATCAAATCGACATTCTTAAAGAATTCGATGGTGACTTTCGTTTGTTTTGGAATTATACGCATGGATTTATCCTCCCAAAAGGGTGTGATTTGCTATTGTTTGTCATTCTTTACCGGCGGCGGCTCATTTTTGCCTGTCGTTGCCGGCGGTGTTACCTGGGTCACGCCGCCGATACCGGCCTTCTCTTCCAGCCGTTCCAGCCGCTCCGCGGCGGTAAGGGGCGCGGGCCTGTCTATCCACGGCGTACGGGCCGCTTCTTTGGCGGCGTCCGCTTGGCGTTGGTTTTTCGCGTCTAAGGTCTCCTGCTTGGCCTTGGCCTCCGACCGCCCCTGCTTTATGAAGTCCACCATGTTGCCGCTCTGGAACGCGGCGATACGTTTGGATGTATGGGTTTCCTGTCCGCTGCTCTTAAACGCGCCGGCGAAATCTCCGGTTACAAAGGACTTGGCCTTGCCGAGGCCGCCCTTTACCGTGTCAACGCCCTGCCCAACCGTCTTACCTGCGGCGTACATCCCTTTCAGGGCTTCTGAGACCCCGCTGCCGTCGTTGGACATCATCTTCTTCGTAAGCCCGTACTGCGCGCCCCTGAGCGCCGCCGTCCCGGCAAACTTGACGGGCGCGAGCGCGGCTTTGCCGACCTTTGCCCCCACCGCGAGCGCGGCGCCCCCCGCCGCAAGCGCGGCCCCTCCGGCGAACGCGCCCGCGCGGGCGATCATTGAGCCTGTCTGCGCGATGGTTGACTGTTCCTGCGACCCCGCCTGATAATCCACCAGTTGGGTTAGCATTGAGCCGCCGTTTTTGACAGCCAAGGCCCCGCCCGCGACAAATATGATTTTCAGCAGATAATCATAGGTAACGTACTTGGCGTCTATCCCCGTCGCCGCGGCGTTCAGGGAAACCGGGTTGAGAATGATGGAGTCGCCCATCATAACCATAACCGCCATCAGGTACAGGTTGACCATTACAATAATACCCATGCCCGAAATCATCTTGCCGATAAACAGGTTGCGCCAGCCTGTGAATTTCTGCCCGTCGTCGAGGGGCATGGACGAGACGAAAAACGGCGCGCCGATATACAGCAGCATGATTTCAAAGATCCTTTGAACAAACGTAAACGCGATTGTCGCCAGAATATACAGCATGAAGAGGGAAAGCCCGAAGCCGATCACATAGTCGATTTTGTCAAGGTGGAAATGCTCCTCGACATATTTAATGTCGCCCCAGTCCCTGAGGTTTTCCGGGTTGCGGTTATACGTCGCCCGTATCCCTTTGGTAAAGGTCTGATCGGGGCCGGAAAGCTTGTGAGCCGGGTCTTTGTTCGCCGTCATCGCGCTAATCTGGAAGACCGTGTCGGCCACCGACAGACCGCTGACCGACGTTGCCTCGTACACCTGCCGCATAACGATGGTGGTGAGCGATACGGTGAACACCACAAAGGCCGGAATCAGGAAAAATGTGAGCATGGATTTGCCCGCCGCTTTGAGTATCTTGCCAATGGGGCGCTTGTTCTCATAGTCAAAATCAAAGGTTGAGCGCGTAACCGCGATAATCGTGAAGACGAGGCACAGCGCGAGACACAGGAACGTGATAAGCCAGAACGCGCGGCTCAGTACGGAGTTCTGCGTAACGAAAATTTCAAGCAGAGTCGTGTCGTTTCCGTTGTATGAAACCGTGCCGATACCGGAGAACATAAGGAAGCTGCTCTCTATAGTATACACGATTTCCAGCAGGCTTTTCAGTATCGTGTAAAACACGGAGGCCATAACGGTCATAATTATCTCTATCAAAAACTGCATAACGGGCTTCAGCACGGCTTCGAGAATCGGACCCAATATCGTCCTCAGCAGAAAACCTACAAGCTCCATTACCGGCGTGAGTATGGCTTTAAGAACCCTTGACAGCAAATCGTCGAACCAGCCCGCGAATGCCGGTATAAACACAGATCATCCCCCCTTTTTTCTCAACCGTTAAATTTCTGCGCGTCGGCGGCGTTCTTATGCTGAACGACCGGATCTTTTGAACCGCCGCCACCACTGCTGCCACTGCCACCGCCGCCGCCGATGCCCAAGGCTTTCATAGCCCCGCCGCCCACCGCGGCGCCGGCCAGTGCCGCCATACCCATACCGGCTCCCACGGAGCTTTGGGCGTGCTGCGCGGCGATTGGGCTTAATATCCCAAGCAGGATAGAGTGTCCGTTTTTAACGGCGAACGCGCCTCCCAGCAGCAGCAGCGTTTTCATCATGGAGTTGATCAGCGGGTTTCCGTCTAGCACGAGATCCGCGCCCATGATGAGAGGCACTGTAGCGAGATACATCATCATCATAAGTATCAGCCCGTAGCAGGATACCAACTTCGCCACGAACATGTCGCGCCACGAATCAAACCGTTTGCCCTCGTCCAGCGGTATTGCCGCCACAAAAAACGGAGCCGCGACATATAAGAGCAGAATCTCGATGATTCTTCTAACGGCGAACAATACCGCGCCGAACAGAACGAAAATCATGAAAAGCGACAGGATATACCCGGTGATGAAATCTATCTTCTGCATATCAAAGTCGTCGCTTATGGCGTGCCGTGATTTTGAAGCGAAATTCGCGTCCGCCTTTTTCGCGTCATACGCTTTCGTTTTTTCCGCCGTCACGCCGTTGTAATATGTCCCCGCGGACTCCGCGCTGTCGTGATAGAAATACTGTCTCCGCAATCCGTCCGTAAAGCTGGCGTCTTTCCCGTTATATTCGGGCTTATGGGCCGCCGCCATCGTCGTTGTCAGGAAGATGACATTGTCAACGGTTGTGCTGCCCTCGTCAAAAACGCTTGTCACCAAGAGGTTGCCAACCACGGAGGCCAGCTCCATGCCGACAATCAGTATGACCGGGATAACAAGGAACGTCAGCAGCGTTTTGCCGCACCGCCCCAAAATTTTGCCCACCGATTTTTTAGGGTCAAAGTCCGTGCCGTACATCGAACGGACAATGGCGACGAGGGTGAAAATAATACACAGCGCGGTGCAAAGAAATGTCAGTATCCAGTAAACACGGGTCAGGCCGCCGCTTTCTATAAGGGCGTTGAGCAGAAACGAATCCGGCGCGTACACCCCTGTCGCCTGCCTTGTCGCCACAGGATGCACGCCGGCGAAGATAAAAAACGCGTTGCTCAAAAAGCTGACGATTTTCAGGAGTATCAGAAATATATCGTAAAACACGTCGGCCAATGTAGCCATCAGCAAATCCATCAGAAACTCTACCGCCCACTGAAGAATCGGCATGAAGGCGTTGACCAAAAGTTCGATAAGTGGCCCCACGACGTTATCCATGAGCCATGTTATCGGATTCCAAGCGAACGGAACGGAAAAGGACACGCGCGGCGCCCCCTCTCAATTGTTAATCAACGCTATACTTTCGCGTTTTTCCGGAGTTTCAGGAAGTAGAACGCGCCGCCGCCGAGAAGCATTACGATAAGGATAATCAGCAGGACGGCCGTTTTGTTCATTTTATAAGGCACCGTAAACTCGTACTCATTGAAGTTGCCCGCGGGATCTGTGACCGTGATACGGTATTTTCCGTCTTTGGCGACGCTGCCTTTGTGCTGAATTACCTGGCCGCCCAGGAAGACTGTAATCACCGCGTCCGGGTCGTCGCTCCAGAATACCACTTCCCCGTCAACCGCTTTCCCGTTTTCGACGCCGGTAATCTCCAGCGTCGGAGCCACGGTATCTATCGTTAGATCAACCGTGTACTGCGGGAACCCGTATGCTCCCGTAAGCTGTATGATATACAGCCCGTCGGACGCGAACACGGCTCCGTTCGCGTCATAGGGAAAATCCGCGCCGTCTTTTACAAGGGAGGCGATTTCATACCCGGGCGGCGGCCTGTACGTTATCCCTGAAATATTGGTATACTGCGGCAGGAGTACAAAGAAGAACAGGAACGCTTCGCCCGTTATGGGGTTTGTTACGGTCAGTTCATAAAGGCCCGGCTCGGAGAAGGTTTCGTCGCCCAGAAATTCCGCTTCCTCGCCGTTGATGTTCAACGCGCGCTCAACATAGCCCGGAATACTGAACTCAACGGGGAGACGCCCCATCATGCCGTTGGGAACGGTTGAGGTGAAATAGATGTCCTGCGCGATATACTGCATAAATAAGCCGCCGGAATAGGCCTGCTCGGGAAACACCGCGTCCGAGGGGATCGTAATGCCCGGTATCACGCTGTCGTCAGGCGGGTCGGAAGGGCCGGCCGCGCCCGGTTCGGAAGCCTCGGCAACGGCAAACGATACCGACGACGTATAGACAGGGTCGTTCTCCGCCCAAGGGACGGTCGCTACGCCGAGTCGGTATACGCCGGGCGCGGAAATCATTTCACCCGACGAATAGGGTATCCGCGCATTCCCCGCGAACAGTTCGTATTCAATCTCGTTTGGAATCCAGAAGAACACAGGCTCCGCGGAAATCGCGCCGCTGGCGGCGGAACTCACAAAGCTGAAACCGTTTGAGAACGCCATGCGGTACGTGCCGTCGTCCTCGGGTATTTCCGTCAGCGTGTCAGGAAAAACGGAAGGCGCGGGTTGGGGGCTGGGTTGGGAATCGGAGCCAGGGTTGAACGCGGGCGCGTCCTGCGTATCTTCGTCCGGGTCATAGATCGTAAAGGAAATAACGGTGAACGGCGTTATCGAGCGGTAGCCCGACTGGGCGTAGGGCGGCGCGGAAATTCTCATGACATAGTTCCCCGGCTCCCGGAACGGCTTGTTGTTTCCAAAGGCCACGGTTTTTCCGTTGCGCCTGAGGTCATACCCCAGGTTGGGGGCGAGGGTGAAGTATACGGACCCGGTGACGGTTTCGCCGTCGGCGACATTGGCAAAGAACCGCTTATGGTTCGAGAATATGTATTCAATCACCGTTCGCCCGCCGGAGGAGGACACGGCGAAAAATTCCTCGATTTGCGGCCCGGGATTCTCCGCCGTGGCGTTAATCGACCTAACGTGGTGAGGCAGTATGCGGAAGCTGAACACGGCTTTGCTTTCGCTCCCGTCGGCCTCCGGGCAATACAGGCTGAACAGGTAATACCCGGTGCCGGTAAGCCGCTGTTTGCTTGAATATTCGATATCCGTTCCGTCAAATTCGGCCGTTACGCGAAAATTTTTCGGAAACTCCACATACACCTCGTCGCGGGTGCGCCCGCCGTTGGGGATGTTGGCCAAAAATGAATAGCCGTTGTCAAAGGTCTGCTCATACAGGCCAAGCATGACGTCATAGTTTTCCGTAAGCCGCGCGGTCCTAATCTCGGGCGCCGGAGACGGAGACGGCGGCGCGGAAGGAGACGGCGCTGGTTCTGGAGACGGCGCCGGGGACGGGGAGGCGTCGGGAGACGGTTCGGCCGGCGTCTCGGCCGTTCCCTCCGACGACGCCAAAAGACGCGGCGGCGGCGAAACCTCCTCCCGCCCCGTATCCGGCGCGGACGGCGCGGGCGTCGCGGAGGGATAGGGAAAATCC
>Ga0082212_10005770_pt1 | contig 16794 bp, 11 predicted proteins | sample TergutNt197P3_FD_71548 | JGI IMG/M metagenome (GOLD analysis project Ga0082212, IMG submission 71548) | Neocapritermes taracua P3 segment gut microbial communities from Petit-Saut dam, French Guiana - Nt197 P3 | ecosystem: Host-associated > Arthropoda: Insects > Digestive system > Gut ... | reverse complement strand
TGATAGTACCATTATACCATAAAATAAGACTGCCTTTCTCAGAGGTTTGGAGTACAAGAAACGATGTAAAAAAAGAATCGAACGAAACCGCACAGGTCAGGTTTGCAAATAGCAATCACTACAAGAAGGAGTTAAGATTGTTTGACCTAGATGATCCCGCCGATCTAGAGCGTCCGATGCCCAAGTACATATGGATATATACCTTTGAAATGGGGAAAAGGTATGTGGATATAATATACGATTCCACCTCTGCAAATCCGCAAATGTTGTGCGCCATTTACCGCAAAAACAGAGAGTGAACCATTCATCAAGCGCCCCTGTATTGAACGCATGTCTGCATAGCATTCGAGCAGCGATGGTTTCCGCCAACGCGCGCCAAAAGTGACATAAATCGGTCAAATCAGATATTCCCGCCTTTAGATACGAACTCCGGCTTCTTTTCATCTTCCGTCAGATCTTTCAGTTCGACGTTCTTCAAGGCCAGGAATCCTTTGGAAATGATGTACATCTCGGAAGAGGTGTCCCTTGACGCTGCCGGAGAATGCACCTTTACCGATGCGAACCTGGATTCCAGTTCTTTGATCAAGGAGTCCATCATGTCGCCCATGAATACCTTCACCACCATCTTTCCCCCTTTCTTCAGTATCCTGTCGCAAACGTCGACCGCATACATACAGAGCTCGACGGACCTTGCATGGTCCGTGGAGTAGCTGCCCCCGATGTTCGGCGCCATGTCAGAGAGGACGACGTCGGCCTTTCCTCCGACGGCTTCCAGCAGTTTTATCATGGTGCTGTCCTCCGTGATGTCGCCGATTATCGTGGTGACGCCTTCCAGCGGTCTGATGTGGCGGAGGTCCACTCCCACCACTTTTCCTTCATCGCCGACACGGTTCTTTGCCACCTGAAGCCATCCTCCCGGCGACGCTCCGAGGTCGACGACGGAATCCCCTTCCCTGAAGATGCCGAACCTGTCGTCTATCTGCATCAGTTTAAAGGATGCCCTGGACCTGTAGTTGAGCTTCTTTGCCAACTTATAATAATGTTCATGCTTCCTTTCCTGGACCCAACGGTCGTGCAGAGCCATTATGGAGGGGATGGAGTTTACCGATAAACCATTTTGTATGAAAACTAATAAGTGGATGAGCCCGTTATCTCATGAGGACAAATGTCTAAAGGGTGGACATATTCAGATGCAGGCGTCAACATAGACGATAAGTCGAAAGCGATAGGCTCTCTTGTTAACGAACTCAAATTCAAAAGGAACGGACCCGGACAGATGGTACGCATTCCCGGACTATTTGCAAGCCTGATCGACTTCGGGGACATCTACCTCACGCTGGCAACGGACGGCGTGGGAACAAAGCTCCTGATCGCAAAAGAACTCGGTATCTGGAACACTGTGGGGATCGACTGTATCGCGATGAACGTGAACGACACGATATGCGTCAACTCCGAGCCCATGTCCTTCGTCGATTACATAGCCATCGACAAACCGAATGATGCGATAACAAAAGAGATCGGCATCGGACTGCAGAAAGGCGCCGAGATGTCGAACATGGAGATCGTGGGAGGAGAGATCGCGGTGCTCCCGGAAATGGTCCACGGGGTCGACCTTTCGGGGACCTGTCTTGGGTATGTGGAAAAGGAACGTGCCATCACCGGAGATAAGTGCGAGGACGGCGATGTCATCCTTAGTCTGAGGTCCTCCGGGGTGCACTCCAACGGACTTACCTTAGCGAGAAAGGTCCTGGAATCCTCCAATGTTTCTCTGAACGATAAGATCAGCGGTCTGTCCGGCACGATAGGGATGGAACTCCTCACTCCCACCGAGATCTATGTGAAACAGGTTCTCGAAATCACAAAGGAACACACCGTCCACGGCCTTGTGGACATAACGGGCGGCGGCCTCAGGAACATCCTGCGTATGAAGAAAGGATTGCAGTACATCATCGATGACCCTATCCCCCCCGCACCGATATTCGGGATAATTCAAGAGTTGGGAGGCGTTGAGGACCGGGAGATGTACCAGACCTTCAATATGAGCATGGGCTTCGTGATGATCCTGCCGGAAACGGATGCTTCCGCCATCGTTAAGAAATACAAAAATGCGGACATCGTCGGCAGAGCGGAGAAGGGGAACGGCGTTCTTTTCGAACCGAAGAACATCCTCTACGAGAATTATTGATCCAGCATGGAACTTAAAGCGCCGCATACCGCTCCGAGGGCGGTGCAGGTCTCCAGAGAGAACCTGCCTCCGGTAACGTCCATGTGATATTTTGTTATCGACGCTATTTCTTTCGGGACCCCGTGCGGCCCGATGCCGAATACAAGCAGCACGCTCCTGCCATCCCTGATCATTTCGGCCACTTTTTCCACGCTTGTGCTTTTCTTTTCGTCGGGCTTGCTTGTGGTGAGTATCGGCTCGCCCAACTGCGGGGGGAACCCTTTTGAGGGGTACGGGAACCTGTTGAACCTTCCCTTCTCTGCAAGCTCCATGAAATAACCGCCGTGGCCCCCGATGCTTGTGGTGTCAGCCACCCATCCCGCGATCTCCACCGGGGTCCTCACTTCGTCCGGTATGGGGAACCCGAACAGAGCCAGATTCATATCGAAGGCCATCGCCAGGCCTCCAGTCCTCGCTATGACCCTCCTATGCGGCTCCCTGAACTTGTTCGGGTCATATGAATTATAAAGCGCAATTGTAACCCTCCCCGGCAGCGTCACTCCCTCCTCAGCCTTCTCCTTCCTGCGATGGCATGCGAATCGCCGTCGAGGAATATCTCATAATCCGGGTTCTCGTCCTGTATCCTTTGGATCTCCTGCAGGACCTGCGAAAGCGTGAGCTCGCTCGTCCTTATGTCGATGAATATCTTATCGGTCTCCAAAGGAAGCCCTCCTTGGCATTGAACACGCAAGATGTATCGGTTCTATTTCAAAAAAATGTATGGTGCCGTGAGCCGGGCTCGAACCAGCGACTTCATGATCTTCAGTCATGCACTCTCCCAACTGAGTTACCACGGCGCAATTCCCCCTATCGTTGGTTTTCTATTATAAAGTTTCCTGATTGGTCATTCTTTCGGCACCTTGCCTTTCGGCACGATCTCTTCCTCCGGCCTCTCGATGCCGGGTCTTTTCAGCCTCATGCAGCTGACCTCTTCCGGTGTGCTTCCGATCCCCGACACCTTTTTTCGGATGGTCCACGCCAATACGGAACATAGGGCGAGGGCGGCGAAGGCCGTCCCGGAGACCGCCGTGAGGCCCGTGTCCCCTTCGGAGATCGAGAACGCCATGACCGCAGCGGATATCAGCGCCGCTGCGGCGGAAACGGCCGCTATAATGAGCCAGCCCCTTTCGGATAGCGGCCTCATCCCTCTTCCTCATCGGGGATTATCGGCTGGACGGCCGCTATCTTGTCGCCGTTCCTCATATCCATTATGCGTACTCCTTTTGCATTGCGGCCGGTCTCCCTTATCTCATCGACATTCATGCGGATCATCTTCCCGTGCTCGCTGGTCACCATCAGCTGATCCCCGTTGGACACCTTCCTTACCGATACGACCCTGCCGTTCCTTTCGTCGGTCTTTATCGTTATGACGCCTTTCGCCCCGCGGTTCGTCTGGCGGTAATCCTTCACATCGGATATCTTTCCGTATCCGTTCTCCGTTACCGTCAGGAGTTTATCGTCCTGGCGGACCACCGCCATGGAGACCACGGCGTCGCCCGCATTGAGCGTCACTCCTTTGACGCCCATTGTATCTCTGCCCATCGGGCGGACATCCGATTCCCTGAACCTTACCGCCTGGCCGTTCATTGTGGCAAGGATTATCTGGTCGTCCCCTTCGGTTATGGACGTTTCTATCAGTTCGTCGTCGTCCTCGAGCTTTATCGCCTTTATCCCTCTGGACCTTACGTTCCTGTATGCGCTGAGGCTGGTCTTCTTCAGCAGCCCGTTCTTGGTGCAGAACGCTATGTATTTGTCATCCGGGAAGTCATGGACGCATATGGTGTTCACCACCATCTCTCCTTGTTCCAGGTCCGGCAGGAGGTTGACTATCGGCTTCCCTTTGGACACTCTGCTTCCCTCCGGGATCCTGTACCCTTTGAGCCAGTGCAGCCTTCCGTGGTTCGTAATGAACATAAGGTAATCGTGGGAGGATGTGATGAACATGCTCGAAACGTAGTCCTCTTCCTTGGTCTGCATGCCGATCAGGCCTACGCCGCCCCTCGCCTGCTGCCTGTACGTGCTGAGAGGTATCCTCTTGATGTAGTTGTCCGCGGAGATCGTTATGACCACGTCCTCCATGGGGATCAGATCCTCCTCGTCAACGTCCAAAGCGTTCTCGTTGATGATCGTTCTGCGCGCGTCCCCGTAGGAGGCCTTCATCTCTTCGAGTTCGCCTCTGATGATCGCAAGCACCCTGTTCTGATCGCCGAGGATGTCCCTCAGATCGTTCATGAGGATCATCAGCTGCTCATATTCCTCTCTGAGCGATTCTATTTCCAGACCTGTGAGCTTCTGCAACCTCATCTCGAGTATCGCCTTCGCCTGCTCCTCGTCTATTTCCAGGAGACCGCGCAGGCCTTCGTTGGCCTCAGCCGCATCCTTCGATGCGCGGATCAGGGCGATCGTCTCGTCCAGCATATTCAGGGCCTTCATCAGCCCTTCCAGGATATGGTACCGTTTCTCCGCCTGCTCCAGATCGTACTTCGTCCTGCGGACCACCACCTCGTTCCTGTACCCGATGTAGTTGCCGATCATATCCTTCAGACCGAGCAAGGTCGGCTTGTTGTTGACGAGTGCCAGATTGATTATTCCGTAGGTCATTTCCATCTGCGTTTTCTTGAAAAGATTCTCAAGGACCACATTTTCGATCGCGTCCCTGTGCAGTTCTATGACCACTCTCATCCCATCCCTGTCGGATTCGTCCCTCAGGTCGGTAATGTCCTCGAGCACTTTGTTCTTCACGTGTTCGGCTATCGTCTCTATGAGCGTCGCTTTATTGACCTGGTAAGGAAGTTCGTCGATGATTATGCTGCTTTTTCCGTTTCCTATCTCCTCGAAGTGGGTGTTCGCCCTTACCTTTATCTTTCCTCTGCCCGTTGTGTAGGCCGATACGATGCCTGAAAGACCGTAGACCGTTCCCCCCGTCGGGAAGTCGGGCCCTTTGATGAACTGCATCAGATCGTAGATGTCGGCCTCCGGGTTGTCTATCGCATGTATCATGGCGTCGCATACCTCCGTAAGGTTATGCGGAGGCATCTTTGTGGCCATTCCCACCGCTATCCCGTCGGAACCGTTCACCAGCAGATTAGGGAATTTGGCCGGAAGGACGCTCGGCTCTTTGAGGGACCCGTCGAAGTTGTCGACGAAATCGACGGTGTTCTTGTCAAGGTCCGCCAAGAGGTCGCCGGATATCTTCGACAGCCTTGCCTCAGTGTAACGCATCGCCGCCGGGGAGTCCCCGTCCACCGATCCGAAATTGCCCTGGCCGTCCACCAGCGGATATCTCAGGGAGAAGGACTGCGCCATCCTCACCATCGCTTCATAGGCGGCGGAATCTCCGTGAGGGTGGTACTTACCCAGGACCTCTCCGACGACCCTTGCGGATTTCTTATGGGGCCTGTTGTACGGCAGGCCGAGCTCCGACATGGCGTACAGTATCTTCCTGTGAACGGGCTTCAGCCCGTCCCTTATATCGGGAAGGGCGCGTCCCACGATGACGCTCATGGAGTAGTCGATATACGACCTCTTCATCTCTTTCTCTATACTCTGGGGTATGATCTTCTTGCGCTCTTCCATGGTATCACACATCCAGATTGATCACTTCGTGGGCATGCTCGATTATGAAGTCCCTTCTGGGCTCGACGTCATCGCCCATAAGTATCGAGAACAGCTGGTCGGCCAGCATGGCGTCTTCTATCTCCACCCTTTTCATCATCCTCGTTTCGGGGTTCATGGTGGTATCCCAAAGCTGCTGAGGATTCATCTCCCCCAGCCCCTTGTACCTGCTTACGTTCGTCCCTTGGCCGAACTCTTCCATCGCCTTTGCCATCTCTTCATTGTTGTAGGCGTAGATCTCCTTTTTCCCTTTGGCCACTCTGTAAAGGGGCGGCATCGCAAGGAACACGTGGCCTTTCTCGATCAGCGGCTTCATCTGCCTGTAGAACAGCGTAAGGAGCAGAGTGCCTATGTGCGCTCCGTCCACATCCGCATCGGTCATTATGACCACGCTGTGGTATCTTATCTTGCTGACGTCGAACTCTTTCCCGATCCCTCCGCCGATGGCGATCATCAGGTTCTTTATCTCTTCGTTATCAAGGAGCTTATCGGGCCTTGCCTTCTCCACGTTCAGGATCTTGCCGCGCAGCGGCAGTATTGCCTGGAACATTCGGTCCCGGCCCTGTTTGGCGCTTCCTCCGGCAGACTCTCCCTCCACGATGTACAGCTCGCATTTCGAAGGGTCCTTCTCGGAGCAGTCCGCAAGTTTTCCGGGCAGGCTGCTTGATTCCAGCGCGCTCTTCCTTCTTGTGGCGTCCCTTGCTTTCCTCGCTGCCTCCCTGCTCTCAAGCGCGGATATCCCCTTCCTGACCACGGTGGTCGCTACCGAGGGGTTCTCCAGGAAGAACTCCGCAAGCTTCTCGTTCATGAACGTGGAGACGGCCTTCTGGGCGATGCTGCTGCCCAGTTTCGCCTTGGTCTGGCCTTCGAACTGGGGGTCCGGCATCTTTATGCTTATTATCGCGGTGAGCCCCTCTCTGACATCGTTCCCTTCAAGAGTGGTGTCCTTGAGCAGGCCGTTCGCTTTGCCGTAGTCGTTTATGGTCTTTGTCAGCGATGACCTGAAACCTGTGAGGTGGGCCCCGCCTTCTGGCGTGTATATCGTATTGACGAAGGAATCTATCGCCTCGTTGTAACCATCGGTATACTGCAGGGCGATGTCCATCATCACCCCGAACCTTTCCCCGATCAGTGCGATCGGAGGGTCATGTATGGCCTTCTTCGATCTGTTGAGATATTGGACGAACTCAGACACTCCTCCGTCATAGTGGAAGGTCTCGGATTTCCCCGTCCTTTTATCCTCAAAGAAAATGGTCGCCTCTTTGTTGAGGAACGCCTGGTTCCTGAACCTGTTCTGAAGGATCTCATACTCGAAGGCGGTCGTCTCGAATATCTCTTCATCGGGATAGAATGTGATGGTCGTCCCTGTTCTTTTGGACTCCCCTATGACCTCCACCGGGCCGTCCGGTATGCCTATCTGATACGTCTGCCTGAACGCTTTCCCGTCCCTCTCGACGATGGCTGTGAGGCGTTTTGACAACGCGTTGACAACCGATACTCCGACCCCGTGGAGCCCTCCCGATACTTTGTACGCATTCTGGTTGAACTTCCCTCCTGCGTGAAGATCTGTCAGACACATCTCGAGCGCGTCCTTTCCCTCTTCTTTGTTCATTCCTACGGGGATGCCTCTTCCGTCGTCGCTGACGGTCACGGAACCGTCCTCGTTTATGTAAACGCTGACCTTGTTTGCGTATCCCGCCATCACTTCATCTATTCCGTTATCCACGACCTCGTAGACAAGGTGGTGGAGCCCCCTGCTGTCGGTGCTCCCTATGTACATCCCCGGTCTTTTCCTGACCGCTTCCAATCCTTTCAGGGCAACTATGCTGTCCGCGTTATAATCCGGATCATAAAGCCCCTGCTGTTTGCTCCCATCCATTTCTGCAACTCCGAATAATGTGTCAATTACCCTGTATGTAAACGCCCTATTTATACGCGCGTACGCGTACGCGAGAAACACGAGCCTGTCACTGCCCGCTGTTATCCATAAGGAATTCTCTGAGCCCTATCTCGCGTATGCCGTCATGGTCCTTGTTCAAAGACGGCACCATCGTTATGATGGTCTTCCTGTGCCCGTCCCTGAGCTTTTTCAGGGGTTCCAGCTCCCGTCTTTTCGTTTCTGGGTCTTCGATGGAATATGATACCTGATAGTATGCTGTGCTCTCCTTGTTCATGGCCACGAAATCTATCTCCATTGCGTTGACCTTTCCGACAAATACGGAGTAGCCCCTCCGGCGCAGCTCCAAATATACAAGATTCTCCATGAATTGGCCTATGTCTGCTTCTCTGAATCCCAGTGCGGAATTCCTGAGCCCCATATCCGCAACGTAGAACTTATCGTTGACCACCAGCTCTTCTTTCGCCTTTACATCATATCTTTTGGCTCTGTAGAAGATGAACGCTTCTTCCAGCATTCCCAGATAGCTGTCGACGGTCTCGAAGTTCACCTTAAAGCCCGCGCTGACCATATAGTCCGCGATGCTTTTGACGGAAACGGGATTGCCGATGTTCCTCATCAGGAACGAAGATATCCTGCCGAGCATCTGCGGATTCCTGATGTTATTGCGCTCGATGATGTCTCTGAGGACCGCCGTCCTGTAGATGCCGTCCAACACCGTCATCGCATATTCCGGTTTGCCGCGAAGCGCGGCGGCCAGCGGGAAACCGCCGATCCTCATATATTCCGACAAAGAATCAGAGGAATCCTTCTGCTCCGTAAAGAGCAGGAATTCCTTGTATGAGAATGGGAACATCTCCACCACTGCCGCACGTCCGGAAAGAAGCGATGACAGCTTGGAAGAGAACATCTCCGAATTCGAACCCGTGATATAAACATCAGAACCGCCTTCCTCGAATATTGTCAATACCGCCTTTTCCCACGATCTTGCCATTTGGATCTCGTCCAAAAATACGTAGTTCATTTCCCCGTCCGCTCTCTTCCCCCGCACCTCGTTCAATATATCTGCGGCCGTTATCTCTTCTTCCGACCCGTGCGTGAGCGTCATGGTTATGATGCGATCCTCCGGAACGCCTGAACCGATAAGGTATTCTTTGAACAATTCCAGCAGAGTGGATTTGCCGCATCTTCTGATCCCCGTTATGACCTTTATCACAGGCACGTCCCTTAATGACTTGAGTTCATTGAGATAATCGTCGCGCGGCATTATCATATTTTCACGTTATAAGATGAACTATCTGCGAATATTAATAGATTGTTATGTTATAAGATGAAATATCTGTTGATTTTTATAGGCTATTTGGGTTGGAACAGGTGCGGGCTGCGCCCGCACCGACAAGAATCAAAGGATGACCGGCCATTGGCAAATCTGAAATATTGACACACGATGCGTGATTGCATGAGCACCATAATGGAAGAGGCCCGCCGAGGCATCAGTCCACTGATAAAGAGGATCGCCGAGAAAGAGGGGGTCAGCGAAGAGTTCGTAAGGAACGGGATAGCCTCCGGGCGTATCGTGGTGCCCTGCAACCCCATACACGATCCGGAGCCGTCCGCTATCGGAGAAGGGATGGGGATAAAGGTCAACGTGAACCTTGGAACATCCAGAGACCTGAACGATCCAGAAAGCGAGCTCAGGAAACTGGATATTGCAATAAAATACGGCGCGGATGCGGTAATGGACCTCAGCACGGGGGGAGACATAGATCAGATCCGGAAGATGCTTATCGAGAAAGCCCCGATGATGATGGGCACGGTGCCCATTTACCAAACGGGACTGACCGCCGCAAGGAAGGATGCCGTCGTGGACATGACGGAGGATGACATCTTCGGCGGAATAGAGAAACATGCCAAGGACGGGGTTGATTTCATGACCGTCCACTGCGGCATCACGAAAGAGACCGTCGCGTGGCTGAAAAGGAACGACCGGATAACCGATGTTGTTTCGAGAGGAGGGTCCTTCCTTACCGCCTGGATACTTCATAACGAGGAAGAGAACCCCCTGTACAGGAACTTCGACTATCTTCTCGAGATGGCCCGGAGGTATGAGTTCTCCCTTTCTCTGGGAGACGGCTTCAGACCGGGGTGCATAGACGATGCGTCGGATCAGGCCCAGCTGTCGGAACTGATGACGCTGGGACAATTGGTAAAGAGGTGCAGAGAGGCGGGTGTGCAGAGCATGGTGGAGGGTCCCGGGCACGTTCCTTTGGACCAAGTCCCAATGAATATGCAGTTGGAAAAGAGGCTCTGCCACGATGCTCCTTTCTACGTTCTCGGGCCTCTCGTGACCGACATCGCCCCGGGGTATGACCACATCGTGGGCGCGATCGGAGGCGCCGTGGCGGCACAGCACGGCGCGGATTTCCTTTGCTACCTTACGCCGGCGGAACACCTGTCCCTCCCGGACGAAGAGGACGTGAAGGAAGGGCTGATCGCATCAAAGATAGCCGCGCACGTCGGAGACATCTGCAGGGGCAGAGGAAGAGAGATGGATACGAAGATGGCAAAGGCCCGGAAGGCGCTTGATTGGAACACCATGTTCGAAGTATGCATAGATCCCGAAAAAGCGAGGAGATACAGAGCGAGAGGGTGCACCAAGGAAGAGGACGGCTGCTCCATGTGCGGCGATGTGTGCGCGGTGAAGATCGTCAACAGGTATCTCATCAAGAACGGCCCGAACGAGGACTGCTGAAGTAAGGATGGAGCCACTGGAGGGGATCGAACCCCCGACCTACAGTTTACGAAACTGCCGCTCTGCCGCTGAGCCACAGTGGCGTCTGGACTGTTGATTGAGCCATAAGATAAAAAGTTTTACTTTCGCAGAACTCGGAGAGGTCATTTCGTGCAGCGCCGTCTCGGGATCGTTCCGGCCGTTTTCCGCTATCGGTTTAAGGGCGGTCCTCGCACTGAATGTCTTTCCGACCTGTCTCGCACCTTTAAGCAGAAGACATTCGTTCTTCTTCTTTTTCTTCCATTCCATGGGCATCCATTACTTTTCTTTTCAGCATAGACTGTCTCCGGGAGCGTTTGAATTGTACTCGACAAAGTAGCGCACAACAGACATAGATATTTTTGCAGTATGTCTGCGATAAGAAATAGATATTTCTGCAGTATGGACATGGGTCGTTTCATTGCTGGCTCATTTCGGTCAGGTTGCGTGCGACAGAGCTCAAATTTTTTCTGTCACATGCCATGATAGCGGTTTAAGAGGCGATCCCGTCATCATGCTCCTCTTTGTGCTGCCGGCCTTCTCTTTGTTTTTAATGGTTGATGGGAAATTCAAAAAAATACGGACGTAAATTTTGTTTTTTTCGAAATAATACGGACGTAAAAATTATAATCCCATATCATACCCCGCGTGTCAGTTCCTCAGACAACCTATCGGTACGTTGTATATGCCGTCCTTGCGCCGATATGCTTGCTCAGTAGCCGTGAGGATCATCATGAATGATGGTTTTCCCATTTTATCTGTGTCAACCTTATCTTTGAATTTTATAAGATTCTTGACACCTTTTTCGATCTCGTCGGAACCCATCTTTATCTCCGCGGCGCCCCATCGACCGTCTGCGAGTTCTATTATCGCATCCACTTCCAGACCGCCGGAATCTCTGTAATGGAATACTCTGCCGTCAAGCGCCTGCGCATATACGCGCAGATCGCGAATGCACAATGATTCGAACAGCAGACCGAACGTCTCGAAATCCTCTATCAATCGTTCCGGCGTTGCGCGAATGGCGGCGGCCGCAATGCTGGGATCGACCAGATGCCGTTTTGGTGAACTTCTCAGAACGGTCTTTGAACGCATTGACGGACTCCATGCCGGGAGATCCTCTATGACGAATGTGCGCTCCAATGCATTCATGTATGCCATGAGGGTGGGCATGGATGCGATATCCTCCGCATCTCCGCTGACATCCTTTTGCAGCGTCGTCATTTTGGCCTCTGTCGACACGTTCCTCGCCAATGAATGTAACAGTTTGCGAACGCGTGCCGGATCCCGTTTCACACTGTCGACGCGCGAAAGATCTGAATCTATGATGCCCTTTAGATAATTCCGCGAATGCCGCAAAGCAATGGGTCCTTCCTCTCCGACGGAAGCGGGCCATCCGCCTCTGGCCAATGCGAATGCGAGATCATCTATTTTGAGCTGTGACATCCCCTTAATATCCTCTCCGCTGAAAAGGGATGTCAATGAAACACTGCCGTTGGATTCCCGCGATTCGAATAACGACATGGGGCGCATGAATATCCTTGATATGCGCCCTGTTCCCGAATGCAGCGGACGATCCTTATCGTTAGGTACCGCGGAACCGGTCAGTATGAATTGCCCCCATTCTCTCCCCTGATCTATGGTGAACCGTATGCCATCCCATAGGATGGGGGCGTCTTGCCATTCGTCTATAAGCCGTGGCTTCTCACCCTCAAGCAAAGCGTTGGGGTCCGAGTCCAGCATGTGGAGATAATATTTCCTTTTCCCGGTATCCTGAAGGTACAGGACGCTGGCGGCCCGCTCTTCCGCTGTCCTGGTCTTACCGCACCATTTCGGGCCCTCTATCAGCACTGCGCCGGAAGATTTGAGGGCAAGGTCCAATTCCTCGTCTATGACCCTGGCCAAATATTCCCTTTTCATATTGGATAGATTCTTTTAATGATATATCAACATATCTGGATTCGCCATTTACTTTAAGGTTTGGTGGGGTTTTACTTTAAGGTTTGACGGACTTTCGCTTTACTGTATTTCTACAATATCGGAAGTTGGATTCCTATATTATCGGAAGTAAGGTTCCTGTTTTAGGGAATTTAACAATAGGGCCGCCATTCCTCATGGTGCTTACGGGAACTGAGTACGCATACAAGCGCGACGACGGCGTTCTTGTGGTGCCGGCAGGCTGCCTGGGGCTCTGAGAGGATGCATGATCATGCTACTCTGTATTTCGGGAACATGTCCCTGAACACCACCGCATCCTTGGAGATCAGCGGAGACTCGCATATGAACGTGCAATCTTGTTTCGAATCTTCAAGCACGTCTGCCAATAATTGCATATCTGGTTCTTTTGTGCTCAGAGGCAGATGGGATATCTCTCCCCTGTCGCCGTACTTTATGCAGCTTATGTGGAAGTGCGCTATATCCCCGCACAGTGGGAAGAACTCACCGACCAACCTTTCCATGTCCTCTCCTGTTTTGAGGCACCCTACGTCGCGCGCGTGAACGTGCGCGACATCTAACACCGGCCTTACGCCGTCGACGCTGTCCATTACCTTTGAGATCTCCTTCAGCGTGCCGAACTGACCCTTTTTGCCCATGGTCTCCACGCCCAGGATCACGTCGCTTATCCCTTCGGCGTCCATCTTGTCCCTGCATTTCAGAAGTCCGTCGATCACCGATCCCAAAGCGGTGTCCGGAGACTTTCCGTAGGATGCCGCGTGGATCACGATGATATAAGCTCCCAGCGCATGGGCCGCGCGGACCGTGTCCATGACCCAGCCGATGCTCTTCTCTCTCGTCTCCAGATCGTCCGAATTGAAACTGATGAAATAAGGCGCGTGGCAGCTGAGCCTTATGTCGAGACCTTTCGCGATCTCCCCTACCTCTTTTGCCCTTTCTTGACTTATCCTCGCGCCTCTTACGAACTCGACCTCAAGGGCATCCAGACCCAGGTCTTTTGTGTATCGCAGCGAGCCTTCCGGGGTCTTCCCCTCGCTCGGATATCCTGCCGGACCAAAACGCATACTCCGTGAATGCCTTACGCATATTTCAGATTTCTCGGATATTTTTAGGAAGAACGCATATCTCCGAATGACAAATCCTTTAGCCTGCCTGAGCATAATCGTCCGTATGCAGATAGAACTCGATGTCTCGCTTGACCCTACCTTGGGATGCGGACAGGCCCACAGATGGAGGAAGGCCGGCGGCTCTTGGAACGGCGTCATCGGGAACTGCATCGTCGACCTTACCGAGAACGCCGGCGGCTTCGAGGCAAAGGGGTGTTCCGGCAGGGAGGAACTGCTCAACTATTTCAGAAGCACGGATGACCTCCCTCAGATAATCGGAGAGATATCGGATGCGGACCCTTACGTAGCATCCCTCTCCTCGTCATGTCCGGGGATGAGGATACTCAAACAGGAACCGTGGGAGTGCCTCGCCACATATGTGCTCGCAACCAACGTGAACGTCAAGAGGATCGCCAAGATGGTGGAGTCCGTATGCGACACGTTCGGCAGGGACCTGGGAGAGAGGAGGGCGTTCCCGTCCCCGAAGCAGATACTTGATAAGCGGGACGAGATATGCATCTGCAGGCTCGGGTTCCGGGAGGAAAGATTCATCGAACTTGCGGAGAGCGTTGAGAACGGGACCATAGACCCGGAAGCGATAGGGGAGATGGATTATGCCGAATGCGTCAGCACGCTGATGACCATTAACGGTGTTGGCCCTAAAGTGGCCGATTGCGTGGCGCTTTTCGGGTACGGGCACCTGGAAGCGTTCCCGGTTGACGCAAGGATATCGAAATGCCTCAACGATATGTACGGGGTGAGCGGCAGTTACAAAGTGATGGCGGAATTCGGAAGGAAGAAGTTCGGACGGTACGCGGGTTACGCGCAGGAGTTCCTTTACCACAGCGCTTCCATAACCGGCCGCTGACGTTCCTCAGATCGCGCCGGGGTTGGTCTTCAGATAGAATTCCGAAACGTCCCAGTCATCCTCTTCCGACGGCTTCGTTTCCTCTATTTTGACCCCCTGGGACTTGGCGACCTCTTTCATGTACTTGTAGGCTTTGTCGCTGCCTTTGAAGCCTTCCACCTTTGCGCCGGAGGACGATATCTTCCCGCGGAAACTGCCTATTATCTTCGTTCCGTCGAAGACCGCGCACTCCGTGGCGCCGCACTCCCTCTTGATCATCTCCCGCAGATATACGTGCAGATTGTCCTGCGTGTTCAGCAGGAACATCTCTCTGAACGGCTCCGGTCTCTCCTCCGCATCCTCTTTCAGGATCCATCTCAGAGTGGGGTCGTCCTTTACAAGGAACCCTTTTACGAGGTATCCCTCCTTCTCCAGGTCCGCCAGCGTCCTTCTTACGATCGGCATCCTGGACGAAAGGAACTGAGCCAGTTCCTCCGCGGAGAACGTTCCGAAATCGCTGAAATGCCTTTTCACGATGGCCCTCATCGCCTTTTCCCTGCTGATGTTGAACTGCGGCACCACATAGTAGAACGAATCCTCGTCTTGGTAGAGGGCCGATGCTTTGAAAAGCTCGGATACAAGTTCCAGCGTCCTTTCCTCCGAGAACGGGGAGTCGGATATGATCTCCTTCCTGGATATCGGCTCCCTGTCGCCGATCATTTTCATTATCGAAGCGGCATCCTTTTCCGGATTTCCGGCCTTTGCGGCGCGGTAGATGGGAGCGAAATCCTCCGTGGTGTACCCTACGAATGCGGGCAGCAGCGACATTCGGAGGAGACCGCCTTTGCTGAGCAGTTTCTTGAACATCACCTTCTGAGATACCCTTGTCACCGTCTCTTGGTCGTTCCTTATGTAGCCTCTGGCCTTCACCGCATCGCTGACCGTAAGGAACTTGGCGGATCTGGATACCCTCTGCTTTTGGAAAACGTAGCTTATGTACTCCTCATCCGACATGATCCTGTCTACGAATTTCCCTTTCGCATAGAATCCGTTGACGAACCTGTATCCGTTCTCCTTCAGGCATTTGACCGCATCCTCATCCAGTTCGGATGCGTCCTTCCCGAGGATCTCCCTGACCCTTACTATGTCCACCCCTTTCATGTTGAAGAAACCCATAAGATGATCCAATGCCGTGAGTATGTCCTGCAGAAGGTCCGGGGAGTCCATGTCCACGCTCCGCACCTCGATGCACCCCGACATCTCCCATATCTCCAGCGCTCCGACGACCTTGTTCCCTTTTGTTGCGGGGTATATCCATCTGTCGCCGTATCTTGCGGAGAGCTCCGCCCATTTCGACCCCAGGGCAGGGTCGAACAGAGACCGTATGGTCACCTTTTCCTTTCTGTTCCTGACCTTTGAGATCAGAGGCACCTCTGCCGGCATCACGTACATCTGGCTCTGGCCGCTGCCGACGAAGATCGTTGCCGCGCCGGCCGATACCGCATATTTCTCCGCCTCTTCGGCTGTCACCCCGATAAGGAAACGCAGGGCCTGCGAGGGGATCGGGCCGTACGATATCACCGACTCTCGGACAAGGTCCTCGGTCGGGTCCCTCTCCGGCCGTTTCGGGTGGTACGGCTTATAGGTGTTCTCAGTGCCCCAGTCCTCTTTTTCACTGAATGCGCGTATGATCCTCAAAGAGCGGTCGAGCCTTTGGATGGATTCCTTGACCTCATTCTTTTCTCTGCCCGTGACGGCGACCAGCTGCCTCATGGTGGCCTGCCCCATCCCTTCTATGATCGAGAGCAGTTCCTCATCGAACGTCGTCACCTCGGACGGCCTCAGGCTTGCGAGCCTGTCGCCGTCCTCGGAGAGCACGTACCTTACCCTTCCTCTGACGAATCTCCCCAGAAGAAGCCTCTCGGACTCCCTCATTCTGTACCATTCTTCAAGACTGAAGTCCTTGACCCTGTTGTAAACGTCTATCTCGCTTCCCGCGGAGCCGTAGAACCTGAAGTATTCCTCGATGGAATTGAACCGTTCCCCCTTCGTCCTTCTGTACTCCTCCACGGTATCGAAATCGTATACGTTCTCCTTTCCCGCCCTGAGCCTCATGCGGTCCAGCACCTTCATGTACTGCGGGCTCTGGGATATCAGGAACTGCCCCTTCGCCGCCTCCTCGCTGTTGACCAGCGAATCCAGCGCCGTCTGGGCCTCCCTTTCCGTGATGGACAGGGAGAACGCCACTTCCGGGACGGTCGATGGTGCGAAGCATTCCAGGTGTCTGAGGACTATCTCGTCCAGACACCTGTTCTTATCGAGCTTTGGAGGATCGGTTCGGGCAAAATACCATTTGTTGTTCTGGGTTATATCGGCTCT
>Ga0082212_10005769_pt1 | contig 16794 bp, 4 predicted proteins | sample TergutNt197P3_FD_71548 | JGI IMG/M metagenome (GOLD analysis project Ga0082212, IMG submission 71548) | Neocapritermes taracua P3 segment gut microbial communities from Petit-Saut dam, French Guiana - Nt197 P3 | ecosystem: Host-associated > Arthropoda: Insects > Digestive system > Gut ... | reverse complement strand
GCGGGATACAACGGCAACGTGTGGAACAATATCGGCAGCGGCGGCGGCATTTTTACCACAGGATTACTGACCGTCGCGCAATCAACCGTCGAAGACTGTCAGGCAGGCGGTTATGGCGGAGGTATTCAATGTGAGGACGCCGACGTCAGTTATTCAACCATTCAAAATAATCAGGCGGCGATGCAGGGAGGCAGTGCACAGATAGGCGGCGGAATCAATAGCACAGGTAGTATCACGCTGGCACATTCAGCCGTAATAAATAACAGTTGCGTCAGTAACGGCGGTGGAATTAACGCCATAAATCTTACATTAGCAGGAAATATAGAAATAAACGGCAACATCTCAGGCAACTTTGGCGGCGGAATAAAAACAAAAAATATAGATGTGTCAGGCATAACACAATTGCTTGTATGCAACAATATAGCAGCAGAAGACGGCGGCGGAATGCACGTATTGAATGATTTAATTTTCCCTAATAATGCAGTGGTTGTAATTAGCGGAAACATCTCTGCTGAGGGCGATGGCGGCGGTATTCACGTGGAAGACGGCGCGTTGCATATAGCAGGCAGTTTTACCGTTACTAACAACAAAGCGGGCGGCAACGGCGGCGGACTCTCCGTTTATGACCCCACAACCCTGACCACACACGGAAACAACATTATTTTTCACGGAAACAAAGCAATAAGCCCCTACTGGATTAAACACGACGACTTGTACAGAGGTATTTTGGGTACAGATATTATCAATACGCACGCTCCGACAAACCCCCCGTTGAAAAACAACACCTTCTCTGCCCCTCCCGCAGATAATATGCCTTTTGAATACGCCTACAACAACTACGACGTGAACTGGGCGCCGAAAAACGGTACTACCACAAAACCTTTCCCTATTCCTTTTGAAATTTGGAATTGGGCAGATTTGGCATACGTTGGATATTTGGCTCAAAACAATAAATTAGATACCTATTCCGAATATATTGTGATGCAAAATATTGGAGTACCGGGGACAAACAACTACGGAAACGGTTATTTCAAACAAGGTACGCAAGATGAAGTGGAATGTCCTTACGAATCGCCCCGCAACGAAGGCTGGTACGGATACCAGAACTATATCCTCGAATCGGCATACAACGCAGGTACGGTGGTTCACAACGACCTTGATGTAGGCGGAGAAGACAACGATCCCATTGCTACCAAAACCGCTGATCCTGTCGGCAACTATTGCTGGGATGCTAATGGATGGCTTCCGCTGCTTTTCAATGAAGATATTACTTTCAACGGACAAGGATTTACGATTTCCGGTTTGTGGACAAACCGCCCAACCGAAAACAATCAAGGTTTATTCGGTTTGATAACAGACGGATATATTAAAGATTTAAAAATAAATATTGATAACAGACTTATTATTGGTAAAGCGTTGATAGGCGGTTTGGCAGGACATGTAACTGGCGATGAAACGGTGATAGAAGATATTACCGTAATCGGCGCCGGATGCAAAGCTACAGGCTACCGTTACGATGCAACGCAGGTATCGCCCGGTTATACGTGGACCAATTATGGTCGTCCTACTGGCGGCGTCATCGGATTGCTGGAAGATGCCACATTGCAGGGAACCATTGTTGCCGGAACAGAGAATAATCAGGGTACTGTTTCCTGTGTAAACTCAGAAGGCGGCTCTGATTATCTCGGCGGTATTATCGGCGCTGTATTGGGTGCTACGCTCAATGCCGATATGTCCAATTATATGAATGTAGCAATGGATCCTTCTCGAAAAAGTTCCAATGCAGGCGGCATTATCGGTATGTTAAAGAGCGGAAAAAGCATCGGTTCCAGCACCGGAAACCACAGCGCTAATGCTATTGATCCAGTAAATAGAATTAAAACAACAACCATTGTTCCCGAACATACATGGGAAAACAACGGACTTATAAGCGGAAATGGAAATCAGTGTGTAGGCGGCATCATCGGGCAATATCTGTGCTGGGACGACAGTAATACAAACGAGACCGACAGAGCCGTATTGGATAAAACCTCCGCCTTTTTCTCATCCAACAAAACCGACAGCACCACGCAGATTATCAACAACAAAACCGTAACAGGGGATGAATGCGTAGGTGGATTTTTTGGTGCTTTCGAAGCCTTTAATTCCGGATTGGTCAATCTAACCAACACGCAAACCGTAGAAGGAATAGGCAGTTTCCCCAATGCAATAGGCGGTATTGCAGGAACTTTTGGCGGTATTTTGAAAGGCGTAATCACTAATGGCGTACTCAATGATGTGCATTATATTAAAGCAAATGTCGAAATAGGAGGTCTTTTCGGTTATACCTTAGGATTGTCAAGAGGCACCATTATAGATGCCGATTTAATCAATTATATGCCCGTTGTCTGCGAAGATTGCGAGGGCGAAGTAGGAGGCATTGTCGGCGGATTGTATAGAGGATTTATCGGTGTTCCCGGACACGTATTTGCCAATTATGGCGAGATTACCGTTGTGAATGCTCCTGGCAAAAATACTTGGGCTATTGGCGGCATTGCCGGTGAATTTTACCTGTGGGATTACAATAGATATGAATTTCATCAGTATAAAGCATACGCTGTACCGCTTACTTTTTCAGGTAAAGCAGAGTCGCATACAATACAATTGATTAACGAAGGAACTGTCAATGCACCCGACGAAGTAACAGACAGAGGCGGATATTTCGGCGATATGGTTTTTCTAATACCCACAACGTTTGAAAACATAACCAATACCATGCCTGTAACAGGAATTTCCCGTATAGGCGGATTTGCAGGTTCAATGAACATTACCGATGTAGAAGTGAAGTTTATCAATATTAAAAACGAAGCCCCTGTTACTGCAATAACAAACCCAGACCCGTCACCCTGGACAAAGGAAGGTGTGGGCGGAATAATTGGTTCCGGTATTTGCGATACCGTAAAATTCATCAATTGCAGCAATACGGGTATTATCACAGGCAATAATGGCTACGCAGGCGGTATCATGGGACATATACAAAAAGGCTTCTCCCATAACGGGACAAATGCCTATCTTACCAATGTAAACAATACCGGTAAAATAAACGGACAGAGCGATTTTATGGGCGGTTTGGTTGGACATGCCGAAAACATGGAAATGAACAGCAGTTATTCAGACGGCGAAGTAAACGGAACGCAAAATACAGGCGGACTTATCGGTTATGCCATAGATTCTAAAATAGAAAACTGTTATGCAACAGGCGATGTAACGGGAACCGGCAACAATGCAGGCGGTATTATGGGACAGGCTTCCGATAATACTGTTATAAACAATTGCTTTGCAACGGGAATTATTTCCGGCGATGAGTTTGTGGGCGGAATACTGGGTTTTTCAAACCGTGATAACGGAAGCGCACAATACCCGAAAATAAGCAACTCGTTTGCCTTCAATCCCGAAATAAATACGGAAACGGGTAACGCGGGACGCATCCTTGGTTCTTCGGGAACAGGCGCAGTTTTATTAAACTGTTACGCCCTCTCTTGTATGCTTGTAAACGGCGACGCTGTACCGGCTTCAGACCCGCAGGCAATCACTTCCGATTTGCACGGCAAAAGCATAGAATTGGAAGATGCAACAAATCCCGATACTTTCAATTTTTTTGCTAATACATGGAACTGGACAACCGTATGGGATTTTGTTACCCCTCCGGGTAGCAACGTAAAAGTAGCAGCAGGTACCAACTTGCCCGTTTTGAGAGCATTCGATATTTCAACACCGATATTTGCCAATACGGTGCAATCGCCAAAAGCAGTATGTTTGTTTTTCCAATACGAATTCTACGTGTCGGTACCCGGAAACGGCGACGACAGCGGCTCCGACTGGGACAACGCGATGTGCAACCTCACCTTCTCGAAATCGTTGCTAACCGCAAAACCCGGATACACGTATTACATTAAGGAAGGTACTTACAGCCCCGTTATTGATGCGAACGAAAACGAAAACGGCGCTGCCGCAGAGCGTAAATATATGCTGGCAACCGGTGTTACTCTGTTAGGAAGTTTCAAATTGGAATTAGAAGGCACTGACAACGATTTGGATGTACACAGAAATATTACTAACGGCAGCGGCGAACTGAACCCCTCAACCGTTTTCACAGGAAATAACAATACACAGGTTCTTTTTGATGCCGTTTCGTTAAACAGCGCGTTGGCAACTGCTGCAGATACTATTCGCATAGACGGATTGAAATTCACGGCGGCAAAAGTGAACGCATTAACTGCAAAAAATACAGATTTGAATATCAACAAATGTGTGTTTGAAAACAACGTAGTAACCGAAGGTATTTTAGCATCTTTCAATGGAAACAGCACGGTTTCAAATTCGGTGTTTACCCAAAATACACAAAACAATAACTCAAATGCTTATGGCGTAATTCACATAGAAAACGGCAGCTTCAAACTCTATAATGCCACTGTGGATAACAACAGCAGCAACAGCGCCATCATTTTTCACAATACGACAACAGACACAATAATAATATATAACACAACCGTAACAAACAATACCCTTGAGGCAGATTCGTGGGAAGGCACAATAACGATTCATAATGAAGGTGGTGTGGTGGAAATCATCAGCGCTACAATTGTTAATAATATTGGTTTTATAAATGGTACAGGTTCGGGAGCCGGCTTAGTAATGGTTAATCAGCAAAATTACCACAGTCAGCTCCCATTAGAACCTGCCCCCAACACAATACCTGCTGCCCCTGCGAAGTTTATTTTAGACAACACGCTTCTTGCCGGAAACAGCAAACACGATTTGGCTTTGGTAGCCCATAACATTGTGAATGATGTGTATTACAATTCGGAACTACTTGCCGAAACAAACGGCGATATCTATACCTTAACGCACTACAGCGCCCATTTGCCGAAGGCTTCCATTATTGGAAACAGCAAATATTACCACAACACTGCCACAGCAGAAACGGTAATTTTTAACACCGGCGCTATCTATTTGGCTCCGTTGGCACACAACGGCGGCTTAACCAAAACCTGCGCGTTGATTGGCTTGAAGAACTTTGCCAAAACAAACGGTAATTTACAATACAAAGGCTCTGTATATCATCACGCAGGGTTGCATTTAGACCAACGCGGGATGAACAGATTTGAAAACACCACCAGCATCGGCGCGTATGAAGTAGATGCGATTGCGCAAGTAGTTAATAATATTGAAGGCACCGTTTTCCCATTTGTGCATTTTGAAGGCTATCCTGAAATAAACGAAATGTTTCCGGTAACGGCAAGGTTGTACGATGCTGCTTTGATACCGCAAGGACCCTTAGCGATGTTAGCCACCCAGCCATTATACAAAGAAACGGCAGTATTTTACAACGGCAAACACTTTATTCCGAACACGCCGAAATTTCCGGGCTACTTGGGATGCGCCAACAACCCGGGACTGCCTATTAATTGGGAGGCTATGGAAATTATTTCGCAGCAAATAAATAATACCTCATTGCTGCCGGGCGAAATGCCCAAAACCCCAATCGGTTGGTTTAGCTTCAACGAAGTGGAAAAAGGGGAATATGTGCTGGTTTTATCGAGACCGGGTTATGTTTCTCGCTTCGCAAAAATTAGCATAAACACCGAAAACCAATTATTAGGGCACAGAGAATTGGTTCCGGGCGATGTGGACGGAGATTTAACAGTAACTATTGCTGAAATTCCCTGTTTGCAATTTGCCATTTATGGAGACGGTTTGTACAACCCACTCTACGATTTTAACGGCGATTTATATGTGGATATGACAGATATGTCGATTTGGCGCTTTTATAGACATTTCATTCATACTTATTACAAAGAAACAGAAGCCTGTTTTGCGCCCGATACCCCAAGCAATCCTTAATATTTTTAGAAAATAAATACATAAAAAATACAAATTATTAACCCATTAAATTTTTTATCTTATGAAAAGTAAATCTTTACAAAGCCTGAATGCGGCAAGCATTCTCACACTGTTTGCAGTGTTCTTATCCTTCTTGCTCCCGATGAAATCGGTGGCGCAAGTTGAGTACACCTCCGACAGAGGCACGGTGATTGGAACTTCCGATTCCCGTTTGTTTGCCTCTGTTTATGAAACTTCCACAACAGTTACTATGAAAGTAATGGCAATTGGAGCGATGGAAGTGGATATGTTCGACTTTTCGATCTTTTATGATCCGACACAGTTGCAACTTTTAGACACCAATGCTACTGCGCAAATTACGCTGTTTGGACCACAGCCCAAGGCTGCCAAATTATCGTCTGCCTTAAAAACCAAAGGCTGGATTTGCAACCCTGTGCACAAAAAAGCACAACAAACCCCCGTTATTTTGGCACACTCTTGCCACGAAGAAATGGCAGCACTTTGGATTGACTGCGGTGTTTTATCATCTGATGCTAGCAAACGTTTGGTATTAACAGAAGGACAAGTGGAAACGCTTGCCGAAGTAGTTTTTGAAAAAGTAAGCCCCAACCGTGATTTAGCAGAAACTGATTTCGGTTTGGCAATCAGTACGGAAAACTCGTTTCCTTATCAAACCAAATTTGGTGCGGAAGGATTATTCGTATGGTATAGAGATGTTACCAATAATTACAGCATTGATAAAAGAGAGATTAACCCCAACGCATTTTTGTATCGTTCGGGACAAGAATTAACCACCAACTCCCCAATCGCTGTATCTCCTTCAACGGCTACGCTTAGTGGCTCTTTTGTTCAAGGTCTTATTCCTGTTTTTGAAAACCTTGTAGATGTTACCGGAACCTCTCGTACCGGCGATGCAAAACTTTACCACGATGCCGTGAAAGAATACGGTTTCCTTTATTCTGAAGAAGATTTGGAAATTACGATTGATGAATTTTCTAAACTTATTGTAATTAATGGTACTGCGTATCCGCTTCCATTACTTAACGCGGGAGTAGTAACCATTGGAGCACATACTTTATATCTTGTTATTGCCGGTGATAACAACGGCGTTGATGACGATAAAACTTATTCTTATGAACTTACAGACTTACAACCCGACCATACTTACTATGCATGGGCATACGACTTTTATACTTTCGAAACATCTGAAACTTTTCAAGCAGTGGGAGAAAGAATAACATTTAGAACTTCCGATTGTATTCCTTTGAATATTGGTACGGTATTTACGGCTTATGAGCCTTCTTGTGGCGCTGAAGACGGAAAAATTTATGTATCGGTTACCGGCGGTAGCGGACAATATAAGTTCAGCACAGACGGTGAAAATTTTGAAACATACCCCGAAAATATCATTACCGGCTTGGCTGCCGGCGTTTATACCATTTGGGTAGAAGATGCTTTGCAAAGCTGCCCGGGAACCTCTATCGGCAATATCGTGTTGCATAACGCATTTACCGATTTGTCTGTTTATATGACGGCAAGCAATGCCTCAACCTGTGATCCGCAAAGCGGAAACGGAATCTTGTATGTTTCTGTAACAGGCGGTATGGCTGAATATATTTATACATTAAACGGAGCACCCGTTAACGTTGTAAACGGAATGATTACCGATAAACCGGTGGGCATCTATGTGCTTGAAGTAACCGATGGCTTAAATTGTGTGGCAACTACCGGCGAAGTACGCATCAGCGCGGATAATACGCCTGTGGCTATTGCAATTACCAATACACAAAATACGGAATGTGGCTCTGCCAACGGCGCTGCTACCATAACCGTAACCGGTTTAGCAACCTTTACTTACCAATTGGATGGCTATCCTGAAGTAACCGATGCTACCAGCCCCATTCAATTAACCGGATTAACCGCAGGAAAACATACTATTCACGTGTATGGAACTTGTGGCGAAGCTACCGAAGAAATTGAAATTTGGAACACAAACAACGGATTGGCATTCGACTACACATCTGTTAATGAAACTATTGATTGCTTCGGCGAGTTAGTTGCCGGTAGCATTACCTTAAATGTAACCACCGGAAATGCGAACTTCAAATACAGAATTAACGGCGGCAGCTGGTTAGATTTCGATGCAAACGCTTTCACTGTTACTTTACCTGAGTTAAGTTTCGGAATTTACCGCGTTGAAGTGAAAGACGCTACCGAATGTACGTTTGAAATCAACAAGATTACGATAGGTCGTGAAGTTTACGAACCTGTTACTATTGGAACGCTCTTTGTTGCTCAAGAACCTACTTGCGGACAAGATAACGGCGCTATTCAAATTTATGCAACCGGCGGAAGCGGCGCGTATGTATTCAGTTTGGATAATGTTACTTATAAATCTTATACCAATGGTTTAATTAACGAGTTATCAGCCGGCACGTACACCATTTGGGTGAAAGACGCCAACAATATGGGCTGTAATCCTGCATCTGTTAACAATATTGTATTGCACAACAGCGGCACCGATTTAGATGTAATGGTTTCTGCAACCAACGCACAAACCTGCGAATCTCGTGATGGTATCTTGCATGTAACCGTTACCGGCGGAACCCCCGATTATCGTTATTATATCAATGAAATTAGTCCTGCTAACGAGGTATTCTTAACCAACGGCAATATTACCGGACAACCCGCAGGCGTATATGTTGTATTTGTTGTGGATGCTTCAAATTGTACGGCAACCAGCGCAGAAGTACGCATTGAAGGTAATGCTTCCTTATTGGCAATTACTGAAGTGGATAGCCAAGACGCTACTTGCGGCTCAAGCACAGGTTCTTACACATTTACTGTAAACGGAACCACCAACTTTACTTACCATTTGGATGGAAATCCGGCTGTAACCGTTAATCCTTATTCAGGTGCAGAAATTATATTAAACGGATTAAACGCCGGTGAACACACTTTATACGTTTATGATGCTTGCGGCGCAGACACAGCCACTTTCATCATTGGAAACGGTACGAATGGCATTGCATTTACCATTCTGTCGAAAGTAAATGAAATCTTATCTTGCGAAGATGAGTTAATTCCGGGTAGCGTTAATATTGAAGTAACCGGTGGCGCCGGAAATTATGAGTACAGCATCAACGGCGGCACGTGGGTGGCTTTCAATGGAAACACTTATACTATTGAAGATCTTCACGAAGGTATTTACTTAATTGAAGTGAAAGATAAATTTGGTTGTAAATTTGAAATCAATGATGTAGTTATTGATAGAGAAACCTCTTTCGGCACGCTTATTACGCCTCCGGTGGCTACTACGCCGCAAGCGTTCTGCGAAAATGCTACCGTTGCCAACTTGCAAGCCATTGGCACAGGTATTAAATGGTATGATGAAACCGGAAACTTGTTAGCTCCTAACGTGAAATTGGTAGATGGCGCTATTTACTATGCAGCACAATCTGTTGGAACTTGCGAAAGCCAAGTGCGCACCGCTGTGAAAGTTATTATTGACAGCGAAGTAGAATTGGATGCTCCGGTTATTGCAGATGTACAAACATTCTGTCAAACCAATCCTGCATTAACCCTTGCCGACATTGCCACAGACGGCAACACCAACATTGTTTGGTACAATGCTCCTGAAAACGGACAAGTATTAAACAATAACACTCCGTTAACCCACGGTACGACATACTATGCTGCCATTAAAGCCGGCGATTGCGAAAGCGCTTTAAGAACAGAAGTATTAGTAATGATTGATGAAAATAATGTTCCTGTAACACCGGATGTTACTACTCCGCAATCGTTCTGTCAGGGTGCAGTTGTTGCCAACCTTGCCGTGCCTCATAACCAAATTGTATGGTACTTAACAGAAACCGGCGGCGAACCTTTGGCTGCAACCGATTCTTTGAAAGATAATACGTTGTACTATGCATCTTATAAAACGGGTGGTTGTGAAAGCGCAAACCGTGCAGCAGTAAGAGTTTACTTAACGCAACCCGAAGCTCCGGATGCGCCAACGCAACAGGCAATTTGTGGAAAAGCTACTATCGCCGACCTCGAAATTACCGGTGCAGGTATTGTATGGTTTGATGCAGACGGAAAAGTGTTACCATTAACTACCGAGTTAGAACCGAACACCTCTTATTTTGCAGCGCAATCTTCTTCAAACAACTGCGAAGGCGCCAGATTAGAGATTACCATTACCAACAACTGTTATGTGGTTGACGGTACGATGTTCCCATTTGTAAACGATGGAGCAGAAGCGTTCTACAGCCAATTCCCGGTTACCGTTACTTTATTTGAAGCTCCGGCAGACAATGCAACCAATCCTTTCGCAACGTTTAACAATCCTGTTGCTGTAGTGGGTGCAACCCATTACGATGGTAGCGTATTTATCCCCGGAACTCCGAGAAACCCGGGCGCAGTGGGCGCTTCAAACAATCCGGGACTTCCAATAGACTGGACTGAAATTGGAAGAACTATTGGAACTGTGGATACGGAAACCGTAGATAAAGGCGAAGCTGTGGACGGCGTTGGTATGTTTACTTTTGAAAACCTTTTACCGGGTAAATATATCCTTCAAATTGAACGTGCCGGATTCCTTATCCGCTGGGCTGAAATTGAAGTTACCACCGATGCTGCTCGCAAATCGTTAGGTCATAGAGAACTTATCGCAGGAGACGTGAACAAAGATTGGATGATCAACTTTGTAGATGCTTCCTATTTGAATATGGTGATTGGAAATGGTTATCAAGCAGCGTACGACTTTGATGCAAACGAAGAAGTAGGCGAATCAGACCGTCAAATCATGCTTGGAAACATGAACGCATACATTAAGCTGTATCTCGAGACCAAGATTTGGCTTGAAAAATACGGTTACTAAAAATTAACAAGTGAAGTACTATGAAAGACTTTAAAACAAAACTTATGACAAAAATGGTCATCAAAAAAATAAGTCAATTACTTCTAACAGTATCTATTCTAACTGCGCCTTTTGCTCTAAGGGCGCAGTTAGAGCAGTACTTGTATGATGGTGAAGTGGTTGTTGGTACTTCAGATTCAAGAATGTTTTTAACGGTAAATGAAACAGATGATTATGTTGAGTTTCAAGTAAGTTCATTAGGAAGAATAAACGCAAGGGCATATCAAACCACCATTGTTTATGATACCACGAATTTGGTATTATTAGATGTTACTTTGCAGAAGGATATATCTTCGTTTGAACAGGGGAAATGTCCGTTTCCGGCAGTTGCTATGCCTGCGGCATTTATGGCAAAGTACCCCACTTTTGAAGCCAGAGCAAACGAGCATCTGCCCATTTTGGACGGAGACGGTTTAGGAATGAAATTCATTTACACAAGTATTGGAATGTATGATATTGATTCTCCTTTTGTTGCTATGGCAGAGGGCGAAATGATTCATACCTATTCTTTTTATTGCAGAAAAAAAACGTCTGGGAAACCCCTTGAAGCTACCGATTTCGGATTCTTTTGCCAACCGCCCATTACACCGATGAAACCTCTCCATTCTACTATGTGGATCTATTTTGGGCTGTCGGTAAGAAACTCGAAAGCAACCTCCGTATCGTGGACTTATGTTAAACCCAACCTCTTCCTGTTCAGATCGCCCTCTTATGTTACCGCGGAGCACGTTAGCGATATTTCCGCTACTGCCGCAACGTTTCATGCTACTTTTACCAGAGGCGATTTAAAACCTGCCAATATCATTAGAAGCGGTTATTTTGAAGCAACCAATGATGCGATTCTTAACTGGGATTCGATTGCGCACTACGGGTTTATTTATTCTGATACCGATGCCGACATTCTTGTAAAAGGATTAACTACTAAAATTAATATTGACGGAACCGATTACGAATTTCCAAACGTCGCTGAAATTGCAGCAGGCGCTTTTACTCGAAATAATAAAACATTTTTTATTCAACAAATATTGGATAACCACTCTTCGGAACAAACGGTTTCGTTTGCGCAAACCATTACAGGATTGAACAGAGAGACCATTTATTATGCGTGGCCCTTTATCCAATATACTTTCGAAACTTCCTACCCGCATCTTAATATGGGGGGGAAACTCTTGCTTAGCACTACCGATGAGCTGTTGAACTGCAATGCGCTGGCTGATGCAACTATTTATGAAGATGCGCCTCGCGCCGGTTATTACACGCACAACGGAACTTCGTGGGATTTAACCCCGCAAGAAGGCATTACGCTTGCTAAGGCTTATTACAACATTATCATCAACGGAACGCTTTATACGGGAAGCACGCTTGACGGATTTGAATTTCCGGTGGGTATTACCCTTGTAAAATGGTACGGCGAAGATACTTACGGCAACCTCGATTCTTGTGAATTTACGGTTACGGTTAATGAAATACCTACTGATTTGTTGGATTGCGACAAACTTTCCGATAAACTTATTGAATTGGATGTAACGGGCTTAACCTACTATTCGCACAGCGGAACTTCGTGGGATGCGGTTACTTTTGCCGGTATTAAATTAACGAACTTGCATTATCGGTTAGACGGCGCCACCACAGGCACCGGAACTACCCTCAATGGTGTTGATTTTAATTTGGGTGTAACCACCGTTACATGGATTGCCCTCAGCAATTTGGGCGCAGAAGACTCTTGTAAATTTGAGGTGGAGGTAGTGAACATTGCCTGCCCCGAAAATATTGAATTTGAAGGCGGTCCTTACGATGTGGTGAAACTTGCCGGTATGTGCTGGAGTTCCAATATGGCAACCCGCCATTACGACAACGGCGCTCCGATTGCGTTTGCCAAAGCTTACAACTGTAAAACCTGCAAAGATTCCACAGAACTTGCGTCTGTTTTCGGATTGCTTTACACGTGGTATTCGGCGGTTGGCGTAAGCGAAGGTTCAACCGAACAGCCCGCGCTGAACGATAACGGCTTTGTGCAAGGTATTTGCCCCGAAGGGTGGCACGTGCCCTCGCAAACAGAGTTAGACAAACTGAACCAATATGCAGTGGAAGACCTAAAAAGCACCGACTACTGGATTAACGCAGGCGGCACCAACGCCACCGGCTTTAATGCACTTCCTGCCGGTAAATACAGCGGAGAAAGAAACCGCTTTGAAGATCTCTACGGCTTCACCGGCTACTGGGCAAACGACTCCCAAACCAATATGCACGCACATTACTTCTCTATATCTTACTATTGTAACTCAATAGATAATAACATCACTAAAAAATCAGATGGACTGAGTGTGAGGTGCGTGATGGATTATTAATTGAAAAGGGGCTGTTTTCACAGCCCCTTTTTTTTATCATTGCACCACCATTTTTTTTCGCATGTCTTGTTCTGAAATACGTTGTTTTCTAAAAATTCTATCTTTGCACTCTTTTAATTAAATTTTTATTTATGGAACAACCACATTACGTTCAGCGCAAACCCGAAACCGGCAGCCGCAAATTTTGGCGCACTGTGTTCGGCTCAATGGTTGGCTTTTTTATTGCCAACATCCTCATCATTTTCTTCAGCATTTTCATTGCTTTGGGTATGGTAGCCGCATTAACCACCTCCTCAACGCCGGGGGTTAAATACAATTCTGTTCTTAAAATTACTTTAAGCGGTAATATTGAAGAGCGCGGCGAAGAAAACCCGTTTGAAAATACGGCTTTTGAAGATTACGCCACCACCACCACCGGCTTAGACGATATTCTCAACTGTATCGCTTATGCGGCAACCGATCCTAATATTAAAGGGATTAGCCTTGAAATTGAGCCGCCGCTGACGGTAGGCGCCGCCACTCTGACCGAAATTAGAGATGCGTTGGAAAATTTTAAAAATTCCGGAAAATTTATTTTCGCTTACAGCAAGTTCTACTCGCAACGCGCTTATTATCTGGCTTCTGTTGCCAATCAGGTGTTTGTGAGCAATATGGGTAATATTGACTTGAAAGGGATAGGTTTTCAACTTATGTTTTATAAAGGATTGATAGACAAGTTGGATGTGGAGATGCAGATTGTGAAACACGGCACCTATAAAAGCGCCGTAGAACCTTTTATTCAAGATAAAATGAGCGCCGCCAACCGCGAACAGATGACGCTATTAGCTAATAATTTTTGGAGCGTTTACACAGACGATATTTCAAGAAGTAGAAACATACCCGTTGAAAATCTGAATATGATGGCAGACCAACTGCTTTGCGTTAATGCTAAAATGTGTCAAGAGTTGCAATTGGTGGACGGCATTTTGTATCCTTCCGAATATCAAAATTTCTTGAAATGCGCTTTGGCAATTGATGACGATGCTAAAATAAATTTCACCACCATAAATAATTACAAAAAATTGGCAACGGTGAAGCAAAAAGCAGAAAACGTGGCTATTGTGTATGCTTTCGGCACCATTATTGACGGAAAAGGAAGCGATAAAAATATCTATTCCGAAAATCTTTGCAAAGAGATTCGCAAGGCATACCAAAACAAGAAAGTGAAAGCCATTGTGTTGCGTGTAAATTCTGGCGGAGGCAGTGCGATGGCTTCCGAAATGATTTGGAACGAAATAGAACTCGCTAAAGCCGCCGGAAAAATTGTGGTTACTTCTATGGGCGATTACGCCGCTTCCGGAGGCTACTATATTGCCTGCAACTCCGATTATATTGTGGCGCAACCCAACACGTTAACCGGCTCTATCGGTGTGTTCGGAATGATTCCCTCCTTGCAAAAAATGCTGAAAAACAAATTGGGCATCACGCTCGATATGGTGAAAAGCAACCCCCACGCCGACAATATGGCAGTGGTAGGTCGCCCGTTGGATGAATTGGAAATAGCGAGGTTAACCACCCAAATTGAAGATATTTACGACATCTTTACCACTCGTGTGGCAACCGGCAGAAACCTCCCCATTGAAGAGGTGTATAAAATTGGCGAAGGTCGTGTGTGGTCGGGCATTGAGGCAATAAAATTAGGTTTGGTAGATCAATTAGGATCTACGGAAGACGCCGTTGCCAAAGCCGCCGAATTGGCAGAACTTTCTGATTACGGAATTATTACCTACCCCGACCAAAAAGATTTCTTCACCAAACTTTTCTCGAAAAACGACTCCGAAACCAAAATAGAACAAGCCCTGCAACACCAACTCGGCGACCTCTATTTTACTTATAAAGGAATTAAAACGATAACCGAAGCCAGCGGCGTGCAAGCGCGGATACCGTTTGAGATAGTGGTTAGTGATTAGATATTAGAGTTTAGATATTATGTTTCTCAGCGCTTTTTATATTTATCTTTGGGTAATGATTGCCGTAGCGGTGGCTACTTTCATTACGCTTTATTTCGTGGAAGCCGGATACGGTATGCTGCGCACCGACAAATGGGGAAAAACCATCAACAACAAGCTGGCATGGTTTTTTATGGAGTTTCCCATTTTTATCGCAATGATTATCTTGTGGTTAAGTTCGCCGCACCGCTGGGAGTGTGTTCCCATGATGTTTCTGCTTATTTTTCAAACGCACTACATTCAGCGCACGTTAATTTTTCCGTTTTTGCTGAAAGGAAAAGGCAGAATGCCCATCGGCATTATGTTTATGGGCATCTCTTTCAATATTTTAAACGCTATGATGCAAGGGTATTGGATCTTCTATGTGGCGCATATTCCGGGTGAAGAAGCGCTGTTTGTGAGAACCATACAAGCCGGTGGCAATTGGTTTTGCTCGTGGCAATTTATTTTGGGAACCTGCTTGTTTATTGCAGGTTACTTCATCAATCTACGTTCCGATTACATTATCAGGCATCTACGCAAAGATCCGAGCGATACCCAGCACTATTTTCCGAAAGGTTTTATGTTTAACTATGTTACAAGTGCCAACTATATGGGCGAACTGATTGAATGGTTGGGCTTTGCCATCTTAACATGGTCTATTTCCGGTTTGGTGTTCTTTATTTGGACATTCGCCAACTTGGTGCCCCGCGCAAATGCTATTTACAAACGCTACCAAAAAGAGTTCCCCGAAGAAATGAAAAACAGAAAACTGAAACGGGTTATTCCGTTTATCTATTAGTATGAACAAACCCATTATTGACAGTAGGTTGCAACCTACGGATACCGACATTACCCGAATTCTCTTCATCATCAACCCCATCTCCGGTGGTAAAAATAAAACGAAAATCATTAAAGATATTCCTAAATTATTGGATAACAATAAATTTGATATTTCCATTACGCATACCAAATATGCCGGACACGCTGCAAAAATTGCCAAAAAAGCAGTAGAGAACAACATAAATATTGTGGTGGCGGCGGGCGGCGATGGCACCATAAACGAAGTAGCCTCGCAGTTGGTGAATACCGATACGGTATTGGCAATTATTCCGTGCGGATCCGGAAATGGCTTGGCGCGCGAACTGGGTATTCCGCTACATTACAAAAAAGCAATTCAACAAATCAATACTTTGAACATCAAAAAAATAGATGTGGGAGAGTGCAATAATCAATATTTTGTCAGCTTGTTTGGCATTGGTTTCGATGCCAAAGTGGCGTATGATTTTAATAAAGGAAAAAAAAGAAAATTCTTAGGCTATGTATGGGCAATTTTGAAAGATTTTTTTCGTGTTAAAAATCAATACTTTGAAATTGAATTGGAAAACGAAAAAATTGTCGATTCGTTTTTCTTTGTAACTATTGCCAACTGTTCGCAATGGGGCTACAACGTGAAAGTTGTGCCGAATGCCAGATTAGACGATGGCGTGTTTGCCGTTAATTTATGTAAAAAACCCTCATTATTATCTATTATCCCATTCGGAATCAAAGTATTATTCGGAAAAATTGAAACTTCAAAATATGTAACGCTAAAAAATTCTCCACAACTTTTGGTTACTTCCAACCAAAAGTTTTTTTACCATTTGGATGGGGATGCTAAAGGAGTTTCAACAAA
>Ga0082212_10005768_pt1 | contig 16795 bp, 16 predicted proteins | sample TergutNt197P3_FD_71548 | JGI IMG/M metagenome (GOLD analysis project Ga0082212, IMG submission 71548) | Neocapritermes taracua P3 segment gut microbial communities from Petit-Saut dam, French Guiana - Nt197 P3 | ecosystem: Host-associated > Arthropoda: Insects > Digestive system > Gut ... | reverse complement strand
TATAGCGTATTGCGGTATACTTGCGGGTCATACTATATGCGCGACCAATACAACAGGCCGGCTTGTCACTGAGGCGACCGGGCTTCCCATTACGCTTTATCTCTCTTGTAATCAGGGGGGAAGCCAGCAAATCGGATCGAGGATAGCGTATAATGAGCTTGATATGGTTTTATTTTTTTGCGACCCGCTGCTTACGGAGGAGTATCAGAGCAGCGTAATGGAAATCGCGCAATTATGCGATCAGCACAATGTGCCGTTCGCTTCCAATGTCGCGACTGCGGAGGTCCTTATACACGGCCTGAAACGCGGCGATCTTGACTGGCGCGATATAGTCAATCCAAAATAATAGGGATGGTAATACTTAATGGAAAAAATCAAGCCGCGCACATTGTCGGGATTTATGGAACTTTTACCCCCGCAGCAAGTCTATTTCGACATAATGGCGCGGAAACTTCGCGACTCATTTTCGCTCTACGGCTTTACGCCGCTCGACACGCCGCTCATGGAAGCGGCTGAAATACTACTTGCAAAAGGCGGCGGCGAGACAGATAAACAAATATATACGCTGCGAAAAAGCGATACCGATCTCGCGCTTCGTTATGAACTCACCGCGTCGCTGGCGAAATATGTCGCGCTGAATTACAGCCGGCTAGCATTCCCTTTCCGCCGGTATGAGATAGGTAAGGTCTACAGGGGAGAACGAGCGCAGCGCGGCCGTTACCGCGAGTTTTATCAGGCGGATATCGACATCATCGGCGACGGCGAGCTGGACATATTAAACGAGGCTGAGATACCGGGCGTTATCTATAAATGCTTTACATCGATGGGCCTTGAACGGTTTGTCATCCATATAAACAATCGCAAGACTCTCAGCGGCTTTTTTGAGATCATAGGCGTCGGCGGTGAATCGGCTGACGTCATGCGCGTCGTTGATAAGCTCAATAAAATGGGAGCTGAAAAGCTGATAGATGTGTTTGTCGACGATCTCGGGTTGTCAAAGGCTCAGGCGGATGAAATAATCGGGTTTGTAACATTTGAAGGCGACCCCTTCGACATTTTAGATAAATACAGAGGCAGGAACGAAATGTTCGATCTCGGCGCTGATGAGCTTGCTGCAGTTAAAAAACACGTAGCAGGGTTTGGCGTTCCGGATTCCCATTTTAAAGTCGACCTTTCCATCGCGCGCGGGCTGGATTACTACACCGGAACAGTATATGAGACGATGTTGACTGATCACCCCGGGGTAGGCTCCGTATGCTCCGGCGGGCGGTATGACAATTTGGCGGAGTATTACACGGACAGGAGAATGCCCGGCGTCGGTATTTCTATAGGGCTTACGCGCTTATTTTCCGTACTGCAAGAGCAGGAATTGTTGAATAATTCCATAATGACGTCGCCGGCTGATGTACTGATTATCCCAATGACTGATGAGCTTTCACACGCCGTGACTTTAGCCGCGTCAATGCGCGAATCGGGGCTGCGGGTGCAGATCCACGGTGAGGGAAAAAAGCTGAAGTCCAAAGTCTTTTATGCTGATAAGCTTGGAATACCATTCGTTGTATTCCTCGGCGAGGATGAGATCAACAATGGCACGATCACGGTCAAAGAATTGTCGAGCAGCACCCAAACCACTGCTGCGGCGGGCATACTGACAGCGGGAATAAGTGAAAAAGTAAAAGCGCTCCGGAGTGGAGCGCCGATAAAAGAAAAGTGAAAAACAGATATACTATTTTAATGCGCTGATCGCGTCGAGATCCTGCGTTGAACCGATCACAGTCAAAACAGCACCCTCGTGCAGCATTGCGTCAGCGTTCGGAGAAAACATCACCTTGCCTGTTTCCCGCTCGCGGATTGCCATGACGGTTATTCCGTATTTACGGCGCAGATTGTTTTTCGAAATAGTTTTTCCGATCCATTGATTTGGGGTTATGATCTCTATAACGCCGAATTCCGGTGAAATCTCAAGATAATCCATAGTGTTACGGTGCGCCAGCGAATGGGCTACCCGTTTACCCATGTCAAATTCAGGGCGGACTACCTTATCGGCTCCTATTTGCGTAAGGATTTTCATATGCCACTCATTTCTCGCTTTACAGACAAGCAGTTTCGCACCCATTTCCTTGAGCATGATCGTAGTCAGGACACTGTCCTCGATGTTACTCCCCATCGCGACAATCACGCCGTCAAAACTATAAATATCCAGCGAACGCAGAACAGTCTCGTCTTTAGCGTCGCCGATGATGGCGTCTGTTACCTGATCGACTATCGCGACGATACTTTCCTCGTGTTTGTCTATGACCAGGACGTCATGTTTCATTTGATACAACTCAGTCGCTATCGAACGGCCGAACCTGCCCATACCAATAACTAAAAATGAAGCCATTAAGATAACACTCCTTACTTCATCACATCATTATCCAAGTGTCAGGATGTTTTATGCTCTCCACATGATCGCGCTTCAGAAACGCCGCCATTCCGACTGTCATTATACCCACACGGCCAAAAAACATGAATACTGTGACGATTATCCTTGCAGCAGGCACGAGATTTGGCGTTACTCCCTGTGAGAGCCCGCATGTAGCGACGGCTGATACCATTTCAAACACTATGCCGATAAAGGGGAGCTCCGGCTGGATAAGCGTTATGACGACTGTGCCGAGGAAACATGCTGTCAAAGCCAGAATCGTTATTGAGAGGGCGCTGACTATTTGCTGCTCTGGTATTGTTCTCCGGAAAACCGCCAACCTTTTTCTGCCTCTGAGAGAACGCAATGCAGATAAGAATACGATACCTGCCGTTACATTTTTTATTCCGCCCGCCGTCGAGCCGGCAGAGCCTCCGATAAGCATAAGGATCATAGCCACCATTTTTGATAAGCCCCTGAGATCGGCTTGATTCACTATACTGAAACCTCCGGAGCGCGGCATAACAGATTCGAAAAGACCGGCAATCGCGGCTTTTGGAAGTGACATATTTCCTATTGTCGCGGGGTTTGTCCTCTCAGTAAAATAAAAGAGTACCCACCCGGCAGCGATAAGGCACACAGTAACCGCGATCACCATTTTCGAGTGAAGGTGCAGCTTTCTGAACCGGCGATTGCGCAGAATATCTTCCCAGACGAAAAAACCGAGACCGCCTATTATTACAAGCAGCGTGATAGTTAATGTAATTGCTGCGTCCTCGGAATGTAAGGAAAAGCTGGAATAATGCCCTGCCTCGCCTATCAGATTGAAGCCCGCGTTGCAAAACGCGGATATAGAATGAAAGACGCCCATGCCCAATCCTTTGAAAAGCCCGTATACCGGATAAAAACGCAGCCAAAGAATTGCGGTTCCCAGCCCCTCGAGGATAAATGTTCCGGCTAAAGCATGGCGTACCAGCCCGACAACGCCCTGCCTGTCATGGAGATTAAGTGATTGCGCCATTAGAAGCCGTTGAGACAAGTCGATTTTTCTGTTCATCAGGAAAAAGAATATCGTCGTTATCGACATGAAGCCCAAACCGCCGATTTGTATAAGGCATAAAATGACTATTTTCCCGAACACACTCCAGGTAGATGCTGTGTTCACAACCACAAGACCGGTAACACATGTGGCAGAGGTCGATGTAAATAATGCGGTTAATAATGGCACTGAGACTCTGCTGTTTGTCGAAATCGGGAGTTTAAGCAAGGCTGTACCGATTATGATGATTGCTAAAAAACCTAATACCAAGCTCCTTGCGGGGTTGAAAGTTTTCCGCGAAACCATAGATCGCTTGTGTTTCGGTATAATTTTATCAGGTATAACTATTTTGTCAGGCTTTTCTCGCATGGACCTTATACCTTTCGCTGCTTAAGCTGCGAGCGCAGCGTGTATATTTTCTGTACCGGAAGGACTGCTCATACCTGCTGAATCCAACATTATACCCGGCGGAGCCTTATGTCAATATTTTTGTTGAGCATAGGTCTTACACCGATACCAACAAGTTTACAATTTATTTAAACTTAATTCACATAAAATATGCATTGTAGGGTTATTATGCAAACATAACGGAGCGGGCGGAAGACCGCACTCCCTCCCCCAATATATATGGTCTCGACCGCCTCCCGTTTGAATGTGCCGGACCGGCTCGGTTTACCGAAACGGCACGCGCGCTGTTCCAGCGCGATAGATACCCCCGACCATCTTCCTCTCTTTTGCAGAGCCTCCAATCAACATTGGAGGCTCTGCCCTCTTATCTGCCCCCGCGCAATTCGATTATCCGGTCGCGCAGCGCGGCGGCGTACTCGAATTCAAGCAGTTTCGCTGCGTCAGCCATATCTTTTTCGAGTTTCTTTATTTCTTCTTCCAGTTCGCGCTGCGTCATCTTTACTGCGCTTCCGGGTTTCGCGAAACCGGTTTCGCGTTTGGATATCTCGAGTAAGCCGCGCACATTCTTTATAATAGTTTTCGGCACGATACCATGCGCTTCGTTAAATGCTTGCTGCTTCTCGCGACGGCTCTCTGTTTCATTGATTGCCGCGTTCATCGACGGAGTTACAGTTTCCGCATACATTATAACAAGCCCGGCGGCGTTTCTGGCGGCGCGGCCTATCGTCTGGACGAGTGACGTCGCGCTCCGCAGGAAACCTTCTTTGTCAGCGTCGAGTATTGCGACAAGCGAGACTTCCGGCAGATCGAGCCCCTCGCGCAGCAGGTTTATGCCGACCAGAACGTCGAACTCGCCGAGGCGCAGGTCACGGATTATCTCCATGCGCTCTGTGGTCGATATATCATGGTGTAAATATCTGACGCGGATGCCCGCCCCGGTGAGATATATCGTCAGATCCTCCGCCATTTTCTTTGTCAGGGTTGTGACAAGCACGCGCTCGTCCCTTGCGGAACGGGCGTTTATTTCCGCTATGAGATCGTCTATCTGCCCGTCCACCGGGCGAACTGACACTTCGGGGTCGAGGAGCCCCGTCGGGCGTATCACCTGCTCGACTACCTGACTGGAGCGCGAGCGTTCATATTCGCTCGGCGTCGCGGAGACATATATAACCTGATTTAAATGGTCGTTGAATTCTGCGAAATTCAGAGGTCTGTTATCAAATGCCGACGGCAGGCGGAATCCATATTCGACGAGGCTTTCTTTTCGCGACCTGTCGCCCGCGTACATTGCACGCACCTGCGGCAGCGTTACGTGGCATTCGTCGACAAACAGGATAAAGTCCTTCGGGAAATAATCAAGCAGCGTCATAGGCGCGCTCCCGGGCGTGCGGCCGGTGATTATGCGCGAATAATTCTCGATACCGTTGCAGTATCCGAGCTCGGAAAGCATTTCGACGTCGTACATCGTGCGCTGATGGATGCGCTGGGCTTCTATGAGTTTGTTCTCCCGCTCGAAATATTCGATGCGCTCTTTCATCTCGGATTTTATCTCAGCGAGAGCTTTTTGAGTCTTTTCCTCAGTTGTAACATAATGTGAAGCGGGATAAACCGCAACGTGTGAAAGGGTTCTGACAGGGAGTCCGGTCACTACGTTTATCTCGCTTATCCGCTCTATCTCGTCACCGAAGAATTCTATCCGGACCGCGTGGTCGCGCGAGTAAACGGGGTAAATCTCCACGGTATCTCCTCTGACGCGGAACGCGTTGCGTTCAAAGGCGACGTCGTTACGGCCGTAACGTATCGACACCAGCTTTTTCAGCAGTTCATCGCGGCTGCGCTGCTGCCCGGTTCTCAGTGATATGACCATGCTCGAATAGTCTATTGGGTCCCCGAGGCCGTAAATGCAGCTTACAGAGGAGACTACTATGACATCGCGCCGCTCGAAAAGAGACGAGGTTGCCGAGTGGCGCAGGCGCTCGATCTCGTCGTTTATGGAACTGTCTTTTTCTATATATGTGTCGGTGTGCGGGATGTACGCTTCCGGCTGGTAGTAGTCGTAATATGAAACAAAGAACTCAACGGCGTTTTCCGGGAAAAACTCCTTGAATTCGCTGCAAAGCTGCGCTGCGAGTGCTTTATTGTGCGCAAGCACCAGCGTCGGGCGTTTAACTCGCTCGATAATTTTCGCCATCGTATATGTTTTGCCGGAACCGGTGACGCCGAGCAGCGTCTGCTCCTCAAAGCCAAGTTCGAGCCCGTTCACGAGCGCTTCTATCGCTTCCGGCTGGCCGCCGGCCGGCTCAAAATCGCTTACAACTTTAAATTCAGGCATAATCCTCCGTACTCCGCCAGGTATTTTTCCATCTTTACGATCCGCTCATCGCCCTGCGGGAACGAATCTATTATATCACGCGCGGTTATTATCGGATAGACATTGATGCCGTACTCGTCATGCAGTTCACGGAGCGAGGAGTGGTCGCCCGTTCCTCGCTCCATCCTGTCTACCGACACGAACAACGCGATGATGTCGACGTCCGCGACGGCTTTTAGCAGAGTGAGGCTCTCGCGTACGGCGGTTCCTGCTGTGACAACGTCTTCGATAATCGCTATCCTGTCGCCGTCTTTCGGCATGTACCCGATTAGAGACCCGCCCTCGCCGTGGTCTTTGGCTTCTTTACGGTTAAAGAAATACGGAATGTCGACGCCGTGATTGCGATACAGCGCCCCGGCTGTCGACGCCGCGAGTGTTATGCCCTTGTACGCGGGACCGAACAGCGCGTCGGGTTTCTCGCCGCTTTGGACAACACAGCTCGCGTAATAGTCGCCGAGCATCGATATATGCATCCCGGTTTTGTAGTTTCCGGTGTTGACAAAATACGGCGTCTTCCGCCCGCTCTTCGTAGTAAAGTCGCCGAACGTCAGCACCCCCGCGCCGGTCATGAACTCGACGAATGCTTGCTTGTCGTTGGTAATATTTGGCATTTCAGTTTCTCCTTATCGGGGACGCGAGACAGGGGACGGTTCTCTGTCTCACATCTTGTCCGGTTGTTTTAGATTGTCTCGTTATGCCAGTGAGACAGTTATGCAGTGAGACAGAGAACCGTCCCCTGTCTCGCTGTCTCGTTGCTGCTGCCCCCTATGTCCACTCCATGGAAGAAAGCATTTTTTCTATAACCTGCCATTCGCTCTGGCTTGTCGGGCTTATGAATATATGTTTATACCACCACCCGTGCGCCACAAGGGTTTCCATAAAAGTGTCTTCATCTATTACACCGCTTGCCTTGCTGTAAACCTCCCAGGTTATATTCTGCCCGAGTATCGTGCCCGGTTTTTCCTCGTGACTTGGAAGCGTGCTGCCAAATCCTGAGGGATGGCCTCCGGAATATATGCCGAATACCGGCTGCGCTTCGCCGTATGGCACTAATTTGTAGAAATAGTATACGTCAAAATCGACGCCGAGCTGGACTGTATATACGTAATCCTTTTCGAGTTTCATGCTGCAGTCGTACATCTCTATTGTCCCGGGCTGCGTATCCAGCAGCCTTTTTCCCGCCTGGATCGATGCAATGACGCTGTCCGCCATAGAAACGCAATCGTCAGCATATGCAAGCGCCTGTTCGCTGACGTATATACCCAGATAGACTAACGTGTTATCCGCCATTTTTATTAGCGCGCCTCTTAATTCAGTTGATGGCCGCGCTGTGATTTCGGTCGGGGTTATTATGACGTATTCAATATTTGTAACTTTAATTATGTCGGAAGTCGTATAATTTGATTTGCGGGCGTCGCTGTTTTCAATGAATCGTTTCGCGTCATCCAGTATATTGCCGGAACTGTACAGGAACATTTCCTGTGCGTATGCGACGAATTGCTGCTCATCAGCGGCAAGCCTTATCAGTGTTTCCCCGGATGAATCGGCGATCGTGCCCATGATTCCGCCGTAGTTTACGGCGTCGTCAACGGACCCTTCCGGCATCTTTATTGTAAACCTGTCGTTGAGAACCGAAAAAGGAACGTCGGCGGTCCTACCGTCTAAAAGCGACAGGGGTGGCGGGCTTGTTATTTGCACTGTGCGGGTACTTCCGAACCATTCGACTTTCGCCCCCGTGCTTTCAGTAATAAATCTGAGCGGTACGAGCGTTCTGCCGTCTATGATGATTCCCGGTTGGTCGATGGCTACGACCTTTCCGTTGACCGTCGGAGAAGCATCGCCAATCGTCAGAATGATAACGGTATCGTCTTTTATTGCTGTCACCGTTTTCGTTTCAGGTTCCCATTCTATCGACGCGCCTAAAGCCTCGAATATCGTACGAAGCGGGACAAGCGTCCTGTCGTTTATAATTTGCGGCGGCACGTCGAACACAAGCTGGCGCCCGTCGAGAAATACTTTAATATCTGTGTTTTCCTGCGCTCTCACATACAGCGCCGGAGCCGCCGACACTATCACAAGCGCAAGCATAAGCGCAATCGCTGTTATTTTCGTTTTCATAGTCAAAACCCCTCTAACACGTTTAAAAATCTCTAATTTTCACATAACCACATATTTCAATAAAACTCTGGCCTTGTTCTGATAATATCCATTGTATCAGCTTTTCGATATTCTCATTCGCGGAACCGGCTGTTACCGCATAAACGTCTATTGTGAATGGATATGTGCCATTTCGGATGTTTTCAATAGTCGGCTCAACCCCATTGATGGCCAACAGTTTGATATTATCATTCGGTTTCATGCCGGTTGCAAAATATCTGAATGAGTATCCTATTGCAGAAGAATAGTTCCGGTATTCTGCAACTTGGCTTATTACCCCACCCATTCCGGCGGCGTCTTCTTCCCAAAGAGGGGCAGGCAGTATTTTATCTCTCATAACCATTGCAAGCATAACCGTTTGACTTCCGGAGTTTTCCGGGCGCTGAAACGGCATTATTTTTTCATTATTCCCGCCTATTTCACTCCAGTTGGTAATTTTTTTCTGATAGATATTTTGTATCTGTTCAAGAGTTAAACCATTTATCGGATTATCTTTATTTACAAAGAAAACAAAAGCTTCCCTGGCTATCGGCGTTAACATAAAATCTATGCCTTTTTCTTTTGATGCTTCTATTTGTTGCTTGGATGGTTTCGCGCCAAAGAAAATATCAATTTCGTTATTTATAAGGCGTTCATAAGCCTCGTCTGTTTTTGAACAAGTCACGTACCGTCCAACGGTATTTTCATCTAAACCCTTATATAACTCCTGAGCCATGGCTGCATAGACAGGATAGGCTGCCGTTGCACCATCAAGTTTTGGATAATTATTAGTGAAAGAAATAGTAGCAGGCTCACCTAATTGTTTTAGCTTACTGTTTACCTTATCATTAGTACTAAACGGAAGATATTCATAAAGATTTACTTCATCTTGAATACGCTCGGTCCGATAAGCGTAATGCCAATAAGTCCAATGCTCACTGCCAACGGAGAAAGTATTAAAGCCATCAAACCGGTTGTTATGTAATACTTCTTCAGAGTCATTATGGTCGGTAAACTTCGTTCAGCAATGGCTTTCCGTCTTTATCAAGTAACACGGTCAAGCCGCCTGCGTAACCCTCAGTCGCAAAAAGATACTGTACGCCCGTTTCAGAATCCGTAATTATCTTAACGCACTCAATCTTACCTTCTTTGTTGCTTACAACAAATCTACGTTCTTTTGCCATAATTCTTAAACCTCGCTTCACTGTTTAGTATAGATATGTGATTTTTGCGGCTTGTACACTCAAACACTGACAGTATATAGATACTTCATGATGTCTGTAGCCTTTTCCAATGATACTCTGTTTATATCAGAGCGTTTTAGGTATGCAGTGACATTTCCAATGTCAAGCCCCAATGCCTCGCATATCTGCGTAGTCGATATGCCCTTTTTCTTTTGGAGTTCCACAGATTTTTCCCAGCGAAGCTTCTTCGATGCGTTACGGGTGTCGATATTTTGATAAGCCGCTTTATAGGAAAGTAAGGCTTTTCTATACCGGGGCGGTAGCTGAAGACACCCGTTATTGTTGGGATCGTTAAAATCGAAGCCTTCTGCCAGCTTGTGAATCGTTGCTAACTCCGCAATCATATCTTCGCGATGAAGAAAGCTCGTTAATCTCGTTACTTGATTCGTTGCGATAGCATATAGGACGAGCCGCTCCCATAATCTTGGCACGGTGCTTTGCGCAAGAAAAGAAAGCCTGCGGAGATTGAGCGTGTTCTCCGCGGAAAGATATAGAAGTTCTTTAGTTACCCATCCTTTGAAATTCGGACGCCTCATCAGACTCACCTTAAAGAATCAGCAAATATTTTTATCTCATTGAAGCGTACTAAGAATGTTTCCCAGTCGCTCTCATTATCATAGTTTATACGGAGCTCTGTATCGTCGATTATTATTGATTGAAGTTTTGTAAGATCTATTTCATTATTTTGGATCATCTCGCGAAGGTCGCACTGGTCGATTTCCCGATAAGCGTCAAGTTTCATTATCGCAAGGTCTTCATTCGATGGAGCGAAGACTTCCAATGTTATTCCTGAAAAGGGTATTCTCTGTCGGCGCTCAGGCCATTTCTCCGGTAATCGGAATCGAAAGGTCGATACATATTGATTCATGTCATAACGTTCAAGTAAACTCTCAACTTGCCTCTCAGCCTCGAGTATATCTATATCAGTCGTCATTCTTGCGTCGCCGACAAGACCCAGTAACATGAGCGCACTGCCACCAACAATGATGAGCTCAACCCTCTTTTTATCACCTAAAATGGATAAAAGGTCATTATCGAGTTGCTCAAGTCGACTTATAATACCAGATTTTCCAAAGCGTGCCATAATTGCCGCCTCCTCATGAGTTATTATACTGCTTTTTAATTTACTTGTAAATAAAAATATATATATTGTAAATAATACTTGCCTTAATTGTTACAAGTCAGGGAGCAATCCGACTTTGGCGGCGGCTGACAATCGCGCAAAAACGCTTTGCCCACGGACTAAATACATGTTATAGTTTAGGAAAACGCGCGTACGGGAATGAAAGACAGAGTCCTGAACTGAACAAGCTCGTCGGCGGTCTTGAAGAAAAGAAGACGATTGTCCGCCATTGAGTCTGGCAAAGCAATTAAGAAAGAAGGCGCACAATGACAGCCATAATTGAAACCGAAAGACTGATCCTCAGACCTCTTGTTCTCAGCGACGCGGAAACTGCATTTCATGGCTGGACGGGAGATCCGGAGGTTGCGAGATACGTGAGCTGGCTCCCGCATCATTCCGTTGAAGACACGATAGAGTGGCTGCAGGAAATAGAATGGAAGCTGGATAAAAATGGCGGCATTGCCCCTAATGACAACTATATATGGGGATTTGTGCTGAAAGATTCGGGAGAGTTGTTTGGTTCAGGCGGGCTTATTTGGGAAGAAAGCCGGCAGCTTTTCCAAGTCGGCTATAATATAAAGAAGTCGAGCTGGGGAAAGGGGTACACGACCGAGGCGATGAAGGCGATCCTGCGGTTTGCCACCGCGAATCTCGGCATAAGGAGAATATCAGGCGGCCACGCGAAGGAGAACACCGCTTCCGCAAGAGTAATTGAAAAGCTGGGGTTTGTCTATGACCGCGACGATCTGACCCCGCATGTAGACGGCGTCAGATTCTTTGACAGCCGCGAGTACTTGCTTGACCTGGTTCAAATCAAACCGGCGTTGCGTGAAGAACTGTACGAGATCGCCGCATTTTTGCATGATACATGGCGAGCGAAATACAGAGGCATCGTAAGCGATGAATTTCTCGATTCAATGACAATAGAAGCGCGGTTTGGCAGGCTGCAAGAGTTTTTCGATGATGGAATCAAAGATTTTTTCACTATGCGCTGCTGCGGTGAGATTATCGGCGCCGCGGCATACGGCACATCGGCTACCGGAGGTTACCCGGACGACGGTGAAATCACAGCGATATATCTGCGTCATGATTATATCGGCAAAGGCTATGGCCACGATCTGATGGTGAAAATAGAAGAAGCGCTCGCCGCCGCCGGGTACAGCCATTTTGTGTTGGATGTGCTCTCGGCGAACGCCCACGCTATTGAGTTTTATAAGAAGCATGACTATAAAAAAGTGGATGAGCAGTGCGTAACGCTGGGCGACCGGGAGTACCCGCTTACGATCTTCCGGAAATAGGAAAGCAAAGGGACGGTTCATCTGCTTTGCAAAGCAAGGGGACGGTTCAAAAGCAAGGAGACGGTTCATCTGCTTTGACATACAATTGGAAATACAGGAATTTCAACCAACATTATCTGCGATCTTCAAAGCAGATGAACCGTCCCCTAGTATAATAATGGTATAGCCTCCAGGCTAGACGATGTAGACTTGTTGGACTGAATCGTTAAAGAATATCTTTCTCAATACATGCCGCCAAAGGCGGCCAAGTCTATCAGGTTTACACAGGCGCAAAGTGAGTCGGAGTGTTTTCCATAGCCCGTCCCCCGCAAGGGCTGTGGTAAACCCGGAGCGAACGACCAACCGCGACGCTCCGCCGGCGCGGGGCAGAATGACCAACGGTCCCAATCCCCTCGCCACCGCCCGTGGCGGAATTCAAATCACCGCGTAGCGGACTCAACTTTGCCCACTCCCATCGCAACGGATTTTTCGCTTGGCGAGCTTCGATAGACACTTGACCGATTCGTGGAGTATACTTCGTGGGATAGGACAAAAAACGCATCGTCCCCAGGGAAGTCGGTCTTTATCGGCTTATACCCATGATCAAGTCAGTTAGTCCATTCAATGAAGATTTATGATTCGGCTGGTTGGAAGCCGTCAAGCGGCTATATCCGTATCACGTGCTAGGATGTGTACTCATTGTTGTGGAATGGACGCCTATCGGAAAGGAATAGCAAACAATGCAAAACTCATTTATCTCTGTCGGTATCGACGTGGGCGCTGATTTTAGCTTCATGTCCATCGCGCTGCCGGACCGCACTCTCGTTGGCAAGCCCTTCAAGATTGTCCACAATAACTTCAACTCGTTGGAAAACGCTGTTCTGGCAATAAAAGAAGCAGAAGAGCTGCATTCCATGAAAGCTCGAATCGTCATGGAATCCACGGGTATCTACCATTACCCACTCTTCTGCTATCTTCGTGATAAGGGATTTGATGTGACCGTCATAAATCCTATCATCACAAAGAATAGCACGAACATGAACATTCGTAAAGTGGAAAACGATAAAGCCAGCTCAAAGAATCTCGCCCTGATCGGATTGAAGCCCGATTTGAAGACTTCCGTCATGCCTTCGGATGCCGTGCTGGACTTGCGGAACCTTGTCCGGGAATACTACAACCTGATGGATTGCCGCAGTGCGTATGTGAACAAACTCTCGGGTATCCTAAGGGTCGTTTTCCCCCGGTATCTCGGTGTCTTTTCGAAAGTAACGGTTAAGACATCCCTTGAGTTGCTTGAAAAGTATCCGTCCCCCGATGATTTTCTGTCGGCCAGGAAGAGTAGCGTTAAGCACCTTATCAGCAAAACCGCGAGGTTCGGAAAATCATATGCCGAGAAAAAATATCAGGCGATTGTGGAGGCTGCAAAATCAGCGGCTGTGTTTGGGCATTTCGTATCAAGTAACTCTGCCCAAATCAAGCTGTGCGTGTCGTTCATCAAAAAATACGATGAGGAAGTCGCAAGCATTCTCGCGTTAATGCATAAGCTGGTCGATGGGCAAGCCGATGAGACATTCGTCAAACAAATCCGTTTGATTGAAACGATCCCCGGAGCTGGGTTTCTGTCTGCTGTTACCGTAATGTGCGAAATCGGAGACTTCTCGGTATTCAAATCCCAGAAGCAGCTTTTCGCATACTTCGGGCTTGACCCTGCCGTCAAGCAGTCCGGCAACTTTACAGGTACAAAGGTTAAGATGTCAAAGCGCGGTTCTGCCGTTGCAAGGCGGGCAATTTACACTATTGCGCTTGTCAGTATCGGCACTACACGCAAAGGTGCCACCAACAATCCTGTACTTAGGGACTACTATCTGCGCAAGTGCAAATCCAAGCCCAAAATGGTTGCTCTCGGGGCAGTTATGCACAAGGTGTGCAATATTATCTTCGCTGTCCTTCGCGATAATCAACCTTTCTCGCTGATTACTTCCGAGCAGCATATACAGAACTATGAAAACTCTCTTCTTTCTGCTGCTTAGGTATTCAATGGAGTTGTTTCTATCGTAAACTGGCAAAGCAGAAAATATCAGCACTCTTTCAAGTGGCGGCAAAAAGCTTTGTTACTGCTGCTTTACTTGGTGAGTCTATCTTTACCCTTGCATTTGTTCACAGTTTGTTTACAGTTTGACTATTGACAATTCTTAGCTGGACTTTGCTTTCGAACAGTCCCCTTGCTTCTTCCGGATACCCCCTGACCTGCAACGGCGCCCGTCAAGCAACCGCCTATTCGCCTGCCGCCCATTCTCCGGCTTCAAATGCCTTCCTCAGATCCTCCGGGAACACCTCCTCACGGCGGCGTCGGCGGTCGGGCACGTCGAACATCGCCATGTGATATTTGTCATAGTCGTCGGTCTGCCATGTCTCGCTTGCAGTCAGAATGCGGCACTCGCCGAACATCCTTCCCAGAAATTGCGCGTAGTCGTTGAACAGCTTTGTGTATCCGACTGTTTCATATGCGCCCTCCGGGCAGTTCGTTGTGAAAAAGAACGCCGTCTTTATTTTCCTGTCGAATATGACCTTGTTCATCTCATCATAAGACAGGTATTGGAACGTAAGCCTCTCCAGGAACGAACGCATTTCACCTGTGACCTCCCCGATATATATTGGGGAGCCTAAAATAAGCGCGTCGCATTCATGGATCCTGTTAAAAACCGGCCTAAGGTCGTCTCTGATGACGCAGCGGCCGACCTCGCCGCCCCTTCGTTTGCAGCCTAGGCATCCGATGCAGCCTTTGTAGTTAAGATCGTATAGATTTACAATTTCAGTCTGAGCGCCTTTTGACCCCGCGCCTTCCAAGGCTTTTTCAAGCATCATGTGCGTGTTCCAGCCTTTACGCGCGCTGCCGTTTACCGCTATAACCTTCATATTTATCTTCCTCCTTGAATAATATATACCATATGCTCACGGCCTAACTAAACGCTGTCTTTTTAAGTTTCCTGTAAACAATAAAGTACATCGAACTGAAACAGACGATGCCGCCGATGAACTGGGAAACAGTTTCCGCGAAAAACACGCCGTTTGTACCCATACCGAGCAACGGTAAAATAATTGTAAGCGGAGCGGCGATGAATGCCTTCCTGAGAAGCGAGAAGAAAATCGCGTTTTTCGACCTTCCGAGCCCCGTAAACACGCCTTGCCCGGAGATCTGCATCGACAGGAACACAAACATACCGAAGTAAATTCGAATAGCGGGGACGCCTGCTGAGATGAGTTGCGGCTCAGTGCTGAATATTCGTATCAGCATGCCGGGCAGTAGCATCAGTATCCCCCACGCAAACGCCGAATAGACAATAGTCATAGATGCATAGAATTTTATTGACAAACGTACCCTCTCCGGGTTTCCCGCGCCGTAATTGTACCCTATTACCGGCGTTGAGCCGTTCATCATTCCCTGGATCGGCATTGAAACGACTTCGCGCAGCGAGCTGATAACTGTCATGACGCCGACGTACAGATCGCCGCCGTAACGCTGTAAAGTTACATTACAAACGATTTGGGTCAAGCTGGTCGTCATATTCATAATAAAGCCGGCCAACCCCAATACGAGCATCCTGCGCACCCTTGCCGCCTGCAGCCTCATGCATGATAGCTTTAAATGCAGTATTGCGCGTTTACCGGTCAGGAACGTCATGACCCATACTGCCGAACAAAACTGCGCGACGATCGTCGCCAAAGCTGCGCCGCGCACCCCCATACCGAACAAGAAAATGAATATCGGATCGAGTATGATATTTATCACCGCGCCTATAGCAACAGTCAGCATACCTATGCGACCAAACCCCTGCGCGTTGATAAACGGGTTCATACCATGTGAAATCATGGCGAAAACCGTGCCGATAGAGTAAATGCTCAGATAAGAGCCGGCAAACCTGTAAGTATCATCGCTGGCGCCGAAAAGATAAAGCACCGGCTCTTTAAAGATAGTTATAAGGGAGGTCATTATGACCCCGAGAATCAAAAGAACAACGAAGGCGTTGCCCATCATAAACTCGGCTTCCCTGTCGTCGCCTTTTCCGCGTGATATCGCGAACAGAGGGCCTCCGCCTGAAGCGATCAGCGCCGCAAAGGCCGCGATAATATGGATAACGGGCATTGCGACCCCGACGCCTGTGAGAGCCATGTGGTTCACGCCCGGCATGTGCCCGAGGTATATACGGTCGACGATACTGTACAGGATGTTTATGAGCTGCGCCAGCGTCATGGGCAGCGCGAGCCGCATTATCGCCCGTGGTATGCTGCCCTGCGAAAAATCGCCCTTATCGGTTTTGCCCGGAGCTAACTTCTCTTCCATTTCACGCCTTGCGGGGTATCTTCCAGAATTATCCCCATTTCACCCAGTTTGTCGCGTATATTATCGGCTTCCGCCCAGTTTTTTTCTTTTCTCGCTGTCTGGCGCGCTTCGATCAGCGATTCAACCTCCTTGTCGATATCACCATCGCCGGTATCGGCATACATCAGGCCCAGAACGCCGGTGAGCTCGTTAAAGACCTCAAGTGCCGCGCGCGCAAACCCCTTTGAAGGCGCCGGCCCGGCGGCAATTATATTACTCTCGCGCACGAGTTCGAATATCACGGAAACAGCGTCCGCCGTATTGAAGTCGTCGTCGAGGGCTTCGATGAACCGCTCGCGGTAGCTCGGGAGTGACTTGAGAAACGCAGCCTCGCCTGTTCCCGTGCCATCGCCATCGCCTTCACCGGCGCCGCACTTGCCATCTGCGCTGACCGAACCATCTGCGCTGCACG
>Ga0082212_10005767_pt1 | contig 16795 bp, 19 predicted proteins | sample TergutNt197P3_FD_71548 | JGI IMG/M metagenome (GOLD analysis project Ga0082212, IMG submission 71548) | Neocapritermes taracua P3 segment gut microbial communities from Petit-Saut dam, French Guiana - Nt197 P3 | ecosystem: Host-associated > Arthropoda: Insects > Digestive system > Gut ... | reverse complement strand
GTTTCCTTTTGGTATAAAATTTCCTAAATGTTTGCCTGTGTAATGATTAAAAACCGCTATAAAATAACCCGGATAAATAAAATGCTGCATAAAAACTAATGAATCATATACATCCATCCTTCCAGTATATAATCCATCAAGGATAACTTCTTCGCCTATTAAGTTTTCGAGTTGTAAATTATCTTCAAAAAAGACGATGTCACCATTAAAATATTTGCTATCAGAAGTATTGTTGCAAGAAAACGAAATTACGATAATAAAACATAGAAAGAAATAACGAAAAATTTTGTTACAAAACGAATCTTGCATCATATTATTATAAATTTTACTTCCTGCATTTATAGGTGGAACCGTATACCCCATTTGTGCTAACATTTGGACAAGGTGAAGAGCACGAGTCATCTCCATTAGCATTTATAAAACCGGTATCCGATCCCGAAAAATTATGATTCTTATAAAATTTTCCACAATCATCACCACCTCCACTTTCACTGCTAGCTAATGCCTCTATATTAGCCAAAGCAAGGTCAGAGAGAGAACCACCACGTAAACCTAAATTAGCGTGAAACGCCGCTGTCACACCAATTGCGATCAATGTAATAATTGAAATTACTATCTTTTTCATAAAAAAATGATTTAAAAAATTAATATATACTATGTTTTTAATTGAATGACGGTTAAAAGAGAAAAATGTTTACAACAAATTGTAAAATATTTTTTCAGTTATCCATAATTTTCAAGAGTTTTCCTCAGTTTGCTTTTCGCCCGATTGATCTGCGCTTTGACAGTACCGATAGAAATACCTAATCTTTCTACAATTTGGTCATACTTCAGCCCGGCTTCCCACCACAATATAAATATCGACTTACATTGTTTCGGTAAAATATTTATCGCATTATTTATTATGAGTTCGGTTTCTTTTGCTACTAATATTAAAGATGGATCATCGTCTTTATGTATCGACAATGTATCGCTATTGTTGATTATTTTTTGGTTATATTCGTCTTTGAACTTAATATGATCCAAATAGTCCCGACACTTGTTGCGAACGCATGTATGCAAAAATGCTTGTAACGAATCAATAATGCTTATCTTTTCTCGTTCTTTCCATAATTTTTCAAAGACATCTTGAACAATATCTTTACCTGTTTCCATATCCCTTACTATTTTCGCTGCATAAAAACACAACAGATTAAGATATTTCTTGTATATCCATTCAAATGCTTTTCCATCGCCATTTTTCAGAGCGTTTATTGCTGTTGAGTCGCTTGAGTAAGTCATTTTTCCATGTTTTGATAAATCAAAAAGATTGACCTACGGATTGCCCTTCGGGAAACAGAGGGGTCAACATCGCCGAAATACGCAGGCAAAACCAAACAGACTGAGCAAGATAATACCTACGCAGATGGAAGCTATCTTTGAGATTTTCGCACCGCGCAGATAAATATCATCTACACACTTAAATTCAATAGTATGGTTTCCAGCGGGAACCGGTAGCCCGCGCAAAATATAATTCACGCGCACTAAAGGAACTTCCACTCCATTAATATACGCATGCCAGGTCTTATAATATACTTCCGAAAAAACGGCCAAGTGTGGCATCATGCTGCTGCTTTCATAGATAATATGACCGGGATTGGCATAATCCCTCATCCGGATGACAGCCGTACTGTCCTTTTCGTGCTGTAACGATTCCCAACCCAATAATGTACTTTCCCATTCCCTATCAACAAAAGCCGTTTGCGCAGGGTCAAAATCATTTAGTGCGATAATTTCTTCATCCGGTGAATCCACCCATTTCAATTCATTTACGAACCATACATTCCCTAAGGCATCCGGATTCGGCATTACCTGCTGCTGGCCTTGCTGCGTAGGGAGAATGACATATTTCGCATTCAGCATATTCAACACATTGTTATTGGGCACCCTATTAAAATGAAAGTCAATAACATCCTGATACCGACGCAGTTTGGCAGGACTGTACCCTCCGATGGATTTATGAAAATAGGAAGTTCGTGATTCTTGAAACAAACTTGCAGCGAGATTCAACACCCTGTAATTCGGATCATTGTCCTGTAAAATTTGCTCATCTATATCAGTTTTTTGGATGGCTTTTTGTTTCGGTACAAAACTGTCATAATTCAGGAACCGCTTGTCGACTGTCCATAAATCTATGAAAATAAGCACACCGATGATCGCGATAACATAGTTTAATTTTAATTTGTTATGAATATAGTACCAAAGCGTTCCCATGGCTAAGGCAATAAAGAAAAACGAACGCCATGAATCAGAAGTGAGCATACTTTTTCTGTCGGACAGGATCGCCGCAAGCAATTCCGGATTATTCTGGACATCGGTCACGCCCGAAAAACTTAACAAAGCGTTCCCGAACAGCGCAAAAATCATACATAGTCCGCCTGTTATCCCTGCTGCCATATAAACCGGTTTGAGATAGATTTTTCGATTGTCTTTATTGTCCAGAATTTCTTTTAATGCAAGGATGGCCAGCGCTACCATCATTACTCCTGCAATCACCAGCGCCGTCTCCACAGTACGAAATTTATTGTATAACGGGAGGTGATAAAAGAGGAAATTGTTTATAGTTGCGAAGTTTTTTCCCCATGCCAGTATAAGCGAAAGGATTGTGGCGCCAAGCATCCACCATTTTTCCTTACCTTTTACAATCACCAAACCCAACACAAACAGAAAGCATACAATTGCGCCTGCATATGGCGGCCCTGATGTCGATCCTTTATCACCCCAAAACATCGGAGCATATTTACTGTACTGTTCTGCCTGTTTGGGACTATATCCTGCTTTCCTAAGCCAATTGTAAAATGCTGAATTTTCACCAATATTGTAATGCGAACTTGCGCCATAAAAATTCGGAATCAACAGTGTCATTGTTTCGCCTTTTTCAAAACTCCACGCAAAAGCATAATCTATGTCAAGACCCGAACTCTCCTTCTCTCCTTTTGCATTTTTTTGTAATACAGCGCCGCCACGCATGGTATCTTTGGAATAATCTGCCGTCGAAAGCAGATTGCCTAACGCAGGCGCTATTGCGAGCATGGCCACAACAATGAGTATGGCGGACGATTTTAAATAGTCTTTTAGCGTATTTTCCCTGATGGCGTAAATCAGATAGACAACGGCTAAAATGAGAATAGTCAATAACAGGTAATAACTGATTTGCTGATGACTCCAAAGTACATTCAACCCGGTAAAAATAAGCGTAACAATGACTCCCCATAAATATTTTTTTCGGAAACATAAGATAATACCGCCAATTACCGGAGCCATGGTCGACATTACCAATGCTTTGTTTACATGACCTACTTCAATAATAATGATATTGTAAGTAGCAAATGCGTACGCAATCGCCCCCACCATGCTAAGCCAAGGTTTGCAACCGATAGCAATCAGAAATATATAAAAACCGATCAAATAAAGGAAAACTAAGGATAAATTATTGCCCGGCAATACAAATTGCACAGCCTTTTGAAATATACTAAAAACATTAGTCATTGGCGGCATGAAGGAATAATTGGCAGGCATACCGCTAAACATGGAATTCGACCAGAAAGCATAGTCGCCAGTCTTGTCGTGGTAATCCTTTAAATCCTTGCCCCATCCAACCATGTTTTGCAAATCGCCCTGATAAAGTTCTTTATCTTCCAATACCAAGGGGTAAAAATAAGTAAGTGTCAATACCAGAAAAAGGATTATCGCCACGATATGCGGCGCAAAATTTTTAAATTTATCGTTCATATTTTTTATATTTATTTAGTTATCAACTGTTTGTTTTGAAAAGTTTTGCCCAGTAATATCTGAAGGCAAACCAAACATGCCGTATTTGCGTAGATACAGCGCCATAATATTTACACATGATGCCGTACCGCTCTTTTAATGACGCTTTACGGTTGGCTGTTGTTGTTCCCTCATATTGATAATTAACGATTCTTATTCCCGTATTTACAATGGATGCCGCATTTTTCATACAACGTATACACCAGTCGAAATCGGCAGAAAAGCGATAATGCAAATCATATTCAGGCGCTATCTCCCGTTTTACGATAAAGGCCTGATGACAAACCAACATTCCCATCCGAAAACTCTTCCAAGTAAGGTTTTTTGGCGTTTTCAATCTTCGTTCGGCGAAAACAAACCCTTTTTCATCCATCAGGTCGGTTTCGCCATACAGGATATCCGGCAGTTCATTTTGCGATGCAATACTGGATAGTTCCATTACAACCGCATTGTGTTTCAGCATATCGCCTGCATTCAGGAACCATACATAATCGCCGGTTGCCGCCTTCAAGCCTTTGTTCATGGCGTCATACAATCCATTGTCGGGTTCTGAAACCCAATAACTCACGCAGGATTCATATTGCTTTATTACAGCTAAAGTCCCATCTTTCGAGCCTCCGTCTATAATGATATATTCGATGTCATGGCAAGTCTGATTCATCACGCTCAACATCGTTTTTTCCAATTGTTTCGCGCTATTAAGTACTACCGTTATAATAGAAAACCTGACATTCATTTTGATATTGCCGCAACAAATTTTCACTTGGTGATTTGCCAGTATCCGCCTTTTTCAGGGCCGATTCTTTTCAATAATTTCTTCTCTTTCAGTTTTTCAATATCACACAAACTTGTCCATTTAGTAACTTCCAAATATTTGGATAATTCAGTAACGGTTATTTTATTATTTTCCATCATAAAATCTAATAATTTTTCCGCCCTGATAGCATCGCTATTGGTGACATCGGTGACATTATCGGTGACATCGGTGACATCGGTGACATTATCAATTTCAAAAATTTTCTCATTGTACAAAATCACCTGAAAACCATTGGATATTTCGTAAAAATCAGGGTCTTTCACGCCAAATTTACTACAAATTTTACGAACTCGAATGATGCCGGATCCATAACGTTCTATCATGCCGACTTCCTTAAACGCTCTGGCGATTAATTTGTTACGCGACCTTGACGTGTAATTCCCCCGATAATAAATCCTGTACCGTTATTCCCCCATACAATTTTCCGGGATTATAAAATTCAATCCTGTTATCAAAAATCTTAATAATACTTGCGGAACTATCCCTGTAATCGCGATGTACCACCATATTAACAACAATTTCACGAATGGCGTCTAACGGATAATCAAAACGTTCGGTGCGTTGCGGTTCGCCTGTAATGATATATTCCACTTTCAAATGTTTTTTGATAAACGCGATGATGCTGTCCACCTCCTGAAATAAATCCGTATTGAGAGACATGGAATCTATTATTGTAATGTCGCTTTTGAATCGCCCTATCTGCACATCGCTAATGGCACAGTAATATTTCGCAAACAAAAGATAGGCGCCAAAGGTTATTTTTCCGTCACGAAAAATTTCCATTTTATTCAGGATTTTCAAATTCGACAATCCTGTTTGCCGAATACTGTCATTTTGTCTGATTTTGGCTATAAAGTTTGCGATTTTTTCTTTCGACAAATCCGTGTCGGTATGGTTTGGATCAATATAAAAATCCCAACTGGAATTGATCGTTTTCAGGTGCTCGTTTGCAATTTCGTCTACACTTAATAGATGGTTTGAATTTCCTACACGTTTATAATATTTTCCTCTGACCGAAACCGGTTTTATAGGATATTCGGAAGCGACAAGCGTTTCGATAACATCTTCGTTGAAAGAGTTTTTGCACTCAACGGTCTGACTTTCTGTATGGGGCAAATTAATCATTTTTATGTTATATACTGCGTCCAAAAATCAGGTTCGTATTTATTTACAGCATGACAGGCAAACGGGAGTTGACTCCCATGCATTTGATATGCGTCAGAAGGATTGGTTTCCATGGCAAAACCCAATGCCTCTTTCCAATCGGGGGTTTTGAAATCTTTCTTAATTTTTTGTGCCATGAGCCCCCAGAAAAGATCTTCATTAAACGAATTTATCAAAAATTTTTTATACAAAAAAAAAGAGATTGCAGGCACTTTCTCTAATACTTCAATGAAAGACGCCGTTTTTCTCAACGACAAACCTCCATTCCCGACTTTTAAATACTGCAAACAGGTTTCGGTTTTCTCAAAAATTAGTTGCTGAATCGTTTCAAACGCAAATTTTCTCCATTTATTCTTGAATTTTTTATCAGGATCGAGCCAGGGCGCGCCGATATAGTCATAACCCATGTTACACCAATAATCCAATTCCGGTTTAAACAGGTAAGCATCCGTCTGATGTATCAAAACAAACTCAAAATCTTGAAATTGCTTATAAAATTCTTTCGATAGCATCAATATATTATAACCTTTTATCCCACGGAAAAATCGATTATCAAAGCGAATACATTCCATTAATAAAAATTCATCAAATGAATGATCGAAAGTGAATGATTCAGGCATTATGAAAACCTGCTTAAAACATTGGGTCATCCTAAGACCTTGCCTGATAAACTTTTGTTCCTGTTCATCCAACGGTTTATAGACCGGAAATACGACAACACACTTATTGCTTTTATCTGTATGCATGAATTAATCCTCTTTTGAATAATTTTATTTTGATAATAGTTCAATTCGGCTTATTCTAAACAACATTTTTTTAAGTTTTTTTGGTAATAAAATAAATGTCAGCGCTTTTATCTGTTTCTTAACCGAATAGAAATTTCCTGTATTCAAGAGCGTATGGTAAACTAATGAAAAATAGTTTTTTACTGATTTATTAATAACATAATTGTTTTTCCGTCTCATATATTCCATAAATCTCAAATCAGATTTATCAAAATGTTGACGAAACCGCTGTATTATTAAGCTGAGAACTTTGTTCAGTGATGCCGCTGCATCAACTTCTTTTGTGCGACTTACGATACCTACACCGATTCTATACACTGGATAATAGCCATCCATGAAATAAACTTTTTCTGTGTTTATATATCGTTCCAAATTCCATATAAAATCGGCATATATTCCTATATCATCAATGAAATCAGGGATATTGTTCAAAGCCGTTCTGCTCACAACACCATATCTATCATCTATTAAACCTCTTACACATAATTTCAACAAGTTTTTCCCATTACACCACAGGTTACTGTATTTTGATTCTACGGTATTTAGAAGTTTAACGATATTTGAAATGATAAAAAAACTTTCTGTATCCGGATTCAATTGATGTTCTTTGATAAATTGATGAATGGCCTCATAGAATCCGGGATTAATATAATCATCGCCAGCCACACAGGTAATAATATTTCCGGTAGTTAATTTCGTGGCCTTGTTAATGTTTTTGTTGACACCTAAATTTGATTCATTTCTATAGATTTTTATTAAATCGGGGTAAATGGTTGCATATCCGGTTATTATTTTCCACGTATCATCTATTGAATGATCATCGCATATTATTATTTCGTAAGGTAAAATACTCTGATTGACAATAGATTCTATTGCCTGTGCGATATATTTTTCCTGATTGTATGAAACAACAAATACGGATAATTTGACGGGAATCATTTAGGCAATTAAAATCTATTGATTACTGAAGTTATGTATTCTATCTCATGGATTGTTAGCACAGGACTTATTGGTAAGCTTAATTCCTGTTCGTGAATTTTTTCCGTAACAGGTAAAGTTATTTGACTTAGCAAAGGATAACACTGTTGTTTATGCGGAGGAACGGGATAATGGATTAAGGTCTGAATATTGTTTTCACCCAAATATTTTTGCAGCTTATCTCTTTCCCCGCAAAGTATCGGGAATATATGAAATACGTGTGCATTCCAGTCCCTGACTGTTGGCAGTATGATTTTGTCATTGGAAATGTTTTCAATGTAATATTTGGCAACCTGTTTGCGTTTCTCCGTATCCTCATCAAGATACTTTAATTTAACATTCAATATGGCTGCCTGTATTTCATCCAGCCTGCTGTTTAGGCCTTGATAATTTGATACATATTTTTTGGTAAATCCATAATTGGCCAACGAACGGACTATATCCGCCAAGTCCTTATTATCAGTAGTGACAGCGCCGGCGTCGCCCAAAGCGCCTAAATTTTTACCCGGATAAAAACTGTGCCCTGCCGCATCGCCTAAAGAGCCTGTCTTTTTCCCTTTATACAAGCAGCCATGCGCCTGTGCATTATCTTCTATAAGTTTCAGGTTATTTCTTTTGCAAATATCACCAATTTTGTCGGAGTAAGCACATTGTCCGTATAAATGAACAATCATGACTGCTTTCGTTTTCGCAGTAATTGCTTCTTCAATCAGGTTGTCATTAATTTGATACGTATTAATATCAGGTTCTATTAATACCGGTTTTAGGTTATTGTCTGTAATAGCAAGCATAGAAGCAATAAAAGTATTAGCAGGAACAATAACTTCGTCATCTTTATCCATTATCCCCATTTCCATGTAAGCCCGCAGTATTAGACGCAAAGCATCCAATCCGTTTGCAACGCCGACAGCATACGTCGTCCCAATGTAATTTGAATAATTTTTTTCAAATTCCTCATTTTCTACACCTTGCAAAAACCAACCCGAGTCTATAACTTCAGTTGCAACCCGTTTAAGTTCATCAGCATACTGGGCGTTTATTTTTTGTAAATCGAGGAATTTTATCATGGATTATGGATTTTTATTACAACCGAACCCCACGAATACCCCACTCCAAAACCTGCCAATAAAACATTTGCGTTTAACACGTTTTCTTTTTGCGCTTCTACTAACGCAATTGGAATGGTGGAAGAAACTGTATTACCTACATTTTTTAAATAAATATAGAATTTATTTTTCTCAATATTTATGAGTTTCCGTAAATAATTCATCATATACCTGTTAGCTTGATGAAATACAAACAACTCTATATCAGATTGCTGTAGATTATTTTTCAATAAAACTTCATTAACCAATTGCGGGACGGCATCGGCTGTGAAATTAAAAATCTCACCACCGTCCATAAACAGGTGATCACTAGATTTTGGATTGTTATTTTCGTCGAAAGTCAAGTCATTTACAGTATTTTTTGCTCGCATTGCTCCGGTTTTTACAATCAAATTTTCGGCGCCACGTCCATCTGTTCCTAAAGAAAATTCGCCCACTTCCGCAAAACCGTCAGTAGAAACAAGTGTAGCCGTTGCCGCATCACCAAAAATCGTGCGGTTACCTTTGTCTGCCCTGTGCAAGTATTTGGTGTAAGTATCTGCTGTTATCAACAGAATATTATTAGCTATTCTCCCAGTAATCAATCCTTTTGCCAATGCAAGTCCATAAATATAACCTGAACACCCGAGGTTGAAATCCAATGCGCCACATGATGTTGGCAATCCCAATTTTTCTTGCATCACACAAGCCGAAGTCGGCAAAAAATAATCAGGACTCTGAGTACAAAATAACAAAAAATCAATTGATTTTTTGTTGATATGACACTCGTTAAAAAGTTTGTCAGCAGCTTTAATACCCATATCTGCTGCCGTTTCGTTATCCTCTGAGATATAACGTTGATTTACTCCGATTTTAGAGGCTATTTTTTCAACAGTCCACTCGGGAAACTCATGTGTTAACTGTTCATTGCTTAGTACTTTTTGGGGCAAATAATAGGAAATATGTTTAATAAATACTTTCATTTTCAACTAATTTAATGTGAAACCGCCGTCAATTAGCAAACTTGTACCTGTTACCCATTGTGCTGCATCCGAAAGCAAATAAATTACTGCATACGCCACTTCTTCAGGTTTTCCGTAACGCTTTAAAGGATAGCGTTTTTTATCTTCCTCAAGTTGTTTAGTGGAAATTTCACAATGATATAAAATCGGAGTTTCAATCATTCCCGGAACAACAGTGTTTAGTCGGATATTACGCGGAGCAAGTTCCAATGCCGTACTTTTTATATAACCCTCAATTGCACCTTTACTTGCGCCGTACAGTCCATTACCTATGTAACCAATTTTTGTTCCGGATATTGAGGAGATATACACCAATGAAGCTTTTTTATTGAGTTTCTTTTGTTGAATAAGTTGTTGTGTAAGTGAAATTGCCGAAAAAGTATTTGTCTGAAAAATTTCCTCAATATCACAATTTTCGGCAAGCGCTGCAATCAAAGGTCGGGCAATTCCTGCTACGGAAACAAAGCCATCAAGTTTTGGTAATTTTTCCACTATTTTTTTAATCTGCATAAAGTCACTTAAATCAGCAACTATCATCGTGTGGTTTTTGCCGCTCATTAACGATAACGTTTCATCAAGGCGTTGTTCGTTTCGTGCCGTAATTATCACAGTTGCACCCATTTCAGCACATGATACAGCTACTGCTCGTCCAATACCGGACGAGGCGCCAGTTACAAGAATAGTTTTATTCTCGATAGAAAATGGAGACATTCTTTATTGCAAATTACGATTTTGAAACAACCAGTTCATAAAGTTCCTGAATAGTTTCTGTATCTTTCATTTCGTCCGCTTTCACAGTTTTTCCGTACTTTTTGTTAATCATATTTAATACCGCAAGTGCTGTGAGCGATGACCATTCATCTAATTCACGAAAGTTAGTTGTCGCTGAAAATTCCGATAATTCAGTATCATCAAATTGGTCGGAAAAGTTTTCTATAAAAGTTCTTATATTCATATTTGCTTAAAATTAAATTAACATATTCAAAATGATGTCCCTGTTTTCATAAAAATTTTTTTTTGACAAAGTAAAATAATAATTTGATTCATCTTCATTCACTTGTTCTGCTCCGAATAATAAATGTGTTTTGATTACTTTCTTATTTTGTTTGCGCACATCAAAATAATCACATTTTAAATTTAATATATCAAATAAAATTTCTCGCACAATTATCAAAGTCAAAACAGGCAATTCGAAAGACAAACCTGTTTTACATATCCAACTTCCACAAGTTCCTCGATCCTTTCCAATATCATAAATTCTATTTACTCCAATAGGTATTTCGTTATGATAATAAATAAAGTAATACTCTATCCTTTGTAATTCACGCTTTTTGTATTCATTAATCCATTCTTTTTGCTTCTCGATATTACTATCTGTTGCGTGTAAGAATTGGTTCAATTGTGAATTGTTCCTTAATTTCAAAATAAACTCAGCATCAGTTTCCTCAACTAATCTTACTTGAATATTATACTTGTTTAGCGTAAAATTTTGTGATATTTTATTCATTTTTTATAGTGTAAAATTTTTGATAGTCTCTTATATAATCACTCTCTGAAAAGAGATTCGATGCTAATACCAGGCATACCGAACCGGAAGAAAAATCATCCAGTTCTCTCCAAATACCGGGAACAATATACAATGCCTGATATGGGCGATTCAATGTAAAATGGCGTTTTGCCTTTCCATCGTCGATAATCACCCTAAAGCTTCCGCTGGCTGCAATAATGAGTTGATGCAGTTCTTTGTGGGCATGTCCACCACGAACTTCTCCTCCCGGAATATCATAGAGGTAATATACCCTTTTCACACTGAAAGGTACAGTAATATTATCTTCCACAACAGAAATATTTCCTTTTGCGTGATGGTGTTTATCCAATTCTATGATACGGCAGTCGCTTATTGATGTGTTTTTCATCAAATATATTTAATAAATTCGTTATAATCATAAATATAATCATTTTTGCTGAATGGAGTGGAGGCAACGATTAGGGCAAGCGCGTTGGTCGAAAAATTTTCCATTTGTCTCCATATTTTCTGCGGAACATATAACCCGTAATAGGAGCGGTTCAGCGAAAATCGTTTTTTTTCGTTACCATTATCTAATATTACATCAAAACTGCCTGATAATGCCACAATAACTTCCTGATTTTCCTTGTAGGCATGGCCACCCCTGACCTCTCCACCAGGTACATCATAAATCCAATAAGTGCGTTTTATCTCAAAAGGTATATGATTCATTTCTTCGATAAACGATAAATTACCTCGCCTGTCTGTGATTTTGGGTAACTGTATTATTTTAGCCAATGATGTGTCCATGTTAAAATATATCTTCTATTGCTTTTTTCAACGCATTTAAAAAACCGTGTCCATATTTTAAGTCTGGCTCCATATAATTACCTTCGGCCCATTCATTCCATGATTTAAGAAATACAATTCTTTCTTCAACTCTTTTTTCTTTTATCCTGCTAAACACATCTTTTGTATGCCGGTAAAACAGATCGGGTGTTGAATTGTTCAATACATTGCCTACTTTCCCCGTACGAGGGGTATGATCCCAGTTAGGAATAATGGACGGGAAATAACTTTTGCTTTCAACCTTATCACTATAAAAATATTTCATTGCATTTTTATATTCATAAACATTCCCTACCTTAAATATTTCTCTCATAATCTTATTGCGAACTTTATCAAAAAAAGAAAAATCTCTTTGCTTAAACTCGAATAGCGTATCAACATTAACGTAAGAACAGAAAGATTTAACTTTTTGTATTTCCGAGATATCATTTGAAGCATTTCCAACAAAGCATATCCCATCATTTATCTCATTTTCAACAGCAAGTTTTTGCCACAACCTTATCAATACGGGAACCTCCTCAGAGGCAAGCGGTGAATGAATGAAAAATAACGGTTTATTATCTATTCTTATATATCGATGATCCCTAAAAGCCGGTAATACATGATAAAAATGACTCTCATAATCTGCAATACCGCCATATTCCTGCTCGATTAATGATTCTTTTGTTTTAACCCCGCAATAGATTCCCGACCAGCTATGGTTGGCCCAACCCAGACAAAAAGGGAAATCCGGTTCCCCTGATTTTAAAACTTCATTAAAAGGACGTTCCAATAATTTTTTCCCATTGCCAAACCAATAATGCCAATACAAAAACCCTTCAATTCCATATTTTTTAGCCATCTCAGCCTGCGCTTGTCTGGTCTCCGGTACCCTCAAATCATAATAGCCCAAATCTGCCGGCACTTTTGGCTGGTAATGTCCGCGAAATAAAGGTTTTGCTTTTCCGACATTTGTCCATTCTGTAAACCCCTTTCCCCACCATGTATCGTTTTCGGGATTAGGATGAAATTGAGGAAGATAGAATGCAATAACCCTAACTTTATTTGTATTCATTAAAAAAAATATTCTGTTTTCCTGTTATGCCTTTTTTTCCATGGATAAAACCCATAATTAAACCCTTTATTTTTAAAAACTTGCATTTTTCATACATTAATACAAAAAATAACCGTTTGTACAACCAGTAATAAAAAAATCCACTCCAAAGTTTTGCATCAGGATAAAGGTTTTTTGTTACAAGAGAGTTCCTTATTATGTAATATGAACGCAATGGGGAATATTCATTAGGGTAAAATGTTTTCCATAAAAATTTATGTTTTTTTTTTTGATATCCTGCTTTATGATTTAAATTTACAGTAGTAACTATTTTGGTTAGAATACCATATTTCTTTGCTCGTAAACAAAATTCGATATCAATTGAATCTATAAAAAAATCTTCTCTAAATAATCCTAATTCATTAAAAATGCAAGTAGGATACAAAGAACCTGACGTCATAGAAGCTTCAACTTCAAATAATGATTCATTTCTAATATACCATTCTTTATTGTGAATTATATAATTTGGCGAAAAAATAGACTTTTCCCCCCTTACAGAATAATTATTTATGGTATCTAAGTATTTTGAAAAATCATTCTCAATAAAAAAACTATCTTGATCCATTGTTAACAGATATGTAAAATGAAATTTTATCGCATATTTAACAGCCTCGTTTAAAGCTATTCCTAATCCAACATTATTTCCATTTCCCATTTCAATTATTTTTTCTTTATATATATTTTCTTCTTTAGAAAAAATTGGCTCAAACAGTGAATTATTCCACAAAATCAATTTATCCAAGTCGCCTAAATAAGATAAAATATTCTCCCTGACATTTTGTGGAGGGTGAAATAATATGATAAGGCCTAACGTTTTATATAACTTATTCATGAAGTCAATTATATTTTTTATTTATCGGAATAAAGATGGTAATTTTAGCCTGTTTAATACTTTATCAATTAATATGCATAATTTCATGACTATGTTATTAGAAGTTACCTTATCACTTACTACATTAAATGATTTCTCGCCAACCATAACAGATTTTGGTATGTCTATTAATCCCTTTTCAATAACTACCATACCCGTATAAAAATTAATCGATTTAGCGTTTTTTGTAAATTCATCTACAGATAATTTACAAGAATGCCAAGCATTTATTTTATCAACTAACTGCTTACTGTATTCAATAAAGGTACCTCGTCTACGATATCCTCCTCCAAACTCAAGCATGTATGAAGTCTCACAATCTTCACACATATATATCCCATTATCGTTTATATGATCAAATAATTCTTCAAATGTGATAATCTGTTGCTTCATTGTGTGGCCACCATCGTCTAATAAAATATCAATTTTGGGAATTTGAGTTTTTAACCATCTAAGATATCCTCTATCAGACTGAGAGCCAATAAAAATATGTATATTTTCTTCCTCTAATGATTTGCATTGTGGATTAATATCTAATCCATATATTGTAACATTGTTACCAAAATACTTTTTCCACATTTGTAAAGAACCGCCCTGTGAAACTCCTATCTCAAGAATTTTTACATTTTTATTAATATATTTATTAAAATAATGATCATAAATTTCTAAATAATGGTGCCATTTATGAATTAACCGTCCATCATGATTGTAAAATATATTTTCTAAAGCATTCATAATATTTGTGTATTCTTATATAAATTATAGTATTATTGTCTCAATTATAATCTTCTTTTTTTTCTAAAAATCTCATTATAAACCCCATACTCTCTTTGAAAATTTTGGATGGACTGAATTTCATTATTACGAAATAAAGAATTACAAAGATAATTATTTTACTAAAGCAAAGAAAAAAAATGTTCTGAATTGGTTTAGTCAATAATTGTGTTCCCATGAGACATCCTATCGTAATTATTAAATAAAATGAAATATCTTTTAATACATGTATTAAACGTAATCCGATAAATTTGCAGGCTAAAAAATGCCATCCAACAAAACTTAGTAATGTCACAACTGCATAACAGATTACCATAATTAGGAAATCTAAATCTATTTCATTAACAATAATTATGGTTGCCAAAATCATACTAGCAACAAATAATGAATACCACATAATTATATTTGATTTACCCAAAGATGATAATAAATGATAATACAATACAAATAAAAACCAAAACCCTCCGACTATACAAAAAATCTTAAGAACAGGAACACTCTCTATCCATTTTTCGCCAAGAGCAATCAAAATAAACTCCCGTCCAATAAAAGCCAATCCAAACATAGCTGGGAAAGAAACGAAAGCGCCAAAACGAATCATCTTCCTGAATATTTGTAATTGCCTGTCCTTATCTTCGTTTGCTTCTACAAATACAGGCTGAGCGACCGAAGACATCATTCCGGAAATAACCATATTACATAATTGCATCCATTTATATCCTTGCGAATAATATCCAACTTGCGTTTCACCGTATGACTTACCTAAAATAACAGAAAGGATTTGGCTGCTGACTTGAGTAAAAATATTAGTAATTAGCAATTTAGAACTGAACCCAATCATGCTTTTCAAAGGAGAAAGGTCTATATGGTGTAGGGTAGGCTTCCAAGGGGCATAACGCCAGCGCAGGAGAACAGAAATGCCGGACATTAGTACCGCTTGTATTGCTAATCCCCGGTAGGCAAATCCACATAATGCTAATATGAGACCGACGCTACCGGATACGGTCACAGCAACGACATCTATCTTGGCTCGTTCTTTGACCATTAATTTCTTGAAAAGTATCGCATTGTGGGCAAATCCCATACTGCTGATGAGGAAACTCACGAACAAAAGCCTTGACAGGTTAATCAGGATTGGACGGTCATAGAACTTCGCTATCAACGGCGCTGAAAAAAATAGAATAATATAAATCGTTATTCCCAAAAAGATACTAAACCAGAAAACTGCATTATAGTCTTCATGCCTGATTTCCTTTTTGTTCACTAAGGCTACAGTAAAACCGCTATCCATAAGCGTATTGGCAACAGCGGTAAAAATAAGCAACATCCCTATTAATCCATAATCATCAGGACTGAGGATTCGTGCAATGGCAATTCCAAAACCTGCTCCGATAACTTGTTGGACTAAATTACTGATTCCTCCCCAAAAAAGCCCTGTTGCGGTTTTTTCTTTTAATGTTGGTTCTGATGGTTGATCTTGATTTGCATTACTTACGTCTTTGTCCATCTTTGATGTTAATTTTCAGATTCCGATTTTACTTTCCAGCACCCGCCTTTATTTGGGCCTACACGCTCGATTAAGCCTTTTGCCTTGAGTTTGGAAAGGTTTATTCTTATTTTATCTGCCCGTATACCAACTGTTATGGATAGTTCATCAGATGTAATATGAGGGTTTTGAGATATGGCGTCAAGTATCAACTGTTGATTTTTATATTTTTTTTCTGTGCCTTTTTCTGTGCCTTTTTCTGTGCCTTTTTCTGTGCCTTTTTCTGTGCCTTTTTCTGTGCCTTTATTGTTTTCTGTAACTGTTACAATAACATTCCAATAGCCATTTTTACCTGTGCCGATTCGTTCAATTAATCCTTTTGTTTTGAGTTTGGAAAGGTTTACTCTTATCTTATCTGCCCGAATACCAACTGTTATGGACAGTTCATCAGATGTAATATGAGGATTTTGAGATATGGCGTCAAGTATCAACTGTTGATTTTTGCTGATTTTTTCTGTGCCTTTTTCTGTGCCTTTTTCTGTGCCTTTTTCTGT
>Ga0082212_10005766_pt1 | contig 16798 bp, 14 predicted proteins | sample TergutNt197P3_FD_71548 | JGI IMG/M metagenome (GOLD analysis project Ga0082212, IMG submission 71548) | Neocapritermes taracua P3 segment gut microbial communities from Petit-Saut dam, French Guiana - Nt197 P3 | ecosystem: Host-associated > Arthropoda: Insects > Digestive system > Gut ... | reverse complement strand
GAAACCGGCGGCAGCGGGCGTGGGTACCGCTGGATATCGAGCCGCTACAAAGATAACGGCACAAAAAGCGAGGCGTGGATACATGTCACGGGCGACATTTCATCAAAAGTGGCATACCTCACGGAAGGCCCGCTCAAAGGCGACGTCGCAAGCTATCTATCCGGCGACGCGTTGTTTATATGCGTTGCCGGTATCAACTCAACTAATGGACTTAAAGATACTATAAATTCACTTGGCGTAACAGAGCTGACGCTCGCGCTGGACATGGACAGGTTCACGAACAAACAAGTTCGGGAGGGGTACGAGAGGATATCCGAAGCAGTCGCAAAGATAAAAGGAGTCAGGGTACGCCCACTCGACTGGGACGCCCGCTACAAGGGCATAGACGACTACTACCTAGCCTTGCGGAAAGCTGCGTAAAAACCCCTCGGCCTTGCGAGAGCGCGGCACATGGCAATCAAAAAAACAACACAGAAAGGACTACAATGATGGATAACAATATAATGCAAATGGGCAACTTCATCGCCGTCAACGACGACGGTGAGGGCGTTTTAGGGAAGATACTCTATTACTCCCTATCGAGCGTACTTATTCACAGGGAAAAGCTCACGCAGATCTGCGATGATGTCGGGTTCAACGTGAGCGCAAAACGGACGGCGCCAGCGGACGCCTTCAGGAGCGCCACCGGCGACATTTTTGAGTCTAAAACGGTAAAGACGCCGTATGGCACCGAGGTTTTTAAAGTATACTGCCGTGACAACCAATCAGAAAAAGGGGTCGTGTCCCGCGAACTTGTGAAAGAAACACTGGGCTCAAGGACAAACGACTACAAGAAACTGGCGAATATCACTTTTTCAAAAGACTATGGCGTCAGCTACTGCGACCTCGTTTACGACGAATATGTTGATGCTTCGCAGCACTGCCGCGAGGCAGTCGAGCTTTTCGAGCTATACCAGGACTGCATCGGGCGCAAACAAGTCGAGACATTGCTCAGGTCATTCGTCGATTCCCTTAGCGCTGTTAAGCTGCTCGCCCACGGGCATATGTATTTCATACCCCGCGAGCATATGCACAGGCTCGACGTCTTCGAGGACATGATCTCGCAGCTTGAGTTAAATAACCAGCACAGCAACACAAGACGTATGCCGATGGACTCTAACTCGATGTTCGTCGTCAATGACGCGAAGCAGCGTGAGAAGATGGCCGCCGCATTCTACCGCTCTGTCCGGAGGGAGATCGCGGATTATCAGGAGCGAGCGAGCTACCTGATCCGTTCCGGAAGTGAGAGCGCCGCCGTCATGGAGAGGTGGATCGCGAAAATCGAGAGTCTTGAGCAGAAGAAGCATGAGTATGAGTCCGTACTCAAGCGCGAACTGAACGACATCGACGATGAGTTCAGCACGCTTGGGTACTTATCTCAAGAACTACAGATTAGGGCAAGGGGGATAAGGTTGAAAAGGGTAGCCTAGCTAGATATCCATAGATGGGTACAAACAGCTTGTGCGTGGTAGGATGATTTCCCCCAGGGGGAAAAAGTGCTTGCCTGTTAACGCCGGAGCTAGATGTCCAGAAATAGCCGGTGTATAAAGCGCACAAACAGCCGGAGCAAACGCACAAAGATAAATAAAGAATACTTCGTTTCTGTGATATAATTAGACAGGCAATCACAAAAAGCGAGGTAAGGGCCGATGGAACAGTTTGAGAGCATAAACGCGAAAATAGTGGAAGGGTACGCAAGGGTACGCAAGAAAGAAAATTTGGCGGGCTGCGACAAATGGCTTGAAGCATGGGAAGGGATCAAGACGGTATTAGCAGAGGGCGCAGCGGAGGACGTATACGAACTTGAGGATATGTATGACTGGACGGAGTTCATAAGCAACTATGTGCAAGATGTTGAATTTGAACTACATAACGCAGGGATAGAGGACAAATCCTATCACAAGAAGTGCGCGATATATTGCGAGGAACTGCTTCAATGGTGCGGCGACGACGAAGAAGAAATACGGAACACCCGCAATAGCATGGCAGAAAGTTATTACAGTTCCGGCGATGTCACAAAGTGCGAGCAGCTATATGAAGAGTGGCTGCGCGATGACCCTGATTGGGGGTGGGGTTACGTCAGGTGGTCGGACAACTATTGGTTCGGCGCAGGAAACGACCACTTCGACAAAGCCGAGGAAATACTGCTGCGCGGATACGCCAGGGATGGTTTGCGCGACAAAATCGCCGTTGTGGATAGGCTCGCATCCATATACAAAGAAATGGGCAAACTCGAAAAAGCCGAAAGCTACGACAGGATGTTCTCTGTAATGAAACGCTTCGCGCCGAGGGGCAGCCCCTACTACGATCCAACAGCCGCCGCCAAGGCCGGGCGCAACGAGCCTTGCCCGTGCGGCAGCGGCAAGAAATACAAGAAATGCTGCGGGGCGTGAAAGCATTGGTTCTTAATATGGCATACCTCCCCGCATGTATGCGGGCGGCTTGGGCATAGGCAGCCCCGCATTAGCTGCCAGCCAGAACGGTGGCCATCAGTAGAAATCGACGTTACCCATCTGGCCCCTCAGCCTTAGGTATTCAATGCGGGCCTCGTGCCTGGCGCCCTCGGTTTTTGCAGACATGATCTTCGAGTAAGCGTCGCGTAGCTCAAGTTTCTGTATTTTCACTTTCAGCTCCCAAAGGACAGGGTAGTAATCGTAGCAGTTTGGGTGCTTGGACATGTCCGCAGACTCAAGCAGGACGACCACCCTGTCAAGAATGTAGCGCGGGATCATCACGTTCTTTTCCATGCCCATCCCCCTAACCCAGCTCGCACTCTATGACCAGCTTGGCCATGCGGTCGTCTATGATAGCCTTCCTGTTCTGTGCGCCGTAGATGAGCGAGCAGGTGCAAGCCTGGTTGACAAGGCGCGGTATGCCGCTTGAGAACTGGAAAATATCGTCTATGGCGGCGTCGGAAAAAATGTCTTTTTCACAGCCGGCATAGTCTAGGTGGGCCTTTATGTACCCCTCGGTTTGCGGCCTGTCCATGTGGCCGACCCCGCACTGCACGTCGATCCGCTGGCGTATCGCCGCGAAAGACTGTAGCCTCAGTTTGTTGTCCCACAGTTCAGTCTGCCCGGACAATATGAGCGACATCGGGGATTCCGAATCCATTTTGTAGTTGAGCAGGAAGCGTATCTCTTCCAGCATATCCCTGTCAAGGAGGTGCGCCTCGTCCACTATCACCACGGGCAGCACGCCGTGCACGCCTTTCATGACCTCGATTTCCTTGTGCAGTTGCCGCTTTGCCTCGCTCCGGATATGCTTGGCGTCAAACCCCAGTTGCTTCAATATCCCTTTGTAGAATGCAAGCGGCGTCATCCTCGAGTCGGAGAGGTAGAGTACGCGATACTGCGTGCTTTGCAATTCGTCATGAAACCGCCGGAGTGTCGTTGTTTTCCCGGTGCCGCTGTCGCCGGTCATAACTGCGAACAGTTGACGCTTGGCCGCCCATTTGAGCCGTTCGATCAACTCGTCGGAGTCATTGCCGCGATACAGCTTGGCTGTTGGGATCGCCCGGCTGAAAGGCGTCTGGTTGAACCCGTAGAATTCTTCAAACATTGCCGCCACCACCTTCCATGCCGCTGTAGCGGATGGCGCGGCGGACAGTGTCTTGGCGCGCTACGTGGCGCTTCTCTTTTTCATCCAACAGGCGGGACGTCTTCGGCAATGCCGGCAGCATGGATTTCGGCAGCCTCGGGCGCGGGCCGGTATGCTCCCCGATTTTGAGCTCCTGCACCTGCCATGCTTTGCCATCGTGCTCCACCGTCAATGTCTGGGTGTCGTTGGGGTCGTACGCCACATCGACCGTACGCCCTGCGAGCAGGTGGCTGACCTCGTACTTCTTGCTGCGAAAGCTTATGCACCCCGACTTGTCGACCTTGCGCGGCTCCACCCGCATGAATGCGTAGGCGACGGTCTCTGGCGGGACGAACCTGAGCGGGGTTTTTGACGTTTTGTAGGCGATTTCCGGGGTTGTTTCATTAAGGCCGCCATGATTCCGGGTGTGGTAGCACTCAGCCAGCCATACGTTGAAGTATTTATTGTAATCGTCCAGTGTTTTACAGTTTGTCAGTGCGGCCTCATCCAAAAAACTCTCCACTGTGCGGTTGAACCTCTCGATTTTTCCGGTAGATTCTGGCGAGTAAGGCTTTGCAAAAAGCAGTTTGATCCCAAGGATCGCGCAGGCCCGACCCATCCACTTGTTCTTAAACTGCTTGCCATTATCAAAATACAGCCTGCGGGGGACCCCTTCTTTCAGGACCGCTTTACGGAAGCAATCCTCGACAATGGTTTGATCCAAGCTGTCGTAAAACTCGCCGTGGACAACATAGCGTGTGGCATCATCCAGGAAACACACGAGGTAGGTCTGCTTCTTGACCCCATCAACGGTGAGGAACATCGTGAATTTAATATCGCTATGCCACATATCCCCGCGATTTTGCCGTTGGAATCGCCGTGCCGCCAAGCCGCCCTGCTGGTACATCTTCATTTGGCGGGATGAGTATCCCCGCTCTTGCAGCTTGTCTTGGAGCGTGGTGCGTTTCAGTAGGCCGGGCGGCGTTTTCCCCTCCAACTCCAGTATTTCGATTATTTGCGGGACGCTGCGCCCGGGAACCTCGCGCCGCAGCAGAATAGCTTCCTGGATCAGCTCCTCCGGGATGGCGCCGGTGATCCTGCCCTCCCGGTCTGCGGGCTTCAAACCTGCGAAACCATATTGCAGATAAGCGTCAAGCCAGCGCCCCAATGTCCTCCGGTGTATGCCGTTTTGCTCACACGCTTCATTTTTGAGCATCATCAGTTTGGCAGCATCCGTATTCTCCTCCATTGCCGCCAGGATGGGCGCGATGATCTTGTGCCGGTTTACCGCTATTTCTTCCGCCTTTCGTGCGTTTTTCATACTGCTGTCCTCCATTTGAATCAGATTTGGAACTTGCAGCATGATTATATTCAACTGTCAGCCGGACAAAAACGCCGAACGGGTATGCAGCCATAAATTAGCGTTTACGACTGCGCGAATGATTTCTCTCGGCGCGGGGCGCTCAGGAAATATGGCGCCGTGCTTTTCCCGGAGCGAGGTCAGGGCACACTCAAAATACAAACGGCAATCTTCCCACCAACTCTTTATCCGGCGGATCGTGCTCTCTTCGCACGGTAGCCCCTGCGGGTTCCCAACAACGATTTTCTCCACCGTATCGGCGCAATGCCTTTTGTACGGCACTAATATATCCGGCAGCTCATGGTGTATCGCACGGCATCCCTTGCAACGCAACCTCCGTATTATCAGAGTTTGCGCTTCCCCCTCGGCATCAATGCTTTTGCGTTTCCGAACCCCGATTACAAAGAGCGTCTGCCCGCACACCGGGCAAACATTGACTTCATAGCTAAGAACAGATAATTCACCAGTATCGGCTTTCCGCAGTCCGTAGCTTTTTATCATTATCATCTGTGCCCACTACTTGTAGATCCGCTCGTACCGCACAAGAGCGTTCACGCTCTTGTACACAAAGGCGTCGACGCCTTTGTATTGAGAGCAATCAGCAAGTTATCATTTTGCCGCGAATATGATGATCTACATCTCCTCAGTGGGCATTATATCCGTCGTCTCGAGGACAGGCAAGCCCGGCGGCTTCTGAGCCTTCAACACCGGCGTAAACACTTGCCATTTACAACAGCTAGCTTTATAAACAGATTCGCAGACTCCAGCATAGAAAAATGTTGGAGTCTGCATCCTCATTATTGCAATGAGTACTATACCGTATATGGATGTACTGGGTTAGTCATATAAACCAAATGTTACGTTTCGGGAGCAACGTTATCCCTTGTGCTACCCGCTCAATAGCCTACTTGAGATGATGAACATGCCCAAGAGCAGCTATTTCTATCAAAGGTGCGCTAAGGGAAAGGGGGACAAATAGTTTCTGAGAAGGTAACACGCCGTATAATGCGGGAAAAGAGCCTTGTTGTGCCAAGAAAGCAGAAGCGTAAATACAATTCATACATGGGGGAGATCAGTCCTGCTGTCGAGAAAATAGTGGCAGGGGACTCCCTGCAGAGCAACCGAATGTTAAATGGCTGACCGACTTAACAGAATTCAACTTTTCTGCCAGAAAGGTTTATCTATCACCAATAATTGACTGCTTTGACGGTCTTGCAGTTAGCTGGACGATTGGAACTAGCCCAAACGCCGAACGAGTAAACGATATGCTTGACGATGCCATAAGTACCCTGCTGAACGACGAGAAACCTATAGTCCCCAGTGACAGATGATGTCACTGGGGGCGATGAGTCCTTTAGAGTACAGACGGAGTGTTGGTTTAGCAGCATAAAAAGTCCAAGAAAACGTCCCGGAGTGGAAAAAAGTCCCTTCCGAGCTTGGGAAAAATCTCCGAATTACGGAAAAAAATGCTTGCCATTTACAGGTTATTAGGTACTTGTGGGCCATGGGTAGGATATAGCAGAGAGAACACTCTAAGTTTGAACTATAATTGCGGCAACTGTATGACAAAATCACTGAATGGAAACACTTCCGGTTCGTGAGTGGAGATGAACACAGTTTTTTTGCCAATAAGCTGCTTAATCTGATTGATAACAACCATTTGCGTTTCTACATCCAGACCTACAAGCGGCTCATCAAAAAAGACAATCTGAGAAGGTTTAAGTAAAGCACGAGCTAACAGTATTTTTCTCTTTTGGCCATATGATAGAGTTCTAGCTTCAGATAACAATGTATCAAACCCATACTCGAGCGCCATGATATCATTAGTGATATTGAGATCAGAGCATACTTGGTATAAATCATCGTTAGTGATATACTCACTGCCTTGAAAAGACAGCATATTTTCCCTAACAGTGAAATCTAGCAAAATATCGTCATGTAAGAAAAATGTCATAGCCTTTCTTGTGCTCGCCAGGTTAATGCCCTCCAAGTTGATATCATCTATCATGACCTTGCCTGAACACGGAGCAAGCAAACCGCCTAATATACACAATAACGTCGTTTTTCCGGCTCCGTTTTTACCAATTACTGTTGTGCAAGTATTAGCAGGAATGCTCAAAAAGATATCACTAAATACAGGTTTTTCTTCGTAAGAAAATGATAGATTTTCTGTTTTTATTAATAGAAAATCCTTTGGAAAAGATGCAGTGAGAGTTTGCTCGTTACAATTTGAAGCACTGTCCAGAATATTTAGCGCACGTTCGACAGAAATTATAGCTTGCTGCATTCCGGCATAACTTGTGACTAATTTGGTGATTTCTGATGAAAACTGTCTTGAGAATGAGAAAAAAAGAAGGAACGCAATTGCTGACATACTGTCAGTGGAAACAAGGCGAAAGCAAAGTAGAAAGAATGTAATAGTCCATGCTTTTTCATTAATTGACCCAAGATACCCAATCCACCATGCCATACGATCGCGTTTAACGGTATCACGCTTGACAGAGTCAAGGTTACAATCATACTCATTTAGATAAAAACTAATCGAATCGGAGGCATATATACTTTTTGTGTTCTTTATTATATCTCTGATTAGCTTAAAGTGAACATCTGTTTTTTCTCTAAGCAAATAGTTCTTCAGTTTCAGTTTTTTCGATAAATATAGAGAAACTGTTACTGTTGTTGTAATAAAGAGCAGCAATACGCTAAACAATCCCGCATTTATAGTGACTAATAAATACACTAGAACTAACACAACAAGAAAACTTGTAATAATATCAGCACACAAAAAAAGAAATACAACGACATTGTTTACGTCAGAGTATAAGGTCTCCGTCAATTTTGATGTATCATTGGTTCTGCTGACTCTCGGATGAAACTCGAAAATGCGCTTAAGAAACGTCTTTTTTATTGCAGTTCTTGACTCTTTCTCCAAATGCTGTCTGCACAAAGACACAGCAATCTCGGTGAGAGATATAAAAGTATAAACTATAATAAGCCCGACCGTACAAGAAATAAGATACCCAATCTCGCTGCTTTTAAACCTCGCAATAATCTCCGACGTTAAGTAAGCAGGGATAATGGATATTGCGATAATAATAACTTTCAGTATACATACAACAATGAATCTGCGTTTCTGTTCCCCTAAGAGTTTATAGCATCTCTTAGCAATACTCTGAATCCTCATATTCCATTTCCACTAAGTTTGCTAGTATTCTTCTGTCATTGTAATCAATTAAGTTGATATGTTTATCAGCGATTTTGCTGGGAAACTCCTTGCAATCTCGAATACCTTCTCTTATCATTTTGATAAACGCTAAATTCTTGCGGCAAATCGCGGTCGTGGCATAACTAAGCGCGGTGCAGAATCTTATTAGGTTCGAAAAAAAATCCTTAAGATCACTAAAGATAAAAAAGTCGCCACTAGTTTTGAACTTATAGGGCTCCGCTCCTAGTATTGTGTACTTGTCTTTATTATCCACCGTAACAAATACTTTTTCGCTGAAGCTATGTATTCGATAGGTTGTATACATTTTCTGCCATTCGTTGAGACTGGCAATTAGACTAGCAGAAAAGAGGGCATACTCATTAAAGAGCGTTTGTTCATCGTCAATAGAGATTTTTGACTTAACCCTGTGAGTAACCACATTCTGTAAATCCGCTAACTCATGCCTAAAGAGTCCTTCACCCGATACAAAAATAACTGGAACACTTTCTGATATAAACCACCGTGTAAAAGCTCCGATTTCCCCTATCTCTTTGTTTCCATATGAGAACATAGTTATATCATTCCTAAACGAATGATCAAACACACCACCACTAGCTCTCATACCATGAAATCCAACCATAATAGCAAACTCAAAATTTGTGATATTTTCTACCAACTTATAAAAATCATTTATTATACATAAACCTTTGTGTGCTATAGAAGAAGCGATTCTCGAATTATTATTATGGACTATGCATAGAGTGATATTATGATAACTGAATTCGTGAAGGATTCCAATGGTTTTTTCTAATTGAACAACTAGAAGTTTCTCGTTTTCAGTAACCTGACTAAGGCTGGAAAAGCCTATTATGCCTTCTAAATCAACAAGTATCAGCACATTCGACATACATTAATTACCCTCGTTATATAAAGTGATGTGTGCGCCTACCTTTAACCAACATATAACATCGCAATGATTACCCGTCATGTTGACATTGCTGCATTTACTCCTGCCATTTATAGTAATAATCATATCTTTGCTGGAGCCATGCAACCCAGTCCGCCTTTAGCTCTTCATACGGTTTCCCGAAGACCCTGACATATTCAGAATCGCTTATGGTTAGCAACGAAAGAGCATCCGCAAATGAATACTCCGCTGTTATATACTGTATCAACGAATGCGCTTGTGCATATGAAAGCTCATACCCCCAGGAATAGGGTTGCGGTAGCATATATACCTGCCCGATCATTCGCCCTTCGATCAACGACGGGTCGTTTAACTGATTGAGTACCTGTAAATCTATATATATTCTCATATCAAACACATCAACCGAGTCCAATGTGCCGCCCATCCCTAAATATAATGACCTGTAGATATCGTTCTCTGGCAAATCAAACGCATTATAGATGTAGTTTTTATAATAATGATTGTCTGCAACTATGTAGCCTAAATAGTCGCATAATCCCTCAGTAAAACCACTGGCGGATCGAAATGATGTTGGAGCTAACAACTGATGCGACCATTCGTGTAAAGCGAACAGAGGTACATTTATATATATATCATAACGTGTCGTCGACGCATTCATATGACTTAATTCGCTCATCTCGATATAGTATGTTATTTGCTGTTGTTTTATTGCTTCGATGTATGAGGATGCTTCTTCCCCTAAAGAGTCGTAAAAATAATTAATAATAAGCTGCTTGCCTCGGCGTTCGGAGATAAAGAAATCCCTCAAGTCTCCGGCTGATATAAGGTCATACTCCTCATATAAAGCATCGATTTTATCGATGTTGTATTTATAGTTATCGTACTCGACTTCAAGTAAATAAGTGCGACCTGTTCTGAACGTCATCTCTGTCAAGTAAATATCGTCTGGGTTGCAGTATACAGTATCCAACCCGATTGCCCAAAGCCAGTGCGTTTTTACATCGTCCGGTAGGTATCCGTATAAAACATCCATAGAATAGTTCGACAAAATAAAACCGGTCAGCGATTTTGCTGTTGCTTTCGCTATTTCAATCTCTATAGGGGTGTTCCAGTCATCCAAAAACCGCGCTCCGAACAAATCTAATATCTCTATGCCATGTTCATCATACCAAACGGACAACCTATTCTCGTCAAATTCAAGCGGGTCGTCAAAAACCAGTAGAGTGCACCCAATCTTAGACCAATACTCATTCACACCATACATCGCTTTTATAAGTTCGGTGCGATACGTTTTGTTCTCTACATCGTCAGCAGTGCAGAAAAGCTCTGCTCCGACAGCAACCGGAAATCGATAAGCAGAAATATCCACGATATGGATTGTGGTAAAAACGCCGTTCGAGATGCGCTCCCTAGCCTGTCGAACGTCTGATAAGACGCTTTCGATTAGCGTTTCAGCGCGTGATTCGTTATTGAAAACCTTGTCCTGTACGCCAATATCTACGGATATACTGCTGAACTCGTAATATAGCTCGGTAAAACTCCCGGAGTAAACCTCGTTCCTAACGTAAGCCCGCTCCTTGAATGATTGCCGTTCATACGAAGACAGTACGGTTTCAATGTTTGACGAAAAAGTGGGAGGTACTGCATCCGGAACATAATTTCTCGAATATATGACAAGCAGGGCTATACCGGAAACAAACAAGATCATGATAGTGAAAAAAATTTGCTTGATATGTGATTTCATTGCTTGTATATCCTAACTGTGTATGTTTCGCGACTTTAGGACTTTTTGAATATCTCTTGATAATGCTTTACCAATTTCATAACAATTGGGACGCATGACATTTCCTTTCTCGCATAAGGCAGAGTACGCACAACCACCGCCACAAAGAAGAGCCAAATTACAGTTAGAACATTCGGGTATAGTTTCGATATTTCTTGTCAGCATACTCTCTTTATTTAAACTATAACGAGGATAATATCTTCCAACTGCTGCGCTTGAATCGCCAACAGCAATTATACATGAGTAAATATCACCCATAGAATCATAGTACCTTGCATATGATTCTGCAGCACAATGGCAATACATCGGTTTTAATGCCTTGTCGCTTAAAAAGAGGCCAAGTATAGGTAACGCCGTATTTATAATAGTATTCCGTTGATAGTCAATTGGTCTTTGTACTTCGCTTAGGGTCTGTTCCAATAGGAGCGCTTCAAGTGACTTTTTTTCACTCTGGCTTGCTTGGAAAACAGGTTGTAACTCAAACGATAAGGTCGACTCGCTCCAATGATTCGAAAAATCATTTATCAGTTTTTCTCTATGTTCAATACAATGGTCTATATTTGACGACGTAATGTTCATTCTGATTTTTATATTAATGTGTTTATCTAGGCATTTTTTAATACCAGCCATTATTTTATCATATGTTCCTAGCCCATTGCGAAGATGCCGTGTTTTATCATGTGTAGCGCCACAACCATCTAAAGTCACTTGAACTGAACCAACATCAAGCCGTTCCAACAATGGCAAGTATTCTTCTAGAAAGAAACCATTTGTAATTATACTGTATTTTGCATCGGGCGCTTTTGTTACTATATACTCAATAATCTCTCTATTGCCAAGCAGTAGCGGCTCTCCGCCATACAAGCAAATTGACTCCAATCCACCTCCATGAATTTCAAATACCTTATCAACCATTTCTCTCGTTATAAGCAAATCGTTCATCTCCCTGCCCTTCTCAAAGCAGTATGGACACGCAAAATTGCACGCATAAGTTAAAACGAATGAAATTGATGGTTTATGAACAAGCGCAGTATGTCGATCTTTGCACAACGAGATGATTTTCGAGTACTTTTCTTCTTCATCATGTTTGGAGTCAACAATGTAGGATTTTGACTTCAATTTCTCGTACAGGCTTCTCTCGTACTCTGTCGTGAGTAGTGAATAATCACCACACTTCCATTTATTAACTAACTTCATTTCGTTTTCTTCAATTTCATCCACAGAACCATTCAACGTATTAATCAATATATAGTAGTTTTGCTTATCATCTACTATTGGTAGAACCATATGATGTTTAATAAAATACATGATAGTTTATCGAGCTAATGGTCTCGATTCTCCTCTCTAGTAAAATGCGTTCTATTAATGGTAAGGCTATTTCTTATAAAATTGATTTACTTCATTTCACATATACTGAGCTAGATAAGTGCGATTATTTAATGTCACTCGCTTTATTACAATGTATCCGCTATTGGTGTCAGGCAGTAGTTCCATGTCCATTTCGCATCTGTATTGTTCTATAAAACTGCTTGTTACTACAGGGTAATAACCTTTTTTCTGCCAAAAGTATGTATAAAGAAGCTCCGGCTTTCCAAAAAGAGTGTTTATGTCGAGAGTGCACATTCCAGCTGGGATGCAAGACAACTCCGCTAATGATGCAGGGCATATTATCTGTATATTTTCATTATTAACTAGTGTACTAGTGACATTTGACGCATATAACCCATACAGAAAAAGAAGTATTCTTCGATGGTGTGACATACGCTCAATCTGAAAAGCGATTTGATCAATCATTTTTTTGCTACCGACAGAACCCGTTATAAAGAAACTATCTTGCGTTACTGCAGTTGACTTGTCAACAGGAAAGTCATCAAATGGATTTGCCGCGCATAAGATTTCCTTAGATACAATATTCGATAACATACCTACATATGGTTCGAATGTAAGTATTCGGTCAAAACTGAGAAACGTTTTCTTAATAAAGGGCAGCAGATAATTAGTAAAAGGCTTAATGTATACCTGTGATGACAGGTATATTCCTAAGTAACATTCGACACTGTACCTAGCTTTTAGAAGCTCTGCAAGTAGACAGAATTCCAAGTTATCGCATATCAAAACAGAATCTATAGTGTCATGCTCGATAATCTTGCAGCAAAGGCCAAATAGTGCCGTAATCTGATCTTCACCTGAAATCTTAATTTGTGATGGATCAATGAAATATCGACGTACAAATGGCGCAGAATTTGATAACTCTTCAACAGTGCCAATAAAGTTACCGCGTTCAACTGAACACCAAGCCCTGCTTAATAAAAATATGCTAAATCCGTGTTGATAAAGTGACACGGCTATTGAATCATTAACAGCAGATGAGTAGGACAATAGTGGAAAATAATCTCCAATAAAAAGAATATTTTTCATCATTCTCCTCCTTAATAAGCTATTTTAATGTATTTGTATTGTCTTACACGACTCGCAATCACCATTCACGTTCTAAGCAAAGTCATTGAAAGTAAAGTGTTCCAAGTGCTGCAAAAAAGTGGGATTAGCCCAAATGCTGCAATGGATACCATGAATGTCATGTGTCCTATCTACGGCGGTTGCGGCACAACCGCAATTGCAGAAGACTTTTTTTACGCAATTATTACAAGCCTCCATGTTTTCTATACGCCGCATGCTATATAGATTAATTCTTGATAGGTCAATTTCTACTTCTGGCCAGTATCTGCCAATGCATCCAAGCTCGTCTTCAAATGCGCTACATAAATACACCAAACCTCCAGGTGTAAATGAATACGAAGGTTTTACTAGACACTCGCAACGGTATGGATCGAACAGTCCGTCATTCGCTCTCTTTATTGCTTTCATCAAGGGAATGGCACCTGGCATCAACTGCCTTGCATCAACACAACCCGCACGACCATCTGTTGTGCGAAGTTTTATAAATGCTGCTATAGCGTTATCTAAGTATTCCGATTCAATCGTGTCACACCCAGCACCTGATGTAAGTGGTAAGAACACCAAGTTTATGCCCTTATTCCTTAACCATCCTAAGTTCTCAATTTCATCGAAAAATAAACTGTATGAGTCTGCGTAATCGGGATCGAAAACACACATTATTGATATATCAATTCCTTCGCTGACAGCCCATTTCACACCACTCATCATATCATCATAATGACTATTTAATGAAGGTACGCGCTTTAAATAATGAACTTCCTTTGCTCCATCTATCGAAACCCACAGTTTTACGTGACAATGATGAGATAAAATGTCTCGATAATCATTTATAAATGTACCATTTGTTGCGAAAATTAGGGTTTTGTTATAGAACACTTCTGCAATCTTCTCAATTGTTTCTTTGTTTTCGGGTAGAAATGGTTCTCCGCCGCTTACATGAACTGCCTTAAACTCCACTTCGTGGCCAGTAATTCTTGAATACTCACTGTAAAACTCTTTAACTCCAGTTATTTGATCTGCTGTAATTCTCTGACTGTTTTCTTTTTGTCGTTTCTGGTAACAATACGTACATGTGTAATTACATTCATAGCTTAATAAGAGACTCGGCAACACAATAGCTTTTTCACTTGAGTAATAGTCGTTAACTGGTTTTAATCGCTGTAAATACGAGGGCCCGTTTATGGTACTAATAAGTTCTTGAAGTAACGAATCGTTTCTTGAAATTTTCCGAAACTCATCGATAGTGAAATGTTTTACTATTAAACTATCCATGTTTATTACATAGACACTATTATTAACCTTAATTACTTGAGTAGCTTCCATCGTCCTACACCCAGCATAAAGGATCACGAGCAAAAAAATTCCCGGTCACCGCGAATTTCGAGGCAGGACAACCCCTGCAATAGGCGCGTAGTATGCATGAACTACAGCCTTCATAGCTATCAACATCAAGAAAACGCTTTGTAACCTCGTTTTTTATAAACAGTTCTGAGAAACTCTTTTCTGGATAATTCCCAGCCGGAACATCAAGTCTGCGGCACGGGTAAAACGTACCATCTGCGAGGATAGAAGCCGTTCCAATTCCACAGAAACAGCCTGATATGGTTTTTTGCTCAGCCGTGTCAATTGGATCGGTAAGTCCAAGTTGGTAAAAAAGTAACCTCCAAAGTTTTTCCTTACGAACAACACTAGGCTTTGCGCTGTTTTCTCTCTCTTTTTTCAGTATCTCGAATAAAATATCTTTATACTCATCTCCGCTTAGCATTAAGTCCGATCGACCTGCTGAGTTACCAGTAGGTATTAGCCTATCAAAACCAAATGCATCAATGTAATCACAGTTCCATATAAAACCCATCAACGGAATCAGATCAGATACATTTTCTTTTGATATTGTGCATGCTGCTACAGTATGAATACCAGCTCTATGGAGTGTTTTAAATGCCTCTAAAGATTTGCAAAAACTGCCTGGTTGGCGTAAGTAATCATGCTTGCTTCTAAGTCCATCAATGCTTATTTGGTATTCTACTACACCAAGTGTTTTCATGCGAAAAGATGCTTCAATATCCACATGAAAGGGGTTGCCTAAGACTACTAGGCTTAAATAATCGATGTAGTTGGCACTTACATGCTCTAGGATGTCCCAAAAACAAGGGCTTAATATGGGGTCTCCGCCGGTTATTGCAATCGTGCCACCAAAACAATTATACTTTCTTAGAAAAGAAACATACTCATCAATCAGCTTAATAAACTCTGCGCTGCTTAGAGGATTATCAATTTGATTCTTGTAGCTTGGACTAGCGTGCATATAGCAATGCCTACAGTTTTGGTCGCATTGAGCTGTTATGTGCAGTTGAAGGTATGCTCCGTGTACAGTAATTAACTCGGAGTAATCTGGCTCATAAAGCTCGTGTAACTTTAGGTTTGCCACAAATACATTCACACCCTTTAAAAGTCAGTGGATTAGCGATTTCCTTATCGTGACTGGCGACGAGTACTAACTTATGGTATTCTTCACGCGAACACTTTTGCCTCAAAATAGCAGAGATACTGGACTGAGAGTATTCAGTAAGGCAGTAATTGGTTCCTGTACAGCATATATTCCACTTGTTGCCGAAAGTAACCATAGCGGCGAGAACAGCAACTAAATTTGGCAACCAGTGGTGTTTCTGCGAGCGGCTGCGTACTTAAGTTTACACTGGCTCAGGTAACACAAACAGAGCCATGGTCACACACGACAGCCAATATGGACGAGCGTAACGTAGTGCTAAAACTGACAAGTGTAGACTGGTTAGCTCAAGCGCAACCAGCATAATCAAGAGTCCGCTGTTTGGTCAGAGTATTGGGGGGAAATAGGCTAAATACATGAAATCATAGCGGCATGAGTGCGTTTTCCGCTAGTTGGCAGCCCATTTGTTCTCGCCCTTTTAAAAACTGTTGCTTACCTCCCCCCATGGGTTCAAGTGTTTGGCTCGGTAATCAGTGTTTATCCGATGTCAAGTACACAACGGTCCCATGCATCCAACTATCATTGCCGGAATATAACAGCCACTACCTCCACAACAAATTGACATGCATCTAACTCCGATTGACATTACACCAGTGTCCTCATCGTCTTCGAAAAAAGCTCCATCCTCATCCCAAATAATTTCGTTCAGCGTTTTCATTTTTATTACCATTCCTTTTATTATAGATTTGCGGGAGTTTTATGTGTCCCCGCAACCCACATTCAAAATAGTTCTTCTACCAATTTAGTGAGTTCGTATACATCAGTAGCGGGAGTAGTCGCTGCAACGTGGTACGCTCCGTTCACACACAAGTCGTACTAAAAGTATAATGCGCCCTCCCTTGGATGTTCTTGAGAAAAAGATAGCAGGGTTTTACCGCGATGTCTAGATTCAACAGCATGAACGGTCAGTTGACCAACATAAGCGGGCAGAAACAGCGCAT
>Ga0082212_10005765_pt1 | contig 16800 bp, 19 predicted proteins | sample TergutNt197P3_FD_71548 | JGI IMG/M metagenome (GOLD analysis project Ga0082212, IMG submission 71548) | Neocapritermes taracua P3 segment gut microbial communities from Petit-Saut dam, French Guiana - Nt197 P3 | ecosystem: Host-associated > Arthropoda: Insects > Digestive system > Gut ... | reverse complement strand
CCCGATTTAGGCTACCACACGAGAAACTCACTATAAACGGGCTTTTGCGGCATAAAAGCCGCTTGTAGAGCCGCCCACACTATCAGGCGATGCCCCAAATTACTTGATACTGTTGCAGATATTGTAAACACAAGAATGGATATTCTTGTTCAGCGAATTGAAAGCGGGGAAAGCGGTGACTATTCGGGTGAATATGAGTTTCCGTTATATTCAAACCCAGCGTTCTTCAAAGGCACAAAGCCAGTCGCAGTTTTCATAGGCATGGAGTGGGTTGCCGTTAAGAAATGGCGTGAAGTATATACCATTATTCTCAACCACGCAAACGCTGACCCCAAGCACCACGAAAAGCTGATGAATATGCGGAACATAATGGCGGGAAGGAAACGTGCGGTGATTTCCGACAAACCCGAAGGCATGGATGTTCCCATTCAACTTGACGATGAATTATATGTCGAGGCTTACTTCGACACCGAATGGCTCATAAAAAATCTGACTCGAATATTAGGAGCAATCGGCTACAATTATAATGGCATTTCGGTGTTGTTCCGCAAAGGGGGTGCGAAGTTTGACTGATAAAATCATCGAACAAATCGAACTCGTCCGCTCCGCAGGGAAATGTAATATGCTCGATACCACGGCGGTTCAGCGATACGCTCACGACAACCATCTATATGAACTTGTAATCTTCATAGAAGAAAACAGGCGAGAATATGCGGAGTATATTTTGCAGAGAAAGCGGGGTGCAGAGCAATGAATAACTTAACCACCTACAGAACACTCAAGGATTTGGATATGCAGACAATCCTTGAGGAAATTGCACGGCAGATTCCCAACGGTGAATATTTGAGGGACTATAATTGTGCCTCTACTGGCGAATTGCGGATTATAGTAAAACAGCAAGGTTGGGAAACTCGTTATGTTGCCAAAGATTACGGCGGGGTGATAAAACTGATTCACAAGCCGTAACCACCAACCTTATATAGCACGGTCTCCGAAGGGAGGCTGTTGCTTGTGGATTATTCCGCTCCCTGCTCCGTTTCCTTCGGCGGGTTGCGTTTGTAATAAGTATTTCCATCGTGAAACGCTTTGCACTCATTACAGTTTTTATTGCGGGGGCAATCAGTATTAGGGCAGTTGCAGTTTTCGTTTATATTCTTAGACATGATGTTCACCTCACGTTATGATTTGCTACATATCATTATACCACATTTTCATCTAAATGTCAATATTTCTCTTGCGAAAATATAAAAAGTCTGCTATAATAAAACACATGAACTTCCAAAATAAACACGCCGTCATAACTGGCGGCTCTAACGGAATCGGGCGGTGTATCGCCGAGACTTTCTTGCGTGAAGGGGCGGCAGTCACAATCATTGATATTGACAATCGGAAACATGATGATGTTCAATTCTTTCACGGTGATATTGCAGATAAATCAGTGATTGAGGCTTTTGTTGACTCTATCAACCGCCCTGTTGATTACTTCATAAACAACGCTTGCATCGGGCGGGGTGGACTTCTCTCGAACTGCTCATATGAGGACTTCGAGTATGTTCAGCGTGTCGGTGTAACCGCTCCCTACTATTTGACGAGCCTGTTATTGCAAAAAAATCTATTCACCGAAAATGCCGCAATCGTGAATATATCCTCAACCCGTGCGAACCAATCGCAACCCGACACCGAGGCTTATTCTGCGGCAAAAGGCGGGATTAACGCTCTGACTCATGCGATGGCGGTCAGCCTTGCGGGGAAGGTTCGAGTGAACGCAATCAGCCCTGCTTGGATAGGAACTTCTGCCAATGTCGAACATTCGGAGCAAGATATGCGGCAACATCTGAGCGGTCGGGTTGGCACTCCCGCCGATATTGCCGAGTTGGTGTTGTTCCTGTGTAGCGACAAAGCAGGGTTTATCAACGGCGAGAATATTACCGTTGACGGCGGCATGAGCAAGCTGATGATTTATCACGGTGATTGTGGGTGGAAATTGACATGATTCAAATTAAAAATTTAAGAGCAGAACAACCTCGAAATCCGTGGGATATTCGTGTTGACCGTGCTAATGAAATTCTCGGAAATCCGTTCTACATGAAAAACGAATCTGAACGTGATGTTATCTGCGAAAAGTATGCGGAGTGGTTTAAGAGGGCAGTCGAATCTGATTCAAAAGTCAAAGATGAACTCGATAGATTAGCCGACATATACAGAACACATGGAAAGTTGAATCTGTTTTGTTGGTGTGTACCGAAACGCTGTCATGCCGAGATTATACTCCAATATTTGCAAATAAATATTTATACAGGAGAGTTGCGGGGCGTATGAGTTCTCGGTGGAAATCGTTTCCGTCATCGCCCATGCGGGTGTCCCAATCTTCAGCGAGTTCTTCCCAATATTTGTTGCTTGTTTCTGTGTTCATGAGTAACCTCTCAGCTTTCTATTTTTCAAAATAATTCGAGATTTTCACAAACTCAAAATCCGCACGGTCATTGACCATACGCTCAAACTGTACGCAAAAATCAAGTTCCGCTCTTAAAGCCGTCTTGCGGCACTTCAAGAACAATGGTTGCAGTTATTTCTTTCATGTTCACTCCACCACCGATAAATATTTATTCAGTTTCCCGAATTTATACTCAATTCGCTCACGCAACATATCGTCATCAATACCGAGCGAGAGCCGCATTTGTGCAAGCATCATTTCTACGTCTGCAATTTCGTCTAATATATCATCAACATCAGGCTTTTTCGAGCGGTTGACGTATTTCTGAAGAACAACGATTAACTCCGCACATTCCTCTACCGCCACGCCGACTTGAGCATTCATCCCCCAACGGTTGAGAGCGGTCTGCATGGTTTTCACTTCGTCTTCGGTGAATTGTACTTTCATATTTAATCTCCCATCAATTTTACAGGCACTGGATTCCCGATTATCAGACTATCTTGTGTCACCGTGCAATCAAATGCCGATATTTTAACTCCCGCTGATTCTGCGGCGATTAACGCCGTGGCGAAGTCGGCATGGAGTTTTCTGTTTGGAGTAAAATGCTCAACACCGCTCATTTGAACAACAAAAACGACATGAGCCTCATAGCCGTCACTAATACACCGAACCAACTCATGGAGATGTTTCACTCCACGCTCAGTCGGAGCATCAGGGAAAAGAGCGACGACCTTTTCTTCAAGAGTCACGCCCTTGACTTCAATAAAGATTTTGCGTTGCCCAGCCTCCACGAAAAAGTCAAAGCGGCTGTTGCCGTATTTCGACTCTGCTTTGATATGGTCAATATCGGGAATGTATTTCCCCGACTGTAAATACTCCATGAACACTTTGTTGGGTGCTTGACTGTCAATGTTAATCAGATGTTCGCCTTTTTTGACTGCAATTAAGTCGTACTTAGTGGCACGATTGGGGTTGTCGGATTTATTCAAAAACACAGTCGCATCGGGAATGAGTAACTCCTTGCAACGCCCTGTGTTTTTCACATGGCAGATTTCAATATTTCCGTCAACTTCCACATGAGCTATAAAGCGGTTTGGGCGGCTTTTGAAAATACCTTCATGAATATTAGCGTAGGTCACAACACCGTACCCGCATAAATATACCCCTTACGTTCAGGCACATTTTCCGTTTTCGCAAAACGAAAATCATCGCTTTCAAGTGCGATATGATACAGAGCAATTCCCATGTCGATTTGATTCGTTCGATTATAAATCATTCCTAAAATTGGGTTGAGTTTCTTGCGATAACAGTGAATTTTCCCACCGTCTGCAATGAAATACCAATTCTGCGAATTCACGGCACTTGGGGCAAGCCGAGCCGCCTCCAATCGCTCGTCAACACCCTCGCTGATTGCAGTCAGCGGTTTTCGTTTGAACTCGGAAAGATTGCGATGCAAAGGCTCGGCGGGTTTGCCGAAAGACATGGCGATTACATAGGGCAAAGCAGACTGTTCATTTTCTTGGGGTTTTGATGCACCGAGCCAACATGAGCCGATTCCGTTCTCGGAAAAGAACAAGTCTAACTGTTGCCCGATAAACCCGATGTTTTCATAACTGCCCTCTCGCTCCTCGCTACTGAAAAGTAAGTAGTGCGGGGCTTTCACATTGAACAGACCTTTCGTTTTGTTCACGATTTCGATTGAGTAACGAATATCGAGAAAAAGCGGCTTGGGGTCATTAAACTGTTCTCGCACTTTTTCGAGAGTCGCTAAATCAAGCGGGGCGGGGTCGTATTTTCTGATGGATTTTCGTTTGCTGATAATATCGTTCATGTTACTTTAATCCTTCCAATTCCACCACTTCTGCTTATCGGGCGGCAGTTCACCGTCATTATCGGCATAAGCAACCGCTAAGCGATAACAATACAAAGCACATCTGTCAACTTGAGTGCCTTGAAATAAACAATCATCATTATAAATCACATCGGGATTTTGCCCTTTGAGCGACTTAATATTGGGATACCCTGCGTTGATTAAATGCCGTGCCATTTTCTTTCCAATTCCGGGAATGTTTGTTAAATCTGTGTTATTGAGAAGAACAGTCGTGCTTGCCTCCGAAAACATAGCGGTCGCTTTTTCCGCTCCGTATTTCTCGGCGAGCTTTTCGATAAGGTCATAAAACTTTACATACTCGCTGTATTCGCCGCCCTCATGCCGATATGTCATTTTTATGACTCGCTGACCCTTATTTATGACTTGTTCTTCATCACCAACAAAGCCTAACTTTCTGTAGAAATCTTGAGCATATAGAGATGAATAAACAAGCACTTCCGCAGGGTTGAACGTCTCAAGAAGCATCTTGAACAACTTCTGTGCGATTCCCTTTCGGTGATAACGACTGTCAACGAAAAGATTGTCGAGTTTATCGTAATAAGCCGACAACGCTCCGACTATTTCACCGCTGTTCACATCTTCACAAATCCACATATCGTAGAATTCCGTCAGCTTGTCCCGCCACCCAAGCCACTCACTGAACTTTTCTACAGAAGTAAGGTCTTTGAATATTTCGATGCTTTCTTCAGTCAAATCTTCGGCGTTGTATTCAAGAAAAACACGGTGCATTAACGCCGAAACTTCACCAACACGCTCAATCGACATAACGCTGAATTCGAGGTTGTTCATAAACGAATCCTCCTTGCTTTCCCGCCTTACAACATTGACATTACAATTCTGAACATTATTTTCTTTAAGTATGAGATACGAAATGTAGCCGTCAATTAAAACACAATTCTCATCAATGTCTATGCTACTTTTTGTGAAACCATTCTCTTTATAAAACGCCAATCGCTGTTGATATTTTTTAGGATTCGGCGGGGTGAAGTTCTCGCTGACTTTAATATCCTCAAGCAACATTGACTTACTTTCGATTTTCACATACTTGGCTTTGCTTTTTGGAGAGGTTGCTTTAATCGGCACAACAGGGAATTTCGCCTTCTTACCCTTCGATAATTTGTCGGCAAGATGATTCTTTCTGCGTGGAATATACTCAAGCGTAACATCGTAATCGTTTTTTATTTGCTTAAAAATACCCCTGTACTTTTTACGGCGATTCACGTTATTAATGACAACCAAAGCATCGCCGTAAATATTGATTTTACTGCCGACTTCAATTTTATGTTTAATCCAGTTCAACAAAAGCAATAGTGCTTGACTTTCAGCCTCAACCGAGTTCTTGGCTCGTTCTTTTGTTTCTACTACTTGCTTTCCCGCAAGATGACCGTTTTCATGACGAACAAAGAACGCACAGCGTGTACGCTCTCGAGTATGAGATGCATCGAAAAAACATTCATATGTCGTCATGATTCTCTCGCTTTACATTATATTTTCTACAGAGATGCGAATATCACCGTAATCACACGCAACAACACCGTGCTTTTTCAGAAAGCCCAACGATACCCGCTTTTGTGTGGGGAGCAGTTCATTCAGCGTTGCTGTTTTTACGATGTAAAACTCCCACTGTTCAAGATTAAGCGGATTCACCGTTTCTTTGTCTTTGTGCCTAAGAAGGCACATGACGTATATATCCGCTTGGCGTTTCTGCTCTGTGTCGTATTTTCCTGTTTTGGAATTCCAACCGAGCGTTGGTCTTATATCGAAAGAAATATCGGACAATTTTTCTTGATGCCACGACTGCAAATATGCGGCAGATTTCACTTCAATTCCCGCACCGCCGAAAGTTAGGTCGTATTTGTCCCAAGTGCCGCCAATGCCGTCAGCAATACCAAGGGCAGTAGCAACGATAAACTCTGCCAACTTGCCTCGGTGTGTGTTGTTAAGTAAATCTGAATATGCCCATTGCCAAAAGTTGGACAGATTCGCGTTTATCGGCTTATCGTTATTTGCGAAAGGCTCATCGCCTGTTTTCCGTGTCGGTTCGATAAACTTAATGTTCATGACAAGTTTTCCTCATGCCTCCGATAATTTCAATATACTGCATTTCTCATTATACCACATTTTTACGACAAAATCAACTAACCTATCAAAATCAATATATATTTATTTCCCGCCACAGTCAAGATACATATAGTGCAAGCATATAATTGAACATGGAGGTGTTCTACATATGCAAGAAACTCAAACTACCGAAAAGAAAGTCGCTCATAAAAGCGAATATGAGAGCAACGGATGTAAATATATTGTAACAAGTTATTTTAGCGAAATCGCTACCGACACGCTCGAAGATAAACTTGTAAAACTTGAATCTGACCGTGTAATGGAGGAAACAAAATCCCCCGAAAATGGAGAATTGACTTCCATTATTTAGGGCTTGCTTTATGCCGCATTCAGAGGTATCATGGTGACAAGAAAGCGAAAGGGGGAATCCAATAAATGAAAAAAACAGCATTGTACTGCCGTTTGTCACAAGAAGAAAGAGGAGCAGAAGGCGAGTCAATGTCCATAAAAAACCAGCGTGACATACTCGCAAGATTCGCCGCAGAGCGAGGTTTCGGAAACACTGAATTTTATGTGGATGACGGCATAAGCGGTACTGACTTCAAAAACAGGGAGGCTTTGAACAAACTTCGGGGTGAAATATACGCAGGGAAAATTGGAGTTTTAATTTGTAAAGATATGTCAAGGCTCGGTCGTGATGTTCTTGAAGTTGGCTTAATCAAGCGGGATTGCGAAGACTATTCTGTGCGGCTCATCGCTCCTTCAGACGGCTATGATTCCATCAACGGTTACGATATCGTGTCAACAATGCGGGATGCAATCAACGAGATGTATGCCGCCGACACCAGTCGGAAAATTCGTGATGTTAAGCGGAACAGTGCGCTGCAAGGCAAGGCTCTCGGGAAACCACCTTACGGCTACTATGTAGAAAAAGACAGGAGCATTTGGCTGATTGACGAACCCGCCGCCGAGATTATTCGTGAAATATTCGAGCGGTTTATTGAGGGAGTTTCTGCATCGGTGATTTGCCGTGAATTGACAGCGAGAGGAGTTGTGCCGCCCAAGAAACACAGCGGTGATAAAAATGGCTCCGATGTATGGAGCATAGCCTCCGTTTATCAAATGCTTGTTGACCCTGTTTATATCGGAAAATACGTCAGTCACAAAAACACAACTGTTTCATACAAGAATAAAAAACGAATTGAACGTCCCGAAGAGGAGTGGGTGGTTATTGATAATCACCATGAACATATTATTGACATTAAGGTTTTCGAGGCGGTGCAGAGAATGCGTTCAAAACGCAAGCGATACACCAAGCGAGGCGATAGGTCGGTTTTGAGCGGTTTGGCTCATTGCAACGACTGCGGGGCAACAATGGCATATGCCATGCAGGGACAGAATTATGATTATCCGAATTTTATATGCAAAACATATAGGCAAGCGGATTGTCTAAACAGGCATAAATGCACTCGGCATGGAATCCGTGTTAATGATTTAGAGGAATATGTATTTAAACACGTCAAAGAATACATAGACCTTGCGAATACCAATCAAAAAGAATTAGAGCGGCGGGTTTATAAATCGACATCTGCCAACGCAGAAAAACAAATCAAAAACAAGTCAGTAGAACTCGTGAAAATCGAGCGGGAAATTGAGCAAGTTGACAGCGAAATAGACACTCTTTTTCGTGACAGAACTTCGGGGAAATTATCCGAGGAGCGATTTTATAATATGCTCCCCCGATTCGAAACCAAGCAAGCGAAATTAAAATCGACTGCTGAAACACTCAGAGCAGAAATCGAAAATCTAACTCGTAAAACCGCAGACGTTAGCGGATTTGTTGAACTGGCAAAAGAGTATAAAGGCATAACAGAGTTTACCGAAAAAATCGCTCGGTTGTTTGTTGAAAAGGTTATGGTGCATGAGGCGGTTTTTGCGACTGGTACGAAACGCAAAAAAGTTAGTCAAGAAATATCTATTACATTGGCACTTATCGGGGAATTATAATGGCGGCTGTTTTGAGAAAAACAACCGCCGAATATTTTTGTTTTTGATAACGTCCTTATTTATGCGTTCCGTCGGCAACGTAAAATTCATTGAAAACATCACGGAAAATTGACATTATATCAAATCCGTTAGCGGTGTCGAGATTATCTGCGGCGGCGATAAACCGCACGTTATGTTCTTCAAACTGCCTTTTAAGTAAACCGACTTCGAGTACATCACGTCCGATTCTCGACTGGTCAATAATCCGAACAAAGCGACCGCCCTATAAAACACCAACTGCCGACAAAATACGCAACCCCGCAAAAATAAAAATCGAAATAAGTCAAATAACAGACAGCACACGAATTTACCTTTTTCGCTATAAACTCCCCTTGATTGCAAAATCAAGGGGAGTTTTGTCGTTATGACTCATTCAATCAAAAACTCAGAATTCACATCATACCCTGTGTGATTTTTACGAACTACCGAGTCGATATGATTCGCATAACAATATCGGCAACCGTTCATGCACGAATTATAAGCCCCGATGTCAACACTAACTGAACAGTTGCAACCCTCACGCTGATTTTTGTCATTCGGGAGCGACTTCCCAAACATGGTCAAATCGACACAGGCAATCGGCTGTATTCCTATTTCATATAACTCTACCGACTCGCAACAAGCACAAAGCGTGATTCCGTGGTCTTTTGCGATTTGTAAGAGCGACTCTACTAATCGCAGTTTGTCCTCAAACGAAACTTCTATATTCTCGACTTCACGTAGATTTTTCGTAACTGATTTGTACGCAATAACAAAGCTAATCACGCATTTTTGCGTACTCCCTGCAAGCAACTCACACAATCGTGTGAATGCTCCGATATGATACTCGAAGTCATAGCGTGGAGTAATTACAATCATACCGCCATATTACCCGCTCCGAGCCGATTTGATTTGCCAACTCCACGAATGCGGGAATTACGACTTTTCGCTTGTCGGCAAGCCCCAATTCCATATCTGCGTGATAGGGTGTGACTGAATACTGGAAATAATACGAAAATGGCTCTAATGCTGATAACTTCGGCAAGAGCGGAGCGGCGTTTTTAGTCCACAGAACGATTCCGCTCACGTCTTCCGGGAGTAACGACACTCGGCGGACTTGGGAGGCGTTATACGGATTTTTCGTAAGACAATAACCCGCATTAAGCCGATTGACGAGCCATTCGGAGTAAAAAGCGGGAATATCGGTGCGGCGAGAGGCTGATATTATCATAACTATTTCCCGTTTTACAAAATTTTCAACGCATTAATTGCTACATACTCCTGTGCCGATAACGAGAACAAATTAACAACAACATTCTCATCACGAATGATGCGTTCCTCGCTTATTATACCGAGTTCTTTCCCCGAATCGGTCGGGATTTTATAACTTTTACTTCCAACTTGACCAATCTCCATATACCCCTGTGAAACAAGCCAATAGTTGATTTTCCGTGCGGTGATTTTAGTATATCCGCTTTCCATAAAAACGCAGTTGATTCTGTCGGCAATCATCTTGGTATGTTTTTCGATTATGTGTTGCCGCCGTTTCTTTTCTAATCTGCTCAATGAATACAGCAGATATATCTGCATAGTATTTCTTTGCCAACAACTTCCCGTAGGTGTAAACTAATCTCGGATTTGCTTTTACAACACCCAACAGCAAGTCATACTCTTTTTCTTTTTCGAGTAATTTCGCATAATCGTTGTCTATCAATAATTTCTTACATTCACCGAGTAGTTTAGAATATGACTTTTCCCATGCTCCCGATTTTTTCAACAACGCTTTCAGAATATCGTAGTATTTCAAGTCACCTGCGAGAAGAATTTTTCTTGCCGTTTCAATCATTTTATCGATATTTTCGGTTTTCTCATACACCGAATACAGCTTATAAAGCCACTGTGATACTCGCCAATTCGACTTGTCGATTTTCACTCCGACACAGAGTCGTTCTGCCTCTGTGTAGTCTTTACGTTTCATTGCTTTGTCGAAGGCAACTTCACGAATTTCCTCACAGTGCAGATTTTCGGCGATGAATTTCTCGGTGGCTTTCAACCCTTCAACCTTACGAATCACATCAAGGCGAATCAGTTTGAACTCACCCTCACGCCACTTTGACTTTTCAAGGAGTGACAGTGTTTGAACTAAATCGTTGTAATTATCTTTAGTGACGAATTTTACCGCAATTTGTAATAGCTTATCCTCATAATCCGCACCATAATCCTTGCCTTTGTCGTAATCGCAAAGTGCAATGCATTGATTATAAATGTACTCTCTGTCCTCGAAATCGCCCGCTCTCTGTGCGATTTTTTGCATATCAATCAACACTTTCTCGACTTCATCGGCAATTTCACATTCTGCTTGATATTCAAAAATATCGAGCAAACCGCAGTAAAGCTCTTCCATAATCATGAAAGCCAATTTGATATGACCCTGCTCCGCACGTTGATTCGCCTCGTTGACAATATCGCTTATGTCAACGTCAAGATAACCCCAACCACCACGATAATGATAATCGGATGCACCACCAAGAGTGTGGGAGATTTGTCTTTTTATTTTGTTCAGTTCTTTATTATATTCCGGTTTACCGAATTTGACGTTGATGGCATTGGCAAATTTGTCGTTGTTTTTTGCATATTCTGACATGAACTCGATGAGTTCATTTTTACTTAGATTTTGAAGTAGTTTTTCATTAAGAAACCTTTCTATTCCACAGCAGACAATAATTCTCCGGCGACTTCTGCATTTTCAAATCGCACAATGCTCTCTTCACCGTAACTGAATCCGAGAACACTTACACTGCCGTACCAAACGATGTTCTCGTCAATAACAGCAAATTTATGATGAATATTCGGCTTTAAGATTACACTAACATCTAACTTCGACAACAATTCTGTTAATGCGGATACTTTTGATTGTTCTTTTTCGTCATATTCGTCAACAGGGCGAGTTATAACCACAACTCGAACCCCGTTAATTTTAGCTGCAGACAGTAATTCCATGATTTTCGTAACTCGTGATTTTTGCATAACAGAACTGCAAATAATGATTTCTCTCTTTGCAGATTGCACATCACGTTCAAAAGTAGCCATAAAATTACGACTGTCAAAAATAATTCCGACCTTTTCTTGAGATTCGGTATTACTCAAACTCAAAGCTTTGTACCCCATACCGGAATAACCCGAAACTCGCTTGTGATACATGTTTTCGAGCATTTTTAAATGAATGTCAACGTAGTCGTAGATAATCACGCTTTTTTTGCCGTCATACTCACGATGCAATCGCCCTGCGTATTGCTGAAGTGTTCCTTTCCAAGAAATCGGTGCGGCAAGAAACAAAGTATCTAACCGTGGTTCATCAAAGCCCTCTCCCACATACTTTCCTGTGGCTACAATGACAAATTTCTCATCTTTAGGAATAGCACGCAACCGCTCTAACACGTCACGCTTTTCTTTTACAGATGCCTTGCCGATTAGTCGAATTACATTCGGAATGCTCCGCTCTAATATGTTCGCCAAAAGTTCCACATGAATCGACCTCTGGGTAAGCACAATCGGAGTTCTGCCTTTTTCAACCGCCGTAACGATATCTGAAACAATCAGCTTGTTGCGAAGTTCGTTTTCGGCAATTGTGGCATAAATCCGTGTTATACCGAAGTCTTTATCCTCCATACCAACCGGCTTTTTGAAAGATGTAAATCGAGGAACAATAAAACGCTCAAAACCGGAATTTTTTGCTTGCTCTTTAGCATCGACCTGATATCGAATCGCTCCGCATTGCATGACAATAATCGGGTGATGTCCGTTTTGCCGCTTAGGAGTTGCAGTTAGTCCGTATACGTATTTTGCATTGACCGCTTTGAGGATTTTCTCAAAACTCTCAGCCGAAACGTGATGGCACTCGTCTACAATTACAAGCCCATAGTCTTTCACAAGTTCCTTGACATCATCGTTTTCACCTTTTGGAGTAAGCGACTGCATAATTGCAATGTCTATTTTTCCCCTAAGCGTATTTTTCGCACTGCCGAGTTGCCCGATTATAGACACTTCTTTCCTGCGACCTCGCTTTTCCGACTGTTCCGGTAAAGATTCATTGATTTCCAAGAATTGCGACAATGATTTTTTCCATTGCTCGAGCAATGCACTCGTATGAACAAGAATCAACGTATTTACTTTCCTTTGCGAGATAATATATGCACCGATTACAGTTTTTCCGAATGCAGTTGTTGCAGACAAAATCCCTGTTTCGTGTCGGAGCATGGCGTTTACTGCCAATTCTTGTTCATCACGCAAAACACCGTTGAATTCGGCATTTATCGGAATTCCGATGTTTCGTTTATCATCAATAATATACTGTACTTTTGCAGAGTCTAACAAAGCCAATAATTCGTCCTCGCAACCTCTCGGAATACTGAGATATTGAGAAGTTTCCATAGTTGTATCAATGATTCGTGGCTTATCATAAGTCGGCAGTCGCATTGCTTGCGACTTGTAGAAATCGGGGTTACGGAACGCTCCCAAGCGTTTGATTCGATTGAGAGCGGTTGATGTAATTCCAGATTTATCAATGTGGAGCATATTGGCTTTTACAATTTTTACTGTTTCGGAAAAATCTAAAGCCGCAAGCTCCTGTTGTGGTTTCGATTTCTCCCATGGTTTCTGCCCCGTATCGTCCGATTCCTTGCCTGCAGAATAAAGTATGCCTAACTCCGAATTTTTACAAAATCGTTTGATATAATCTTCGACAATTTCTATGTTCAGCTTTGTTACACATGACAAAAAAGCCCATTGGTCGTGAAAGGGAATAAAATTATCATCGACAAACACAGAACTTTGTTTTTCACGAACCGCCTGTCCCTGTAACGGCAGAGCAATCAAGTTTCCGAATCCGCCTTTCGGCATAATATCTTGATTCGGGAAAAGCCTGTCATATGACTCAAACTTTATTGCGTGATTACAGCTCATCGACTCGGTCAGCAACACACTACCAAATTTTCGTGCAATCACAGCAGGGATTTTATCCTCGAAAAAGAACCACGCATGACCTCCGTTGCTGGAGCGTGAACGCTCGATATATGCAGTCAACCCCAATTCACGGCAAGTATTGCGAAATGCGGTAATATCGTGTTGCCAATTGTCATCATCAAAGTCTATTGCGAGAAAATAACAGTGTTCATCTGCGGTCAACGGGTATACTCCGATTACATCACCGCCGGTTGCGTGTTTTCCGCTGAGATGAGCGAATATTGCATTTCTACTGAGTTTTGCGAGATTGCGATTAGGACATCTGTTGCATTTATTCTTGCCTTGACCTTTATTGCAAACGCCTTGAACCCATTCATTCAGACAAACAGGCGAGTAACTGCCTCTGTTATGTTTAACGCTAAACCACCGCTTGGCATACACGTCTTCTCGCCCACGAAATAACGACATAAACAAGCTGATTTTCTCATCGGGCTTGCTTTTTCGGGTAACTGTTGCATTCGGGAACGGATTTGGTATATCGGAGGGCTTGGAGGCAGGAATTGACACGAGAGTCGGTACAGGCTGTTCTTGAGTGTCTAAACCTAATTTTTGGCGTAAAGCCTTGTTTTCTTCACGCAGAGAGGCATTTTCGGCGAGGAGTTGTTCGTAGGTTGGCTTTGTTTGCATTAGTTCCTCGCTTTCTGTAGCAGTTGGAATTGCAAGACAAATCTTCTTATTCATAAAAAGTTTATTGAGAAGCTGTTGTAGTAGCGATAGTTGGTGAAATGGTTTCAGAAAATTCGATTGTTTGGGCTGGAATTACAAATTCAGCTTTTTCATGCTCAATAAAATTGTTAGCATCTCTTATATGATTATCCGGTACAATATTGAAACGGCGAACGTCAAGCGAATAAATGTAATCGTTCTCAATGTGAAATTGTTCATCTACATATTTTCGCAGAACGTCATTTTTCTTACGCAGTCGCTCCTTGGCAGCGGGGGTTTGTTGCGTATAAGCACGAAGAATGAGCATTTTTATATACGCAGAGCTTTCACTACTATACCTATTTAACAGGTTTTCTTTCGAACACTGACTAAGCATTGAGTCATAATCAAAATCGGAAATAAAATTGTTAATATAACCAACGCCTTCATTGATTTGCTCGTCAGTCAATTTGTCATTTCCGCTTGAGTCTGATGTCGGCTCAGCACGACCGTGAATTAAGCTTGAGAGGACGTTATAAGCGTTCGACTCCTCTCGTGGTTTTTTATACTGATGTTCAATGAATTTTCGCAAACAACCAATTCTTGCAGCTATGTCAATGCCATCGCTCATGGAAAGTTCCTTAAATAGAACAACAGATGACATTAAATCATCGCCTCTGTTGATTTGCATAAAATTAAGTTGCCCTCCCACGTTTTCAAAATAAGTTGCACAAACAGAGGTCGTAGATTGTCTTCCAGAATTTGTTTGAACATAATCAATTATAGGTTCAAAGTCGTGTGTTAGCAGTAAAACTGTTTTTTCATAGAAGCTGTTTCCACTTTCCCCTGTTTTGAAAAGTCTGTTAATTATTGCATACTTCTTATTGCTGTCAAAAGAAGATATGGGGTCATCCAAAATTATTAAGTCTTTATTTGTTCTGATTGCATCAAACATAAACAGAATTAAAGCAAAAGAATGTTTTTCTCCCCAACTTAAATGATTACCTAAAGACTGGGAGTCGCTGGAAGTGCCATCAGATAAAATAAATTTCAACAAAGCCTTTGCCTTTCCTTCTCCAGTTATATCAATATCAAATTCGTATTTAAATCCTGCAAGATTCAGAAATTGGTTTATATCTTGTTTTTTGCTTTCGATTTGAGTATAGATATGCTTATTGTATATTGCGATTTCACCTTTTAGTTCACCGACATTTTCTAAAATTTTATCTATTTCAGCGTTGATAAGATTTATTTCATGCATTGCTAAATCTGAAACGAAATATGTGTTAAAAACACAAATTGCTATTCTCATTTCATTTAGCCGTTTCTCTGTGTCAGATATATTTTCACGATCAATCGATGTGCCATTAAATTTAATAATTGTTGTTAATTTCATATGAAGATAATCCGCCTCAGAGCATATCTGCTCCAAAAGTGATTCAAGTGCATCTAATTTTTGCGTATCTCCAAAAGCTTCAAAAAGCCTTATCAGTTCATCAGTCTTTTGTTTATTCAAATATGGTTTCAGTCCCTCCAATGCCGTTATCGTTGCTAAAACTGTCTCAACACTCGGCTTATCGAAGGTGTTCGTAAACACCTTGTTTATAGTTTGAGTTTGTTCCGTGTCGCCAACTGAACAATAAGGGCAAATTCCTTTACTACCAAATTGTTCATAACCCTTATGTCGCCAATCTGCCCACTTTGACACAGTAGCATCATCTTCAAAAAAAGGTTTCAATTCACTAAGTTCGACAGGCGGATTCTTATACGCTCCCTTTCCACCTAGGACAGCTTTTACTCCACCCCGTTTTGCGATTTTTTTATTACTTGTAAGTTTAATTGCATCGAGTAACACACCTATTTGTTGCCGCAATTCAACTATTTCTTGTCGGTCTGTAATTATATTTTTGATTCCTGCCAATGCTTTGTCAATTTTTTCTTTTGCAATATCATACTTTGGGGAGCGAACCAAAACCTCAAATGCGTTTTCTACAACAGTGTCGTTTTGATATACATATTGATTAACATACTCATCATTAAAAATGGCTATATTTTCAATATTTCCCATTTCAATATTTGGGGTCATATCCGTGTTAACGCTGGCATAGGGAGTGAGTTCCGTTAACTCCTTACCTTGAGCCGCAAGAGTAATCGCTCGTGCTATTGTTGATTTTCCTGTTCCGTTACGCCCAAACAGGATGTTTAGTTTATTTTGGCAAATCACTATTTCGCCATCTTTAATATTGTTACAATTTTGAATTTTTAATGTAGTAGTTAACATATAAATCACCTTTTTACTTATTTTTGTATATTACTTAACGTATTGTCCCTATAATTCTCCTTGCAATCCCCGCAATCACAGGCACACAAACCGTATTTCCCAACTGCTTATACATCTCATTCAAAGGAATATTCGGAAAACCAAATTCTGTCGGAAATCCCTGCAACGCCAAGCAATCCTCGGGAGTCAACTTCCTTATGCCGTATAAATCCCTAATCAATGGGACACGGTCATGGTACGTCCCCATATTCGCCTTGAGAGTCGGACAAATCTGCCAAGCCCTCATCGCAACCCCACTGTCATCAATGCGATAAATCGCTGTGTCATCGGTCATTCGCTTGAGGAGCGTTTCGTAATATTTCGAGCCGGTGCCGTAATAATAACTCTGCTCAGCCGGCATTTCTTTGTCAATCAAATCGTTCACGCTTTTAGTCAGCGGAA
>Ga0082212_10005764_pt1 | contig 16801 bp, 16 predicted proteins | sample TergutNt197P3_FD_71548 | JGI IMG/M metagenome (GOLD analysis project Ga0082212, IMG submission 71548) | Neocapritermes taracua P3 segment gut microbial communities from Petit-Saut dam, French Guiana - Nt197 P3 | ecosystem: Host-associated > Arthropoda: Insects > Digestive system > Gut ... | reverse complement strand
TCCTGTTCCCGACCTCGTATGGTTTTTCCATTCTGCCCGCCTCTTCGGGAATGAGCGAAATGCTCAGGCTGAATACCGGACAGAAGCTGGAATTGCTTGAAGCGGTGGACGATCTGGAAAATGCCGTTGACTGCATGATCGTGGATACGGGCGCAGGCATCAGCGACAATGTGCTCTATTTCAATCTGGCCGCCCAGCACCGTCTGGTGGTGCTGACGCCGGAACCCACCTCGCTTACCGATGCCTATGCCCTGATCAAGGTGCTCAAACTCAATCACGGGGTGGAGCATTTCAAAATAGTCGTGAACATGGCGCCGGACGTGCGCGTGGCAAAAGATATGTTTTTGCGCCTGCACCTGGCGTGTGATCATTTTTTGAGCGGCGTTTCCATGGATTATGTCGGAGCAATCCCCCGCGACCCCGCCATGCGCAAAGCCGTTGTCGACCAGCGGCCCGTATGCCATACAACGCCTGGCGGCCCAGCCTGCCATGCCTTACAGACGATAAGCAACACCATTCAAGCCTGGGATGTGCCGGAGAATCTGGATGGCAACATTAAATTTTTCTGGAAAAAGCTGCTTTTCCACAACTGACGGCGCGGCGCAGTCTCCACGAAGGATACGGACATGAGCGCAAGCCCTTGGGAAAGACTGGAAACTGGCGCAACCGCTTGGGAAAACTTTGCGCCGGTCGATCAGGAACGCATCGTGCGCCACTATGCGCCCAAGATACGTTTTCTCGCCCTGCGCCTGAAGGCCAAGCTTTCACGCTCGGTGGAACTGGGGGAACTTATCAGCGCCGGCACGCTGGGACTTATGGAAGCGCTCGGCAAATTCCAGCCAAAACTCGGCATCCGCTTTGAAACCTACGCGGAAAGCCGTATCCGGGGCGCAATGCTGGACGAACTGCGCCGGCTCGACTGGTTCCCCCGTTCACTGCGCCAGCGTGTGCGCCAACTGGACGGCCTGATGCGTGTCTTTGAACAGAAATATGGACGTACGCCGACTGAAGAAGAGTTGCAACATGCAAGCGGCCTTGACCTGAAAGAGGTCCGCCAGGGGCTGGAAGCTTTGCAAAACCAGTTTTGCCTGCCGCTGGATGCGATCCAGGAAAGCCTCACGCACGAACCAGGCATTGTCGCCGAAGGAGAACCCTTTCACAATGCCGCCACCCAGGAAATGATATCACGCGTGGCGAGCTTGATTGACACATTGACACCTCGGGAGAGACTGGTATTATCGCTGTATTACAGCGATGAGTTAAATATGCGTGAGACTGCCGAAGTTATGGGCATCACGGAAGGCCGCGTTTCCCAGTTGCATTCTCAGGCTCTCTGCCGCTTACGGCGGGGATTCCAGCAACAATACGGCATAAACGAGGCATGACGACATGGCGTGGTTCCAGGAGTTGACGGTTTGGAAAAAGTATGTAAAGATTGTATAGAGTATTTCTAGTACACTACCTGGACGTATGGACCCTGAGCTGAGAGGTGATGCATGTCTTACAATACCAATATGCGAGTCCTGGTTGTCGATGATTTTTCCACCATGCGACGCATAGTCAAAAATATCCTGCGCCAGCTCGGCTTCAATAATGTCGTGGAAGCTGACGACGGCACAAGCGCCTGGGAAATTTTGAACAGGGAAAAAATTGATTTTATCGTTTCCGACTGGAACATGCCGCAAATGACGGGCATAGAACTTCTACGCAGGGTGCGGTCCAGCGAGCAGCATGCCGAGACCCCCTTTCTCATGGTCACGGCGGAAGCGCAGCAGGAAAATATTATCGAAGCGGTGCAGGCCAAGGTTTCCAACTACATTGTGAAGCCTTTCACCGCGGAGACCATGAAGCAGAAAATCGACAAAATCTTCCCGTAGCCCCTTTGGGGTCTTGTCGTTCCTTTCCGGCGCGGCTGCTTGTGCAACGGCCAAACAGCCTGACCTTGTTTGCGGGCTGAGCGTATTGTCAGGAAAGGTACACGAAGGAGCGCTTCGTGAGTCCTGAGCCCACTGATGTCAAGCTTGCGCCTGACGCCACTGAAATTACCACAGGCGCTTCCCAGGGGCTTCCCAAGGTCCAGCTGGACATTGACGATGCGCCTTTCTTACGGGAGAAGGAAGCGGAAGCTCCGCCGCCCCCTCCCAAGGACGAAAAGCTTGACGCGCCGCAGGAAACCCCTCCCCCGCCCGCTGAAGACAAGGCCGCACGCAGAAAGAAAAAGCTTATCATCATCGGCGCCGCGGTTCTTGTGCTGCTGCTTGCCGGTGGAGGCGGCTCCCTGTGGTGGTTTGTGCTGCGCACACCTCCCCCGCCGCCCCCCGCGCCGCAGGTGGTGGTTGTGCCGTCTGCCCCCCAGGACAGCGCCCCGCCGGACTTTCTCGTCCCACTTGCTCCGTTCTGGCTGGAACTGCCGGGCGACAGCCTGCGCGACAAGGACAAACTCTTCTTCCTGGTCTGTAAATTCACCGCCATCTCCAAATCCGAGGGCATACTCCAGGAGGCGCAAAACAAGGTCATCGTCATCCGTGACGCCCTGTATTTCTACTTGAAAAACAAGAGCTACGAATTTTTGACGGATCCCGGCAATACGCAGGCCATCAAAAATGACCTCACATCCGTCATCAACGGATATCTGACCACGGGCAAGGTGGAGGACGTGCTTTTTGAACGGTATCTTACTACTAAATAATTACATTGGCACATGTTTTGCTGATGCACTTTGTAGTATACACACAGCTTGCCGGAATGGGGAACCGCGATGAGCGCCATCCACCCAACAGTCGCCCTTCTTTACGCTCAGACCAGCCTTGCGGCCAAATTTGCGAACGAAACAGTCGCCGCGCTTGCGACGCAACCGGAAATGTCCAAGCTCCTTGCGGCGGAAATGGCCAAACAGGAAGCACAACAGGTACAGGAAACCCAAAAAGGGGATCCCACGGGCAAACTGGTGGACGATGGTTCTTCCGGCGGCCGCAGACACTTCGGCAGCAGGCGGCGGCAACGTGCCCATACTCCGCCTGAGGAGGAAAAACGCGCGCCTGCCGACGCCCTGCTCGGCAACCTTTTAAACCTGAAAATATAACGTATGCGCTTGTATCCAGGCATCTTCAACAACCGCGTTTTTGTCGTTATACGCACTGCAAGGATATCCTCCGTATGTTCTCATTTTGGATGATCGTTCTTTTCACCTTGGCGGAAATGGCGCTTATGGGCGCGGTGCTCTTTTTTTTCGTCCGCCTCAAACGTTCTGAAACCCTGCTCACCCAGCTTCAGGCCAACCAGGAAAAACTGCTGTTGCAGATGCACCAAAATGCTCAGCTAGAACATGAGCTTGTGGCGACTTTCGCCCAACGCCAAACGGAACTCCGCACGCTGGACCAACGACTGGAAGACCGCGCGGAAACCTTGCGCCGCCTTTTGGAACAAGCTGAAGGCATCGTGCGCTCCCCTCAATTCCTGCGCGAACTTATTCTTAATGGCCGCAAAAAGGGCCTGAGTCCGCAGAAAATCGCCCTTTCGGCCGGCCTCTCCGTGGATGAGGTGGAACTTATCCTCGCTCAAGAGCAACACCGCGAACGCGGCTAAACACCACGAATGATCGCATGGTAAGCCCGCCTGCCCTTACAGAGACTCGGACGATACGCCCGCTGTATCTGCAATTCCTTTTCGTGGCGCTGGCTTTCATGGCGATGGTCCTCTCGAGCGCCCTGTACGTCAACTCTATGTTGCGGGATCATTTACGCAGCGATGCCGTGGAATTGCTCACCCAAACGAGGCTCAAGATAGAAGCCGAGCTGGTTGAGCCGGCAACCGCGCTGACCGCGATCTCAAAAACCGTACGCGAAATGATCTTACAAGGCGACAGCTCGGCGAAAGTACTGGCGTACATGCGGGGCATTGCCGCCGAGCTGCGGGGGGAAACAAACAAGTTCGCATTCGACAGCCTTTACGGCTACTTCCCCGCGTTCAAGGGCGCATATCTCCATGCTTCCAGTTGGGAACCGCCAACAGACTATGCGCCCATGGAACGCCCCTGGTATAAGGCGGCTATGGAGGCGGGAGACGCAATAGCTGTTACGCCGATCTATATGAACATGCGCGCGCAGAAATACATGATTACATATGTGCGCCGCATTTCCGACACGCGTGGACACAGCTTGGGCGTGATCTGCCTGGATGTGCCGCTTGATCGCATCATCGGCTATGTTGCCGGTATGCGCCTTACCAAAGGCAGCTACGGGGTCTTTCTCGACGATAAACTGGATATCTTTTACCACCCCGACCCGAAGATGATTGGCAAAAACTCGCGCGACGCGGGCGGCGGCATTGCAGAGCTTACGGACGAAATGCTGTCGGGAGGCGAACTTTTCGAGCGTGAAAGCAAAAACTATCAGGACGAATTGTCCGTCAGCTTTTCAATACGGCTCGAAAACGGCTGGCTGTTGTACCTTGTGACGCCCAAGGCGGAGTATTATCGAAAATTGTACGATATGGAACTCATGCTCGGCATTCTTGGCGCGTTTTTGGCGGCAGCGCTGTGTACTATTCTGCTGCGCGTTGACCTGGCAAAACAAAAATCGGACAAGGAAAACCGGCAAAAAAGCATCCTGCTGGCGACCATGGAAAAGGAGCGTGAAGGAGACGAACATACGCAAATCATGCTTGATGCCACGCCGCTCAGTTGCATGTTGTGGGATAAAAATTGCGATATTCTGGCATGCAACCAGGAAACGGTGCATCTGTTCAAGTTGTCGGGCAAACAGGACTTTCGCTTTGATCTGCTTTTGCCGGAGCGTCAACCCTGTGGAGGCGCGTCGCTGGAAATGGCGCGCGAGCATATCAAAAATGCTTTTGAAAAGGGCTATTCCCGTTTTGAATGGCTACACCGGGCCTTGGATGGCGAACTTATTCCAACAGAACTCACCCTGGTGCGCGTCAAGCATAGGGAGGAACACATCGTTGCGGCGTACATCAGGGACTTGAGAGAGCAAAAAGCGATCTTGAGCGCAATGCATACGGCGGAAAATGAACTGCGTCTGGCGCGTGATGCCGCTGAAGCCGCAAGCCGTTCCAAATCCGCCTTTTTGGCCAACATGAGCCATGAAATACGCACGCCCATGAACGCCATTCTGGGCATTACCGAAATCGAGCTGCAAAACGAGACGCTTGCGCCAGGCACACGGGAAGCGTTCGGCAGGATTTACAGTTCCGGGGATCTGCTGCTCAGCATTATCAACGACATCCTCGACATGTCCAAAATTGAGGCGGGCAAGCTGGAACTGGCGCCCGCAGCATACGAAATTGCAAGCCTGATCAACGATACCGCACAGTTGAACATGATGCGGATCGGCAGCAAAGCGATCGAATTTGAACTGCAGGTGGATGAAAACACGCCGGCGGTGGTGGTGGGCGATGTTCTTCGCGTGAAGCAGATTTTGAACAATCTGCTTTCCAATGCGCTCAAATATACAGCGCAGGGTTTGGTCAGGCTGTCGGTTTCCGCTGAAACGGGGAACGCGCGAGAAGACGGCGTGACGCTCGTTTTCCTTGTAAGCGACACCGGCCAGGGCATGACGGCGGAGCAGCTAGGCAGGCTGTTCGAAACATACTCCCGCTTCAACATGGAAACCAACCGCACGATCGAAGGCACCGGGCTCGGCATGAGCATTACGCAGAATTTGGTGCACATGATGCATGGCGAAATTTTTGTGGAAAGCGAACGAGGCAAAGGAACGACCTTTACCGTGCGCCTGCCGCAGGGCGACGCCGGGTCCGGCGCGTTGGGCCGGGAACTGGTGGAAAGCCTGCGGCAGTTCCGCATACACAACGCGGCGCACTTGACAAGGGTGCAAATTCTCCGCGAGCCCATGCCGTACGGCAGCGTGTTGGTCGTTGACGATCTGGAAACCAATATCTATGTCGCCAGGGGGCTTTTGGCGCCGTACGGCCTGACGGTTGATTCCGCCGGGAGCGGGTTTGAGGCGATCGCAAAAATCGAGCAGGGCAAGGTGTACGACATCGTGTTCATGGACCATATGATGCCCGAAATGGACGGCCTGGAAGCGACCTATGTCATACGCAGCCGCGGGTACATGCATCCTGTCGTTGCGCTGACCGCGAACGCCGTGGTGGGGCAGGCGGAAATGTTTCGGACGCACGGCTTCGACGATTTTCTTTCCAAGCCGATCGACCTGCGCGAAATGAATGCGGTACTGAACAAGTTCGTGCGTGACCGGCATCCGCCTGAGGTCGTCGAGGCCGCGCGCCGGGAACACGACGATAGGCGGGAGGCCGACGACGACATTGCGCCGCAGGCGTCCGCGGATCCGAAGTTGGCGAAAATTTTCATCCGGGACGCCTCCAAGTCCCTTGCCGTGCTGGAAGCGCTCTGCGCAAAGCATGGCGCCTACAGTGACGAAGAGATCCGGATGTATGTCATCAACATCCACGGCATGAAAAGCCCGCTCGCCAATATAGGCGAAACGGAGCTTTCCGCCCTTGCCGCCGTGCTGGAGCAGGCGGGGCGGGAGCGGGACGCCGCTGTCATGGCATCCCGGACCCCGGCCTTCCTGGACGCGCTGCGGGAGGTGATCACGCGGATCACGCCCCGGGAAAAGGGCGAAACCGGTGGGATAACGGACGATGACCGGGCGTTTTTACGTGAAAGACTGCTAGCGTTGAAAACGGCCTGCGCAACATACAACAAAAAGGCCGCCAGGGACGCGCTGGCCGGGATAGACCAAAAAGTCTGGCCCCACCCGATCAGGGAACGGCTGGACGCCATCGCAGAATATCTCCTGCACAGCAAGTTCAAACAGATCGCAAGCGTCGTGGATGAGATGACGGAAAAGCCCTGAATTACATGGCGCTGCAAACGAACATATAGTGTATTTCAGCGCGTGGGAGAAACGTTGCCCGCGCCCTTTGTGAACTGTTCAAGGACGTGAACATAGCCCTCGTAGGACCTGACGCGCTTGTGCAAGATGTCGCGTTCCTTCAGCAAATCTCCAAGAGTCTGCTTGAAATCCAGTCCCACCGGCCCGGCGGACCCATCGGCATCCGCCTCGATTTTCCAAATGTCGCCGTTCGGGGTAACGCTGTGCGTTCCCTCGGACAGGCCGCGAAGCGCGAAAAGCGCCTTGTCGGAAAGCATGTGTCCTCCAGTAAGGCTTTTTTGTTGATACTCAGAAACCTTTTCTCCCGCAATCCCTCACACGCGCCCGCACTCACACGCAGAACCGCACCCCAAACAACTGCGCCTGTCCCGGCCGGAACGCCTGCTGTCCCTCACACGCCGATCAATATGAAAATGCTTGCCGAATATCAGCAGGTCGCGCACGTATTTTTCTTCCTCCGTCAGATCCGTGAGCAGGTCGCTAGACCGTCTGGTCGTCTTCCGCCTGCCGTCGTCCCCGTCAGTGCTTCGTTTTTCCGCCATTTCTCCCCCTCACATTGCGGCAATGGCCTTAATCCAAAAGCCCTTGCTGAATATTCACGGATTTCCGTTTCCTAAATACGGCAAAAGGCCCGTAAACAGAAGCCCCCCTTCCGGCAAAAGCAGGGCGTGCTCCCCAATATGCGTTCCGGCATTCATACGCAAAACCTATCCTGGCCGGGGAAGAAACTCAATCTCCCTGATCCAGAACCGGCAGCAAATTTTATGTATCCGGACTTGTTTGCATATCGCAAATCGTATATTGATAACCGTATGCGAACATTTTCCGCGCTTCTCTTTTTCATATGCTTGCTCCCCGCCCCCGCCCTTGCCGCCATGCAGCGTGTCGTTGACGTTGCGAACGGCGACACGATCATGATCGGCTCTCTGCATGGAGGCGACCGCGCCAGGGTACGCCTGCACGGCATAGCCTGCCCCGAGATGAACCAGCCCTATGGGCAAGCGGCGAAGACCTATATACTCAGGCTGGTGCGCAACAAGCTCGTTGACGTGGAGCCGGCTCCGCAGGGCAAAGACCAGTATGGCCGCGTTGTCGCCATCGTGCATGTTCCCGGCGCGGGCGTGTTGCAGGAGCTTTTGCTTCAAGAAGGGTTGGCATGGGTATATCCGCAGCATTGTAAGAACTGCGGCGCATGGGAAGCCATGCAGGCGCAGGCCCGGAGGGAGAAAAAGGGTCTGTGGGCCGGGGAAAACCCTGTACCGCCGTGGCAGTGGCGGAAGGCTCAGAAGAAGAAATAACCCGTCCGGGGGAAATAGTCATGTCAGACAAGCAAATGCACTGTTCCCAGTTAGACAACCAGCGCTATTTTTGTAAACGGTGCCGCAGCATGAAAAAAATCTGCACGATTTGCGGGCATATTCCGTTGGAATCCGTCATATCGTGTCCAATATGCAAGAAAAACGATTTTGTTGACTTTGAGCGCAGGCAAATGGGGTGTAGACGAAAGCAGCAGGCCAGACGATATGGCAACATCACTGCCTGTCTTACCACCGAAAAACGCATGCGAATTTGCAGACGATCCGGTCGGGATAGACGTGTTTGTGAGGAGGAGTGTCAAGTGTAATGAAAAACGCCCTGTATTACGGTGATAGGGGGACCACTGCGGCTTCCTCTTGCCAAAGGCGGGTTTTGACGGTAATGAAGGCGGCCAGTGCAATACACAAAATTGGTGAATAATAAGCCAGCTTCCAAATGCTGTGAGACGGGAGGGTACATAATGACTACCCTGATTGCATATAAAAAAAATATTGTAAAAACCGCCATGGTCGCTATGTCGATTGGGGTTCTCGTGTTAGGCGTAGTCGTTTTGGACGGATGGGCCAATGAAACTATCAAATCAGTGATGCAGCGAGACATGGAGGCTAGGGAACAAGCCCGGCGAGATGCGGAGGCCAAAGAGAAATCGCAGCGCGAGGCGGAGGCCAAAGAGAAATCGCAGCGCGAGGCAAAAGCCAGAGAGGAAACGCAGCGCAAGGCGAAAGCCAGAGAGGAAGCGCAACGCAAGGCACAAGCCAAAGAGGAAGCGGAACGCGAGGCACGAGCCAAAGCAGTACTCGAAGCCGCTGGTGTTATGGCTATGACGCCTGAGATGATGACTTGGGAAGATGCTAAAGAATATTGTGAAAGCAAGGGCTTCAGGTTGCCGCGAGTCGCCGGTCGCAAGGATTGGTATGGAGATGGAAGAGGCTCTGCTGTCATTGAGGTTTTCGGCGCTGTAGGCAGCCCTTGGCCTTCATGGCTGCCCAGCAACTCGCCATACTGGACGGGTACGAGGAGCATGGCCGGTCCAAACCGTCAATGGGATGTCCGCAATAATGGCGGCCGTGTTGACGTCGGCAGCAATTCCCGGCACCGCCGCTACCCGGTAGTTTGCGCTCGAAACAGGTGAATACTCCATACTCAAAGCGGATATACTTGTCAGATCAAGTCGAAACCACCTCAACTTAGCTTATCTCTTACAATACTTGTTGTGCTCCTCAATAGCCGCTTTGATCCCCTGTTCAGCAGATGTGCGCAACAGGCCGCAGCCCTTTTGTCGATCTTGGATTACGCCCCATCCATTTATATAAAATGTGCCTAGAACATATTGTGCATTGGCATACCCCTGATCAGCGGCCTTTCGATACCATTGTGCAGACATGGCATAGTCTTTCGACACGCCTCGCCCAAATTCATATAGGCCGGCCAATAAGAATTGCGCCTCAGCATTCCCCTGATCGGCGGCTTTCTGATACCATTGCAGCGCCTTGACATAATCTTGCGGCATGCCATGCCCTTCGGCATACATAACGCCCACAATGTACTGTGCATTCGCCAACCCCTGATCGGCGGCTTTTTGATACCATTGCAGCGCCTTGGCATAGTCTTTCGGCACGCCATGCCCTTCAAAATAGAAACTGCCTAATCCGAATTGTGCGTTAGTGAACCCCTGATCGGCGGCTTTTTGATGCCATTGTAATGCCTTGGCATAGTCTTGCGGCACGCCATGCCCGGAGATGTATAAACCGCCCAATAAATATTGCGCCTCAGCATATCCCTGATCGGCGGCTTTCTGATACCATTGCAGCGCCTTGGCATAATCTTTCGGCACGCCTTGCCCCATGGCATATCTGGCGCCCAATTCGGTTTGCATCTTAGCATCCTTTGGTTCGTCAGCTTTTTCGGTAGCGGGAGAGGGCATAGCGCCTGTGTTGAGCATCCATACGCCAAGTGCGCACACAAGTACGAGGACAGCGCCAAGCGCCGCCCAAACTGCCTTATTGGATTTCGCCGCTGGAACAGGCTGTCGAGCTCTCGCCGGTGAAGGCTCTGTGCTGGGTTGGATTGGTTGTTGAAAATTGTTTTCGTATTGGCGCAAGGATTCCAAGATGTTTGCGGTGGCCGTTTCCCATTCCATGCCGTACACGTCAAGCCAGTGCTTATTCGTCAAATGGTATTTAAGTTCGGCGCTTGGTACGACTTCCTCGATGCGCACCGGCAGCACGAGGCGTTTATAACTTGATGCAAGCGTCAGTTCCTTTGCGACTTCCGTAGAAGCATTGGCTGACTCGGAAAAGACCAACAACATCAAGGTGGAGTTCTCGATTGCAGCGGTGATGGCGGCAGGCCAGGTCACACCGGGCGGGATATCCCTTGGGGCATACCAGCAGCGGATTCCGTGGCTTTCGAGTTCGTGAACCAAGGCGTCGACAAAGTATTTATCGAGCGTTGAATAGCTTACGAAAACATCATAACTCATGTCTGTATCCTTGCTGTTTACAAAACTTAAAGCAGGTCATAGCTTTCCGCAAAAATTTCATTCCGCACGATGCCATAATGGCCCTGTTCATACTGAACAAGCCAGTCTCCAGTTTCACCGCATAACTGCGAACCATTCGCCGTAGTGACGCTGAAAGCTTCGGTCATGCGCGCCACGTCCACAATATGAGGCTTTTTATAGTACTGCCCATCCTGTCCGGGCTGTGTGCCGGGCGTTGGAACATAGTTTTGTGCGAAATAGGCCGCGCTTATCGGCCAGCATTCATTCTGTACGCCACTGGCAAGCGCGTCTCCACGGACATAGGCGACCTCTCCTTCCAAGGTGCGCATAACGCCGGGCTTGTCGGCAAAACGCACGGAAAGGGGCAGGCCTTTTTTCCTTGCGCTACGGCAATGCGGCCACTGGCGTATGTCCACGTCCTGGTAAAGCGGCACGGAGTGTACCCGCGCATAAAGTAAAGGAAACAGTGTTTCCTTGATGACATAGGCATCTGTCGGGTCATCTTTGCGCACTATAAGCCAGTCGCCTGGTTCTCCCTTGAAATAGTTATCCCTATCCCATTTCGTAAATATTTTTATACCTTGAGTGAGTTGTTTTGCCATAACTTCACTTTTTTGACAGCTTGAGCAGCTTTTAGCGACCTGGAGCAGATGGATGCGTTCTCCGGCCTGTTTGTCGATAATGACTGGAGGGTAGGCGGTATTGAGAAAGAAAGGCTCATCCGAAGGCGTGTACGTATCGAGGAATTTTTTTTCCTCAATGGGATACACTTCACCGGAAATGCCGATCATCAAATAGGTGGAATCACTGGCGCTAATATCTATATCACCCTCGAGCATGCGGATGCTCAACTTGGTTCTGTCCGGCACCACGTCTCTACAGGGTATGTAACCCAGGCGCACCGGCAGTTTTTCATAGGCAGCGAAACCGTCCGGCGCAAAACCTCCAAAGCTGGCGCAGTCGATGATGTCGTATGCCGCCAGTTGGCGCTGCACGCTGCTTTTGCAAAACTGCATGAAAGGCGTATCGCCATGCCTTACCTGATATGTGTTTTTGGCAATAAAGCCTCCGGCCTTGTCGGCATGTCCGCCGCCCGAACCAAGGCCACCGGCAATGATATCGCCCACTATTTCCACTGCTCTGGCATTTCTTGTGTCTGTGCGCACGGAAAACTTGTATCCGCTTTCCAAGTTGGAGAAGACCAGGGCGATATCGACGGATTCCACCTGCATGGCGAGATCGCTGATGAAACCGAGAATATTCGGATCGCACGGGGGAGCGCCGACTACCATAACTCGGTCATCTTCGTGGTAATCCCGAGTGTTGAGAGCTTCCGCGGCCAGATTCAGATCGTCGAGTGACAGATTGGAGCCTTTCAATTTTTTGAGGATGCGCTCATCAACCGTCAGACTGTCCCACATATCGCGATCAAGCGGATGGCACACCTCCGCAAAGGAATTGGTGTCCGTGAACAGGCCATAGTACAGGGCTGTATTCAAGGCTGAAGGAATTGCAAAATTTTCCCTGCACAGCATGGACCACGCCAGGGTGGAACAACTGCCCAGCATGGGCTTCAATTCGGAAAGGGGAGGAAGCTCTTTTTCCTGAATGTGATGGTCAATAACCGCCAGATGCGGCGCTTCTACCCGGCTGACATTGCCCGCCCCGTATTGGCAATCCACTGTTAGCAGCAGGCCTTCACAGGATTTCAGGTCAGGCAAGTGCTCCAAGGGAATGTGCAAAAGACGCAGCATAGCCACAAGATTGGGCTTGGATACGGCATTCCTGCCGCCGTAGAACAGGCGTACGTCTTTGCCGGCGGCCTTCAGGAAGCAGTATACGCCGTAGCCCGAGGCAATGGCGTCGGCATCCGGGTTATCGTGACATTGGATACAGATGCGGTCGCAAAACAGCAGTTCGCTCAGGCGCATGGGCGCTCCAGGGGGTAATCGGATGATTTCTTACCGTATAAAAGCTTTTCGGCGGTTCTCACCTGGTCCGGCTTGTATATGAAATGCCCCCCATGCCGCCCTTTACCCAAAAAACCCTTCACCCGCAACCCGCAAAAAAGATAGAGATTTGCATTCGGACTTGCCTGGATAACGGAAATTGTATACGGGTAGCCGTATGCGAGGAGGGGGGAAAAGTGACGGAAGAGCGCAGGACAGGCGAGAGGCGAAAATTGACAAGACGGGCAATGGACGATGTGCTTACATATGCGGAAATAGAAAAGATCAACAACATGTTATTTAAAAAGAATAAAAAACTTGAGGGGTTTACGGACAGACGTGTTTGCGTGTGTGATAGGCGGTCTGGTATGGATAGGCGGGTAGCGTGAGCGAGGCATCGAGGCATTAAGGGGAAAAGAATGTCCAATGATAAAAATGAATCTTGGGCGGAATACCGAAACCTTGGCATTTGCCTTATAGAACGGAATCCGGCGGGCGGCTATTTTGAAGTGCCGCTTTGCGCAAAATGTGAATTACCACTATCTTCATTGTCCGATAAAAAATTGATTTGCGTCAAATGCAAAGTGGTTCTTGACTCAGCAGCAGTCATGGCTGAGATCAGGAAGGCTTTGGCTTAAGTTTTCCTACGGGCTTTTAATTTGGGGAAACTCACCCCGTAGCGAACCGCACCAGCGTATCCCCTGTCGTGATGATGCTGTTCCAGAGCCGGACTGCCGACGCCGCGGATACTGACCAGCGGTGCGCTTCCATGCCGCAGGCGCAGGCCACACGGTGCAGGTCGCCCAAACGCCCGGCGGGCCTGTCGGTTTCCATGCGCGGCGTCCGGCCGCAGGCGCAGAGGACGATCTCAAGGTTGGGGTTCATGGGGGGAAAATACTCCAGACGCGGGAAAAGTTCAATCTCCCCTGCCCCCCATCATTATATATTATGATCACTTCATTTTCAGCCGGGCAAAGAGGCAGGAGCCCGACATCTCAAAACCCGATTTTGCGCTGCGTGCTATCCGGCGGGACAATAAGCTGCCGTAATGCGTCAAGCACGACACCAATATCTTTATCATGCCTGCCCACGGTCTTTTCAAGTTCCGCCACCTTGTCGGCAAGCTCCTTGTATGCGGGTACGGCCTGTCGCAGCCAGACAAAGGCGCGGATAATCATGCGGCTGATTTCTTCCGCGCGTGAGGATTTAAGAACGCTGGAAAGCATGAGTGCCCCGTGTTCCGTAAAAACATACGGGACATAACGCCTGCCGCCTCTGCCGTCTTTTGGGGTTCCATTTTGGAACCTCAAACTTGAGATCCCAAAAGTGGATTTCAAGTTGCCCCACTCCTCGGCAGACAACTGAAACATGAAGTCTTCCTGAAAGCGGCCAGGGTTTCTGCCGGCAAAGAGGCAAGCCCGATTGCTCAAAACCCGATTTTGCGCTGCGTGCTATCCGGCGGGACAATAAGCTGCCGCAATGCGTCAAGCACGACGCCAATATCTTTATCATGCCTGCCCACGGTCTTTTCAAGTTCAGCCACCTTGTCGGCAAGCTCCCGATATGCCGGCACTGCCTGCCGTAGCCAAACAAAGGCGCGGATGATGACACGGCTGACTTCAACAGCCCGTGACGAGTTGAGAACACTTGAGAGCATAAGTGCGCCATGTTCTGTGAAGGCATACGGGGCATAGCGGCGGCCGCCGTGTTTTAAGATGCCATTTTGGAACCTTAAACTTGAGGTAACAAATTGTGACCTCAAGATTTCCCATTCATCCGCAGACAATTGGAAAACAAAATCCTTAAACCGTGCAGAGTTACGTTTTACGGCTTGTAGCAACGCTTTGTTGGGTATCCCATACAAAACAGCAAGGTCGGCATCAAGCATAACCCGCTGGCCGCGTATCTCAAAGATGCGCTTGGCAATGGTATCCAGGGTGAATGTCTGTTGAATATCCGTCATAGACAACCTCACCGGCTCTTCCTACACCCAAAAGGCTGGCCGGTGCAACGTCGATCAGTTTGTGGCTCCGACCGCTCTGGTGTGCTCCAAGTCCCCCGGTTTATCTTGGCAGGATGGGAGCCGTCTGGCCTCCGGCAATGTCGGAGGGAGCGCCGACCCGGAAAAGGCAAAAGGCTACCAATAATGGCGGAAAATACAAATTTAATCGGAGAAAAAGCTAAAGGCCTACGGTGTTTTTGCCGTAAGCCTTTATATTTCTTTGGTGCCGGGAGAGAGAATCGAACTCTCATGCCCTCACGGGCGGCGGATTTTGAGTCCGCTGCGTCTACCAGTTCCACCATCCCGGCACAGGTTGCAAAACACATCGCGCGGTTTGCCGCTCAAGTCAAGCCCGTCGCGCCATTCAAGGTGTTCGGACTATTTTCCCATGGCATTCATAAAGTCTTGATTGTTTTTTGTGGGCCGCATCTTGTCCAGCAAGAATTCCATGCTGTCAATAGAAGTCATGGGCGCAAGTATCTTGCGCAGGATCCACACGCGGTTCAGCACATCCTCGCTAAACAGCAGGTCTTCCTTGCGTGTTCCGGTACGGTTGATGTCAATGGCCGGGAAGACGCGTTTTTCGGCAAGATGGCGATCCAGGTAGATCTCCATATTGCCGGTACCCTTGAACTCTTCAAAAATGACTTCGTCCATGCGCGATCCGGTGTCGATCAGCGCGGTGGCGATGATGGTCAGGCTGCCGCCTTCCTCGATATTGCGCGCCGCGCCGAAAAAGCGTTTGGGGCGTTGCAGGGCGTTGGCGTCCAGGCCGCCGGAAAGCACGCGGCCGGAAGACGGGGTCACCGCGTTGTAGGCGCGGCCCAGGCGGGTGATGGAGTCGAGCAGAATGACCACGTCGCGTTTGCGCTCGACCAGGCGCTTGGCTTTTTCCAGCACCATTTCGCAGACCTGGACATGGCGTTGCGGCGGCTCGTCGAAGGTGGAGCTGATGATTTCCGCGTTCTTGACCGTGCGCTCCATGTCCGTGACTTCCTCGGGGCGCTCGTCAATGAGCAGGATAATCAGGTAGACGTCGGGGTTGTTGACGTTGATGGAATTGGCGATGGTCTGGAGCAGGATGGTCTTGCCGGTGCGCGGCGGGGCGACGATGACGCCGCGCTGCCCTTGGCCCACGGGCGCCATCATGTCAATGACGCGGCTGGAGTAGTTGGTGTCGCCGTGCTCCATGATCAGTTGGCGGTCGGGGTAAACCGGGGTGAGGTTGTCGAAGAGCACGATGTTTTTCGCGTTTTCCGGCGGCTCAAAGCCGATGTCCGTGACCTTCAGCAGGGCGAAATATCGCTCGCCTTCCTTGGGAGGCCGGATCTGGCCGGAAACCACGTCGCCTTTGCGCAGGTTGAAGCGGCGGATCTGCGAGGGCGAAACATAGATGTCGTCCGGGCCGGGCATATAGCTGCACAGGGGTGATCGCAGAAAGCCGAAGCCGTCCGGCAGGATTTCCAGCACGCCGTCGCTGTGGATAGCGCCGTTTTGCGAGGCGCAGGCCTGGAGCAGCGCGAAGATCAACTCCTGCTTGCGCATGTTGCTGGCGCCTTCCACGTTGTACTGCGCGGCCAGATCCATCAGTTCGGGCATGGGGGTGTTTTTCAGGGCGGAAAGGTGCATTTCGGCCGATTCAAGGGGGCTGTCGTCAGGGGTCTTTTTTTTCCTCATGATGTCTGGTGGGGGTTAGAGTTGTCCGCGCGCCGCTTCCGGCATGCGTGCCGGACGGCGGGCGGTGGGGTGCGTAAGGCGAAATGCGGCATCTGCATGAGGCAGGGGGAGGTCAGTATTTTTGGTCCGGCGCGCGGCCGCGGCATGCGCGGGGGCATACACGGACGCGCGGCGCGGGGTCATTGCGGGGTAAAATCGGAACATCGCTGTACGAGTGTCTTGTAAAGCGCCTTTCAGGAAAAAGCAAGCCTTCAGGCAAAAAATAGTGCTTCAGGCTGATTGTTTGACGCGCGCCTGCAGGGTGTCGGCGTATATTTCGTCTATTTCCGCGCGCACGTCTTCCTGGCTGCGGCCCAGCACATAGGCCAGCTCCAGAGTGACCAGGCTCATGGCCTGATCCAGCAGGCGGCGTTCGCCGAAAGAAAGTTCCTTGTCGCGGCTGATCAGGAGCAGTTCG